>Ga0209039_10000378_pt1 | contig 43379 bp, 43 predicted proteins | sample BogFormECP12_OM1_FD_188238 | JGI IMG/M metagenome (GOLD analysis project Ga0209039, IMG submission 188238) | Bog forest soil microbial communities from Calvert Island, British Columbia, Canada - ECP12_OM1 (SPAdes) (version 2) | ecosystem: Environmental > Aquatic > Freshwater > Wetlands > Bog ...
CGCCCTGCTCCTTTGCTGCAGCCGGCATTGCCAAGACCGACCCGCTGAAGACAACGAACCTGGCCTTCCTGATTTCCGCGCCCACGTATATTGTCCCTTACATGGTGGTCTACTCGCCGGAGCTGATGTTCAATGGTCCGCTGGTTTACACGCTCTTCCGCATCATAACCGCCTTCTTCGCCATCGCCGCCATGTCCATGGCCTTTCTTGGCTACCTCGGAGGTAACCTCGGCGTAATTGCCCGCCTGGTCGTGCTCCTGAGCGGCCTCCTCATGATCCCCAACCATTTCATGCTGAACATCTTTGGCTATGCGGTATTGCTTGGTATCTTTTACCGGGAGAAGATCTATCCCCTGATAGGCGTGAAGAGCGGGCCGAAAGATCCGGCGGAGCTTTAGTCCTTACCTCAACCTGCTTTATCTTTTTCCTGTTCTTACTATATGCCTTCTTTCCTCAGTTCCTCCAGCAAGGCTTTCTGTCTGTCGGTGAGCCGCTTGGGAACATCGATCGTGACCTCTACGTACTGATCGCCCACTGCCTTGCCGGCCTCTGATACGCCGAGCCCTTTCATTCGGACTTTGGTTGATGCCTTCACGCCCGGCGGGATCCGTATATGTTTGGAGCCATCGATGGTGGGTACCTCTACCGTTCCGCCGAGGACGGCATCGCTGATTTTTATTTCCTTGGTGACATAGAGATCATTGCCAACCCGCCTGAAGACCGGATGTTCTCCGACTTTGACGGTCACGTAAAGGTCCCCTGCCCGCCCCCGATCCTTATTACCTTTCCCCTGTAGGCGCAAGCGCTGGCCTGAGTTGATGCCCTTGGGTATCTTGACCTTGATCTCTTCCGCCCCGTGAGGTCCGCTGAACGAGAGCCTCTTCTCCGCTCCATGGATTGCGTCCATGAAGGGTATTTCCAGTTCATAGTGAAGGTCGAGATCTCCGGCAGGCCTCTCTCTCGCGGCAAAATCTCCGGAGTCAAAATCAAACCCTCTTCTGCCACCCGCTCTGCCCGCTTCCCTTCCCTGTTGCCTGCCGCCAAAAATGATGCTGAATAAATCCTTGTTCCCGAAACCAAGGTCTTTAAAAAGATCACCCATATTGAACCCACGGTAAATGTCTTCCTGAGAATATCTCTGCTGGAAGCCGCTCATGCCGTACGTATCATATTGCTGTCGTTTCTCCTTGTCGCTAAGCACCGCGTACGCTTCGTTGATCTCTTTGAAATGTTCTTCCGCCTGCTTGTTGCCCGGATTCCGGTCAGGGTGATATTTCATGGCCAGCTTTCGGTAAGCCTTCTTTATGTCGTCTTCAGCTGCATTCTTCTGCACTCCGAGGAGCTCGTAATAATCCTTCTTAGCTGCCATAGACACCACCTATAAAGGAAGTATGCTCGCCGACATTCCGGCCGAGGGCTTCAGCAACGGTTTTGCACTTTACCTTAAGGATGTATAGAACCGGTCTCTCGTCGTGAAATTCTGAGATAGCTTCATAATTGGCCATACCCTTGGCAATGACCAGGGCATCGCTCTCCCACAAGTCTTTGATCGGGCCGACCATTCGTTCTCTTCTCATGCCCACTTCATCCGCACCTGTCGAGATGATGTTTGCGAACAGGCCACGCAGGTCCCAATGCTCCACGTCAGGCATGGACAGGTCATTCTGCGCCGGAGCCTCCTTGACCGCATAATAGACATCTTTCCCACGGTTTGCCAGGAAACGCGTCAACGGTAGATCGAAGAAAAAATCTCCTACGTTGTCCCCGAAGAGTAATACCTTGCTGCCCGCACTCTTAATCCGTTCCTGGATTCTCTCCACATCACACAGAAAGTGGAAGTCTGACATGTTGTAGCTACCCTCAAAATAGTCATGGGAATTGCCCAGGCACGAATATTTGAGCAAGCCCTCCAGATCCGCAGAGAAGAGCCTTTGGAACTTCTCTGCCGCTTCTCTGGCCTGACGGAACTCCGTGGCCTTTTTTGCGGCAAAAGGATCTGCCACGCCGGTCACGCCCCTTATGAACTTAAGAAGCTGGTTTGAAATCTCTGTAGGATTCTTCGAAGGGCTGTACAGCAGGTCAATGAGGTGAAAACAGCGTTCAGCGAGCGCGCCGTTGGCGCCGGAAAGGGAAACAATCTGCCGGGCAAAATCTTGAAGGCACGTGAAGCATCTCTCTCTTGTCTTCATGGGTCCTTTTAAAGATATACCCAAAGGCTTTACAATTCAATTTCAAAAAAATAAAATAATGGCAAGAACGCTGCGAAATATTATCAATTTGCATTCGCGGGGACGACCCAGCCTTCGCCCGGGTACCCCGGGCGGCAGCGAGGAGCCCCACCCGCAGGCGGGTACCCGGGCGTACCTGGGGGTACGTCGAGGGGAGCGACGCAGACACCCACTGCGTGGGTACCCGGAAGGTATACACGTGAAGGCAAATTGATAGAAGGAGTTGAAAAGCATCCATGCCTATTTACGAGTACTACTGTGATCGCTGCAAAAAGGTATCTTCTTTCCTGCTCCTGCGGGCTACGGAAGAGATTGAGCCTTACTGCAAGAGCTGCAAGGCAAAGGACGTCCGGCGTATTCTCTCCCGCGTAACCGTTTTGAAAAGCGAGGAGAGCAGGATGGAAAGTCTGCTCGACCCGAGTAGATTGTCAGACCTGGATGAGAAGGATCCCAGGAGCGTGGAAAAGCTTATGAGACGCATGGGCCGGGAGTTTGGAGACGAGCTGGGAGAGGGCTTTGAGCAGGAGATGGACGAGGCCCTGTCGGAATCGGAATCTACCCCGCAAGAAGATCTCTAATCGGTCCTTTACCTTCTCGCAAGACCTTTACCTCGTCATCTACCAGGCTTATCACCGTAGACGGTTCACCCGGAATGAGACCGCCGTCAATCACCAGGGAGACGGAGCCCTTCAGGTATCGGTCGATGTCTTTGGGATCAGTGAGTAAGCCGAGGTTCTGGCTCTTGGCGCTCGTGTTAATGAGCGGCCTTTCCAGAAGACGCGTGAGCGCGATTGGTACAGGATGGTTAGGCATTCTCACCCCCACCTCTTTCTTGCCTGACATCAAGAGGCGGGGGGTGATCCTCCTTGCTCTGAGAATGAATGTATAAGGCCCGGGAAGAGAGGCCTTGAGAACGCGGAAAGCAAAATCGCTCATCACCGCGTAGATGCTGATCTCCTTAAAATCCTTGAAAATCACACTGAGCGGTCTCGCCTCGTTGAGACCCCGTATCTCATACAGGCGCCTGATGGCCTTTATGTTGAAGAGATCGCAGCCAAGCCCATAGAAAGTGTCCGTCGGGTAGGCAATAATTTCGCCGTTTCTCAACGCCGCGAGAATCGTGTCAGTCGCCCTTTTTTTAGGTCTTGAGGGATTCCATTCCAGAATCATCGCTTCCTCCCAACATAACGGGCGATAGCCCGCTTCTTATCCTGGAACAGGAATGTACCCTCCTCATAGAACAGGAGATCAAAGCCCGTAAAGTAGCCGATGAGCTCTCCATCATGCAGCTGGTAATCCGGATTACGAAAACGATCAATGGTGTTTTGAGTTTGCAGAAACGTTTCATACATCAGGATGCCGCCTGGGCGGAGCAATGAAGTCAGTTCGTGCATGATCTCCCGGACGAGAAAGTAAAAAACGAGGACGGCACCCGCAGAGCCCTTCCTGAATGGGAGGCGGTAAGCATCGCCGTAGGTTGGAAAAATCTGCAGCCCGCGACCGGACGCTTCCTGCAGCGCCATTTTGATCCCTTCCCAGGATCGGTCGAGGCCGCAGCAGAACCACCCCTTCTCCGCGAACAGGAAGAGATCGCGTCCCGTGCCCATGGCAATATCGATTACGGGCGATCCTGACGGTACCATGTTCCAGAACCGGCTTACGAGCGGGTGGGGGTGCAGGGAGCCTGAGTAGAAGCCCTCCCGGTATCTCTTGTCCCAATCACTCATTGGAACAAATTCCTCGCGTTGAGATGGAGCAGTTTTTGTCTTCCTTCCTCTTCCAGGAGATCGAGGTCACGCGCATATCTTTTGTAGGAGAGGAGCGGGTAATCGGATCCGAAGAGCACCTTATCCGGCATGTAATGCGCGATGAATCCGTAAACCTCTTTGGCGTAAAGCAGTGGAACGGCTGCCAGATCGTAGTAAACGCGGGCAAAGGCCTTCTTGATCTCCGGCATGAATTCGTAGAAGCAGATACCCCCTCCGAGATGAGACAGAATCATTACGAGCTCCGGGTGAGCTTCGACCAGAGCCACCAGTTCCTGGAAGTCCATCCTGGTCTTGCCGTGATAGGCATGGCCTACCTGCTCATTCACATGAATCATGAGAGGTAAATCGTTCTTTTCGGCGTAGTCGGCAAGGCTGTCCAGCGCCTTTCTTTCCGTAGCGCCGAAGCCCGTCTCGTAGAAAGCGAGTTCTCCGATTCCTCGCGCACCGAGGCTAAGAGAGCGCTCCGCCTCGACCAGGGCAAAGCTCTCGTCGTGCACATCCACCATGGCAAAAGGGATCAGCTTCGGGTCGCCTCTGGCCATTTCCAGAATGTAGTCGTTGCACGTTCTAACCAAACCTCTGTCCTTGAAAGGAAAAGCGGTAATCACCGCGCGGTCGATCTGCTCTTCGGCCATATACCGGCCGAGCTCGACCCCATCCGCCATGCGTGCCTTCGGGCTCGCGTAAAGCAATGAAAAGCGAACGTCCTGCGCCGCTATCCGGTCCCTGATCTTTATGACATCGGGAGGGAAGAGATGCGTATGGGCATCGATAACAGGCATCTTATCCCTAGTATAAGGCTTCTGCAGCGGTTTAGAAATAGATTTAAGTGATAGATTTCCGGCCTGTTTGGTGATATAAACAGAAAACATGTCGTTGAAAATCGTTTTTCTTGATTGCGACGGGACGCTCACTACGGTCAAAAGCAGTTGGGAGTACCTTCACCGCAGGCTCGGTCTGTGGGACAATAACGCGGATGAATTCCAGCGCCTCTTCCGCGAAGGAAAGATTGACTACTACGAATTCTGTAAGCGAGATGCCCTTGTCTGGAAGGGACTCCCGGTGGAACGCGTCATGGCCGTGATAGAAGAGATCCCATACCATGAGGGAGCGCGGGAACTGACTGGTTGGCTACAGGCAGAAGGCATTCTCTCCGTGATCCTGTCAACGGGTCTTTCATTTCTGGTCGAGCGGGTTAGAAAGGACCTGGGGATCACACGTGCCGTTTCAAACGACGTACTTGTGCACGAAAGTCGGCTTACGGGCGAAATCAAAATTCACGTGGAGCACGACAACAAAGGGTACTGGGTAGAGCGCATATTGCGGGAACTCGGCATCGCGCCTGGTGAGGCGGCAGCAATAGGGGACGGCGAAGGAGACAAGGGCATGTTCGAGTCCGTTGGTCTTTCGATCGGCTTTCACCCGCATCCGAACCTGCTTCCATTGGTTGACCATGCAATCCACAACGGTTCGCTCGATTCAGCAGCGGATCTTTTGAGACGGCACAGGTGAAAAGCCTGACGCGGCTCGTTCTTCTGTTTCTAGTATCTCTCTTTTTTATTCAAGGATGTGCGCCGAAAAAAATAAAGGTCTACGAAGGGGTGCCACAGAAAGGCGAAGCCATAGTGCAGTACGCCGCGGGCCTACTCGGCAGGCCCTACAAGCTGGGAGGGAAGGGCCCCGACGCCTTTGACTGCAGCGGGTTCGTTTATTATGTGTACGGGCGCTTCGATATCAAGGTGCCGTACAGCACAGAAGAACTGGTCCATACAGGCTATCAGGTGGCGAGAGAGAACGTACTGGCCGGCGATCTCGTTATTTTCAACATAAAACGGGCCTACCACATCGGTATCATGATGAATGAACGGGAGTTTGTACACGCATCCTCATCAAGAGGGGTTGCGGTTGGAAACCTCGACCTCTCCTATTGGCGGAGAAGCTTTTCACATTTTAGAAGGATTCTCTGAGGCGGTACCGGGCTAGCTTCAATGTTTCTTCATGTACTCGTTTACGTCGCTTGTCCTGTAATAACCGCCTTTGACGTACTGCAGCACTTTCTTGAAGAGGGACTTCTGGACGTAACCGGGAACCTCTACGATCCTCGCCCCTGAGGACTCCAAGAACCACGAGGAAGGGTAGCCCCGTATCCCGTAAAGCCTTGCGATGTCCGCTGTCTTGTCTATGTCGATTCGCACGTAGATAAAGTCTTTCTTGAGCATTGTCTCGATCTCTATGTCTCCGAGGACAGACCTGTCCATCATTCTGCAGTACGGTCAGTCATCAGTGTAGAAGTAAAGGTAGAGCGGCTTGTTCTGGTCTTTGGCCGCCCTGACGCCTTCCTGATAGGTAATTGAATCAGCCGGCGTGCATGACAAGAACACGGCGACCAGCAAAAGAAAGAGAACGAGAAATCGGCGCACTCCATATTTTAGTACTAAATTACTCAAGAATCAATACCTTTCAAGGAACGTTACGCGAAAATTTTTTATTAGAGGGTTGACAAAAAAGAGGAATATGAATATATTATTGATTAGCAATCACTACCTTCGATTGCTAACAGACTTATAATTGATGAAAGGAGTGTGATACGATGAAGATCAAACCATTACAGGACAGGCTCGTTATTAAGAGGATCGAGGAGGAGGAGAAAACCAAAGGTGGCATCATCATTCCCGACTCGGCCAAAGAAAAGCCTCAGGAAGGACGCGTCGTTGCAATAGGAGACGGCAAAACGTTGGAAAGTGGACAGAAAGCCCCATTGACGGTGAAACCCGGGGACAAAATCCTCTTTGGCAAGTATTCCGGGACCGAGATCAAAATTGACGGCGAGGAACATCTCATCCTGCGGGAAGAAGACGTTCTTGCTATTGTTCAAGACTAAAGGAAGGAGGGAACAAGGATGGCTAAAGAAATATTGTACGATCAGAAAGCAAGGGATGCACTTCTCAAAGGCGTCAACGTACTTGCCGATGCAGTCAAGGTGACCCTTGGACCGAAAGGCAGGAACGTAATTCTGGAGAAAACCTTCGGGTCTCCATCCGTCACAAAAGACGGTGTAACAGTGGCTAAGGAGATAGAGCTGGAGGACAAGTTCGAGAATATGGGCGCCCAGATGGTGAAAGAGGTTGCAAGCAAGACATCTGATGTCGCAGGTGATGGCACGACCACGGCCACGGTTCTCGCCCAGGCGATTTACAGGGAAGGCGTGAAACTTGTTGCCGCCGGTCACAACCCCATGGAATTGAAGAGGGGCATCGAGAAAGCTGTTGAAATAGTTGTTGAAGAGCTGAAGAAGCTCTCCAAGCCGACCAAGGATCAGAAAGAGATTGCGCAGGTCGGAACGATTTCTGCCAACAATGACGAAACCATCGGCAACATCATAGCCGAGGCGATGGGTAAGGTCGGCAAAGAGGGCGTCATTACTGTGGAAGAAGCAAAAGCCATTGAAACGAGCCTCGAAATCGTCGAAGGTATGCAGTTTGATAAGGGATATATCTCTCCGTACTTTGTTACCAACCCGGAGAAGATGGAAGCAGTGCTCGATGAGCCGCTTATCCTTATCAACGAGAAGAAGATAAGCACCATGAAAGACCTGCTGCCCGTTCTCGAGCAGGTGGCCAAGATGGGCAGATCCCTCCTGATCATATCGGAAGATGTGGAAGGTGAGGCGCTTGCCACGCTGGTTGTGAACAAACTGAGGGGTACCCTGAAGGTTGCGGCGGTAAAGGCACCCGGCTTTGGTGAAAGAAGAAAGGCAATGCTTGAGGATATCGCAATCCTTACGGGCGGCCAGATGATTTCCGAGGAGCTCGGTATCAAGCTGGAAAGCATCACGGCAAAAGACCTGGGCTCGGCCAAGAGAATCGTAATTGATAAAGACAACACGACAATCGTTGACGGCGCAGGACAGAAGAAAGAGATCGAGGGACGTGTAAAACAGATACGGACCCAGGTTGAAGAGACGACATCCGACTACGACAGGGAGAAGCTCCAGGAAAGGCTGGCAAAACTTGTGGGCGGCGTCGCTGTGATCAATGTCGGCGCGGCCACGGAATCAGAGATGAAGGAGAAGAAAGCCCGCGTTGAGGACGCGCTCAATGCTACCAAGGCTGCTGTGGAAGAAGGTGTCATCCCTGGTGGCGGTGTTGGCTTCATCCGCTCCTTGGCAAAGCTTGAGAAGTTGAAACTGGAAGGCGAACAGCAGGGTGGTGTCAAAATCGTCGCAAAGGCTTTGGAAGAGCCCATCAGGTGGATAGCCAATAATGCAGGGTTTGATGGCTCGATCGTAACGGAGAAAGTGAGGAACGGCAAAGGGAACTACGGCTTTGACGCTGCGAAAGAGGTTTACGTGGACGATATGATGGAGGCCGGCATCATGGATCCGACAAAGGTCGCGCGCACGGCACTGCAGAATGCTGCCTCGGTTGCCTCGCTCCTGCTCACCACTGATGCTATGATCGCTGAGAAACCGAAGGAAAAAGCACCATTTCCGCCAATGCCGCCGGGTGGTGGAATGGGTGATATGTATTAAGAATAAGAACCCGTTGCGAGTTGCGGGTTACGAGTTACAAGATAAGGGGGCTTCGGCCCCCTTATCATTTTTGAACTGCCACCTCCCCTGCCCGTCCTTCCACAAATCCGAATTCGATTTGGTGTACCGGCAAAGGGCCTAGTTCCCCCACATGAGTAGCAATATCGATAAGCCGCTCATATCGGAAACCGTGAGCTGCTGTTTTCAGGATGAATGACTCCAGAAACCCCGTCCAGTTCTTGCCCTCAAGCTCAGCGTGGACCGTGAGAATATTGATCCCGTCCTTTAGCGAATCGACAAAAAATTGCGTGAGACTTTCCTGGTCGTTTGCTTTGATTCCCACAGCTTCATCAAGTGTCGGCAGAGTTGTGGGGATCTGCGGCACCCTGAAGGTCGTTCCGCCCAGCCTGGGCAGAAAAATCGACGTGCCGCGAACGTCACTCGTGTAGACGAACCCCTTCTTTTCGAACCATGCCAGGGCGTGCTCATTGATGGCCCAGCCAGGTGCAGCAAAAGAGCGTGGGTCGCGGCCCATCACCTGCCTGTAAACGGATGCAGCTTCGGCTAATATCTTCCAAGTGTTTTCGCAGTTCAACGCTCTGATGTGGTCGTGCCAGTAGACGTGATCGAGCCCATGGATCCCTACTTCATACCCCTCTTCCGCGAGACTGCGTAACAGGCCGGCATTTTTGAGAGCAATGTTGGGTCCCGGCAGAAGAAGTCCGTACAAGAGCGTCTTAATGCCGTAGGTATCTATGACGCCAACGCGGCTTGCCTTCGACAGGAAGCCGCGTCTTGTGAATACCCGTTTTACGGTCCAGCCCGTGTGATCTTTCCCCATGGGCACAAAAAAGCTCGCCGGAACCCCGTACTTTCTAAAGAGTGCAGCAAGCCTGGGGACACCTTGCTTCATACCCTCGCAGGTGTCCACATCCACTTTCAGGCCAATGATGCGGGTCATGGAAGGCAATTCCGAGTTCTGAGTTTTGAGTTCCGAGTTCTGGCGTCTTCAACACGCAACCCGTAACCTGTAACCCGTAACGAGTCTTTCCCTACCCGTAACCCGTAACCCGTAACGAGTCTTTCCTTATTCTTCAATTTTTGTGTTCGACTCCAGATAGTACTCGATAGTCTTCTTCAGCGCAGTGTCAAGGTCGACCTTGGGCTGCCAGCCGATAATCTCGCGCGCCTTCCGGATAGAAGGAACTCTGAAATCGATATCCTGGTATCCCTTGCCGTAGTATTCCCCGGATGAAACCTCGACGATCTCGGAGAACTTCTTGTACTGTTTGGTGGCCGGGTGACTCACGAAAAGCTCTTTCAACTTGTGGGCAAGCTCCTTTATCGTTGCTTCATTCTTAGGGTTGCCGACGTTGAATATCTGCCCATCGCACACGCCATTCTTATTTTCGATGATTTTCATCAGGCAGGCGATGCCGTCATCAACATACGTGAAGCAGCGCTTCTGCATGCCGCCGTCAACCAGTTTTATGGTGTCACCGCGGAAAAGGCTTGATATGAACTGAGTGACCACTCTGGAACTCCCCTCTTTTTCGGGCTCAAGGGTGAGGTCATCCAGTTTCGGGCCAATCCAGTTGAAGGGCCGGAAGCAGGTGAACTTGAGCCCCTTCTCAAAGCCGTACGCCCAGATAACCCGGTCCAGTAACTGTTTGGACGCGCTGTAGATCCACCGCTGCATGCGTATGGGTCCCGTCACCAGGGGGCTCGCGTCTTCGTCAAACTCCTTGTCCGGGCACATGCCGTATACCTCGGAGGTCGACGGAAATACCAACCTCTTTCCGTATTTCACACAGAGTCTCACGATTTGCAGGTTCTGTTCGAAGTCGAGCTCGAAGACTTTTAGCGGTTCCTTCACGTACGTAGCGGGTGTGGCGATGGCCACGAGGGGCAGAACCACGTCACACTTCTTGATGTGGTACTCAATCCATTCTTTATTTATGGAGATGTCTCCTTCAACAAAGTGGAAGCATCGCTGGCCGTGACACTTCTCCAGCTTGTCTTCGCGGATATCCATCCCGTATAATTCCCAGTCTGTCTGGCTGAGGATCTTCTCAGCCAGGCTATTTCCGATAAACCCATTGATTCCCAATATGAGTACTTTCACGAAGCGCCTCCTAAACGTTTGTCTTGGAGCTGATGAGCCTTCACAAATACTTCCGCTGTAGTTTCAGGTTCCCCGTTAAGCTGTACCGAGATGAGTCTGAGAGCTCCCTTATCAGTGGCCACAAGCAAGGGGTTCGTTGAGATAAACGTGCCGCTCGGGGCGGTGTGAGCGATTTGCACGGGCTCTGCCCTCCAGATAAAAAGCTTCTTCCCTTCCATAAAAGTAAAGGCCCCGGGATAAGGGTGCGTAACGGCCCTGATCAGGTTATATACGGTGAGGGCATCATGTGACCAATCTATCAGTCCATCCTCCGGTCTTCTTCCTCCGTAATACGAGGAAGGGCCTATTTGCGCCATTCGCGGAAACCTGCCGGAGATGAGCTGCGGGAGTATATCCCTCATCAACAGACGGGCTGAGGATGCCAGTTTGAGAAACAGGCTGCGCGCTGTGTCGTCAAAAGCAATCTCTACTTCCTTCTGCGCCACAATGTCGCCTGCGTCAGGTTTCGCTTCCATCACGTGAAGCGTGACGCCGCTTTTCTGCTCACCCTTTATAAGTACCCAGTTCACCGGGCAGCGACCACGAAACTTCGGCAGCAAAGAACCGTGCAGGTTAAGCGCGGCAATTCTCGCCGTATCGAGCATTTGCCGAGGTATCATGTACCGGTAATAAAAGGAGAAGATAAAATCGGGAGCGAGGGTTCTTAGAAGATCTGTCCATGTGCTGTCGCGCAGGCTTTCGGGATCATATACCGGGATAGACCGCTTAAGGGCCAGCTCAATCGGCCTCCTGAACCATATTTCTTCTCCGGGGTCATCTTTGTGCGTGAAGAGACACGCGACTTCCATACCCGATGCAAGCACTTCTTCGAGGCAGACGTACCCTATCTCATGGTACGCGAAGACGGCCGCCTTCACAGAAGCTCCTTTTTGATGATGAAGCGTGGCCTGCCCCGTACCTGCTGATATATTCTTCCTATGTATTCGCCGATGACCCCGAGGGCGAATATCATTGCACCCATGAAGACGAAGTTTATGGCAAACAGGGTGAATACACCCTCAACCTCAGGGCCAACAACCAAACGGCGGATGATGAGGAAGAGGGCGAATGCGAGGCCGACCAGGGCGATGATAACACCCAGCATGCCTATAAACTGGATGGGCAGCAAGGAGAATCCCGTCATCAGGTCGAAGTTGAGATGCAAGAGACGGAAGAGGCTGTACTTTGTCATGCCCTTCTTGCGCGCCTCATGCCGCACCTCTATCTCAATAACTTTTCTTGCAAAGGTGGCAGCCAGCGCGGGTATAAAGCTGGCCGACTCCCCACACATGTTCATGGAGTCAACAATGTCTCTGTCGTACGCCCGGAGCATGCATCCCCAATCGCGCAGCTTCACGCCGACCAGCCTGGCCGTGATCTTGTTGACTATATACGAGGGCAGTGTCCTGAAGATGGAATCCTTCCTCTCCTTGCGGTACGTCCCGACCACTTCAAAGCCTTCATCAATCTTCGCCACTAACTTCGGTATCTCCTCAGGGGGATTCTGGAGATCGGCATCTATCGTGATCACCATGTTGCCGCGTGAGCGCTCCATGCCTGCGAAAAGAGCCATGTGCTGTCCGTAATTCCGGTTGAATTCGACTACTCTGACATGATTGTCCTGACCATGAAACTCCTCCAGTATCTGCTGGGTGCCGTCAGTGCTTCCGTCGTTTATATAAATGATCTCGTATGTTCTTCCCAGTGAGTCTAAAGACTTATGCAACCGTTCGTTGAGCTCGCGAAGAGACTCTTCCTCATTTAGGATCGGCACGAGTACCGAGATGTCCACCTTATCCATGGTCAGCCCCACGTCTCAAATCTGCTTTGGCGTTCAACACGTTACAGTTTTATAGGCTAATATGAGCAATTTTTCAATAGGTTCTTCCAAGGGGGGGCCAAAACAGTCAAAAACGGCGGTAGCGTTGACTTTGGTACTGCCATATCGTATTCTACTTTACTCATTCGGACACAGCGGGGCTTGGTTCATGCCCGATTCCAGATACGTTTGACATTTTTCGCCATATTTTATACGTTACCTTATCGCTATCCATGGACAACGGCAAGAGTAAAGAAGACTTGTACGAAGAAGCGAAGAGTCGTCACACCTCGCTCGAGAGAAGATTACAGATGCTGCTGAAAAAACCTTTCCTGACAGAAAGCGAGGAAATAGAGGTACGCGAACTCAAGAAAAAAAAGCTCTACTATAAAGACCTTATGGAGAGGATGAAAAAAGGGCAGGAGGAGGAGTAAGAGAAGGGGAGCATGAAGAAAAACGGAGCACAGATATTCGTTGAAGCGCTCAAGATGGAAGGCGTTGATACCATTTTCTGCTATCCGGGAGGAGCGGTCCTCTACATCACGGATGCACTCTACGGAGCGGACATACGCCAGGTCCTTGTCAGACACGAACAGGGCGCTGTCCACGCAGCGGACGGTTATGCCCGCGCCTCGGGAAAGGTCGGTGTGGCTCTCGTCACGTCCGGTCCGGGTGCAACGAACACAGTGACAGGCATTGCAAGCGCGTATATGGACTCCGTGCCGGTCGTCGTTTTCTCAGGGCAGGTTGCTACCATGCTGATTGGCAACGATGCCTTCCAGGAGGCTGACATTGTCGGTATCACCCGTCCCTGCACCAAGCACAATTACCTGGTCAAAGATGTGAAAGATCTGGCAAGGATAATAAAGGAAGCATTCTATATTGCGCGTTCGGGAAGGCCCGGCCCTGTGCTCGTCGACATACCCAAGGACGTCTCGGCAGCCATAGCAGAGTTTAAATACCCTGACAAGGTCCATATCAGGAGCTATCAGCCGACGTACGCGGGACATCCCGGTCAGATCAAAAGGGCTGTTAAGCTGATTCTGTCTTCCAAGAAACCGATACTCTACACCGGCGGGGGCATAATCGCATCGGAGGCAGCGGACGAACTGCTTGCCTTTGCAGAAACACTTTCTCTGCCGGTCAGCAACACGCTCATGGGGCTCGGTGGTTTCCCGGGCACTCATCCGCAGTTCCTCGGCATGCTGGGCATGCACGGCACCTATGCCGCCAATATGGCGCTCATGCAGTCCGATGTTCTCATCGCCATAGGTGCGCGTTTTGATGACCGGGCTACCGGCAGGACAGATAGCTTTGCGCCTCATGCTAAGGTTATCCACGTTGACATTGACCCGACCTCCATCAGCAAGAACATTCGGGTGGACATCCCCATTGTAGGCGATGCGAAAAACGTGCTGAAGAAGATGCTCGAAGTACTCGAGGAGGAAAAGACTGCCGTGCGCGAATACAAGCATGGCATCGCCGAGTGGCTTGGCCTGCTGGATGACTGGAAGAAGAAATTTCCTCTCGGATATACGAAGGGCAGACTACTTAAACCCCAGTATGTTATAGAGAGAATCTACGAGCTTACCAAGGGCAAGGCGATCATTGCTACGGAAGTGGGCCAGAACCAGATGTGGACTGCCCAGTTCTACAAGTTCATGAAGCCCCGGACGATTCTGACGTCAGGCGGGCTGGGGACCATGGGGTATGGTTTTCCTGCCGCACTAGGTGCTCAGGCAGCGCATCCGGATATGCTGGTCGTAAATATAGCAGGTGACGGCAGCATCCAGATGAATATCCAGGAGCTGGCCACCGCAGTCCAGTACTGCCTGCCCGTCAAAGTGGTGATTCTCAATAATGGCTGTCTCGGCATGGTGAGACAGTGGCAACAGTTTTTTTATGAGAAGAGATACTCCTGCTCTCTGCTCGAATGTACACCTGATTTTGTGAAATTGGCGGAAGCTTATGGAGCTGTGGGGTACGAGATAGAGGACGAGAAGGAAGTGGACAAGGTCCTCAAGAAGGCCTTCAGTAACGGGAAGCCCACATTTATTGACGTGCATGTGGATCCCGAAGAATGCGTCTATCCCATGGTACCTTCAGGTGCGCCGCTCAATGAAATGGTGCTCGTGTGATGGAGGGCGCGTGAGACATATCATATCGGTCCTGGTAGAGAACGAGTTTGGTGTCCTTGCCCGGGTATCGGGCCTCTTCAGTGGAAGGGGGTTCAACATAGAGAGTCTCTGCGTGGCGGAGACTCTTGATCCGACAGTCTCTGCGATGACTATCGTTACGAAGGGAAGCGAAGCGATCCTGGAGCAGATCCTCAAGCAGCTCAACAAGCTCATAAACGTGATAAAGGTGATTGATTTCCAGGAAGTGGAGCACGTATCGCGGGAGATGGTGCTGGTCAAGATACATGCAACGGAACGTAACCGGGAAGAGGTCCTCCGGATGACCGAGATATTTCGAGGACGGGTCATTGATGTGTCAGCCAGGACGTATACGGTTGAGATCACGGGTACGGAAGAGAAGATCAAGGCTTTTCTGACCCTCGTTAAACCCCTGGGCATCAAGGAGCTGGTAAGGACGGGTCCTGTTGCCATGATCAGGGGGGAGAAGATGATACAGGTGAAAGAAAAAGAGCCTATAGGAGGAAATGATGGTTAAGGTTTACTACGATGGTGACGCGAACCTTGCAGAGCTCAAAGGAAAAAAAGTGGCGATTATCGGGTACGGAAGCCAGGGTCATGCCCAGGCACAGAACCTGAGGGATTCGGGCGTTCAGGTGATTGTGGCAGAGCTCAAGGGCACGAAAAACTACGACCTCGCCGTTGAGCACGGCTTCAAACCAACGACGGCAAAGCTGGCTTCTGAGCAGGCAGACATTATTCAGATCCTTGCGCCTGACCAGACTCAGGCCGCTCTGTACCGAAGCGAGATCAAAGACAGCCTGAAGAAAGGAAAGACGCTCGTCTTTTCTCATGGTTTCAACATCCACTTCGGTCAGATCGTGCCGCCGGCAGATATAGACGTGATCATGGTTGCCCCCAAAGGTCCGGGCCATCTGGTGAGAAGGGAATTTGAACGAGGCGCCGGCGTGCCCTCCCTGATTGCGATTTACCAGGATTACTCGGGTAAGGCCAAGAAGAAGGCACTTGCGTATGCCAGAGGCATAGGTGCCACACGGGCGGGTGTTCTTGAGACCACGTTCGCTGAAGAGACGGAAACAGACCTGTTCGGCGAGCAGGCTGTCCTCTGCGGAGGCGCATCAGAGCTGGTCCGCGCTGGCTTTGACACACTCGTCGCAGCAGGATACCAGCCTGAGATCGCCTACTTTGAGTGTCTCCACGAGCTGAAGCTGATCGTTGATCTTATGTACGAGGGGGGCATCTCATACATGCGTTATTCCATCAGTGACACGGCCGAATATGGCGATCTCACGAGGGGTAAGCGCATCATCTCTCAGGAGACAAGGGCCGAGATGCAAAGAATACTCAAAGAGATCCAGTCGGGTGAGTTCGCCAGGGAATGGATCCTTGAAAACATGGCCGGAAGGCCGGTTTATTCTGCAGTCAAGAAAAAGGAGAGCGAACACCTGATCGAACAGGTGGGCGCCAAACTCCGCGCGATGATGAGCTGGATCGGGAGAAAGGATTGAGGGATTTTCCTCTTGCGAAGGAGGGGCTGATCTTTGTTCTGCCTTCTCTTCTGCTGTCCCTCCTTTTCCTCTTCTTTCATCTCTACATCCTGGCGCTGATTTTCATTTTTCTTTTCCTCTTCTTTATCTATTTCTTCAGGAATCCGAAAAGAATAGGTCAGAGCGGTGCTGCCGAGCTCATAGCCCCTGCAGACGGAAAAGTGATGGGAATAGAAGAACTGAGCGAAGAAGAGTTTCTGAAAGGTCGGGCGCAGCGCGTCTCCACGTTCATGGGCCTTGCCGACGTACACGTGAACCGGGCTCCGTGTGACGGTGTCGTGAGCCGCATAAGTCATAGGCCCGGCCGCTACGGGCTTGCCTTTAAGAAGGACGTAGATAGGGAGAACGAGAGAAATTACATTCTCCTGGAGAAGGAGAACGAGAAGCTGCTCGTTGTGCAGATCGCTGGCTTTCTTGCCCGGCGCATCTGCTGCTGGGTTCACGAAAAGGATACTGTAAGAAAGGGGGATCCCCTTGGTATCATTGCTTTCGGGTCGAGAGTGGACATCTACATTCCGCCTGGCTACGAAATTATGGTACAATTAGGCCAGAAAGTGAAGAGCGGTTTGACGCTGCTGGCAAGGAAAAGGGGGGAAACATGAGAGGCATGAAAAGAAGGAGACGAAGAGGGGCATATATACTACCCAATCTTCTCACGACCGCAAGTCTTTTTTGCGGCTTCTATTCTATCGTCGCCACAATAGATAAGAAATTCACCTACGCATGTATCGCCATATTTTTGTCCTGTCTGTTCGACGCCCTGGATGGCAGAGTAGCCCGGATGACCGGATCGACCAGTAAGTTCGGCGTCGAATACGACTCTCTTGCCGACGTAATAGCCTTTGGCGTAGCACCGGGGCTGCTCGTCTACATGTGGGCGCTCAAAGGGTATGGAAGGTTCGGGTGGCTGGCAGCTTTTCTGTATGTGACGTGCGGCGCACTCAGGCTCGCCCGGTTCAACACGCAAGTCGAGACGGTTCAGAAGAAACAGTTTCTGGGGCTTCCCATCCCCGCAGCGGCAGCTACGATCGCGGGTTGCATCCTCTTTTTTACCGACTACGGTCCCTTGCTCGAGACCAAGCGTATTTTCATGCCGATACTTGTGTACGTGCTCGCTTTTCTCATGGTGAGCAATATCCGGTACCACACATTCAAGGACATGGCATACTTTAGAAACAGACCCTTCGAGTCGATTGTTGTTGCTGTTCTGCTCTTCGTGATCATTCTCATCGAACCGGAGATTATGCTCTTTGTGATTACCTTCGGCTATGTGCTATCCGGTCCGATCGTCCGTCTGGTCAGGGGGAGGAGGGCTATTCCTGAGGAGCATGCCCATCCGAAAGAAAGTTTAGCAAAGCAAGATGGTCATCTATAGACGCGTCTTCTGAAAGATACCTTGCCTTGTAGGCAACGAAGCCCACTCCTGAGGCCTCGGCAGTCTGCTTATCCACGTCGGAATCTCCCACAAAGAGGATTTCTTTCTTGTTCAGATTAAAAGCCGAGACTATTTTTTCTACAGATTCGCCGTGCGGCTTTGGGTGCTGGACATCGAGCGCCGTCACCACCATATCGAAGTAGGGCTGCAGCCCAAACCTCTCTATGACATGTTTCATCGATGTGGTCCTGTTGGTGCTGATTGCTGTTATGATCTTTTTCTGCCGCAGAATTGTTAAAGTCTCCAGCAGATGTGGCTCCATGACAAGATATTCGACGAACTGTTTCAGGTCCACGTTGTGCCTCAGGAAGTCGAGGGCCCTTTTTTCTTCTTCGCTGTTCTCGAAAAGAGAGTGGATGGCTTCGAACACGGTGTGCGTGTGGCAGTAATCCAGCTCCTCTTTTGTCAGCGGCTTCCTGCCCATGGAGACACAGATGTGATTGTACAGTCTCCGATTTGCTTCGAGGGAATCAAAGAGGACCCCGTCACAGTCGTAAATCACGCACCTGATCTCTCGTTTATCTTTTCGAGAACCCATAGGATTCCAGCTTTCCACTGACAGTTCTGTATTCGCGCATTATAGGGCAGCATACCACGGGCTTCAGATGTTCGATCACGATGTTTCCCTGAGCATCAAGAATCTGCTCGTCCACATGGACTTCGGCGATCTCACCGATAACAAGTGTATGACTACCCAAGGAATGAGCTTCATGGACTTCACATTCCAGGCTCACGATAGCCTCGTTGATGATCGGGGGAGTGACCTTCTTGGAAGCCATTTTCGTCAGCTTAGCGTTCGCAAAGTGATCGCTCGTAATCCCTGCCATCGTGGCACAGGCATCTATCTGCCGCAGCAGGCTCTCATGGGGGATGTTCACGGTGAACTCCCCGTACCTCTTGACAAGGGCGTATGAGTGGGTTTGCGCTCTCATGGAGATCCCCAGCATCGGAGGATCGGCATTGACCACCCCGGCCCAGGCTACCATGGTGATGTGAGAGAGCTTCATGTCGCCTGATACAACGAGCACACACGGTGTTGGAAAGAAGGCGGTTACCGATCCCAATAAACGTTTCATAGCCTTGAAAGTCTAATGAGATTTGACCCAACAATCAAGGACAAAATTGGCGGGAATAGCTTATAATGCTGGTTTTTGCTACTCAACCCGTGGTAGACTGATTGGACCTACATAAGGAGGATTTCATGGTTACGGCTTCGATTCCGGAATGGGGTGAATTATCCCTGGAGTATCTCTTGGTTGACTTTAATGGCACGACAGCTTATGACGGGCAGATGAAACAGGGTGTGAGGGAACTTCTTGACGAGGTTTCTAAACACGTGAAAGTTTATCTAGTCTCTTCAGATACCTATGGGAGCATAGACAAAGAAGCCGCCGGCAGCTTCACCGTAAGGAAGGTGTCGACCGGTAGCGACAAGGCAGATCTGGTTCGGCATCTTGGACCCGAACACGTGGTAGCCATAGGTAATGGGGCAAACGACGCGATGATGTTACGCGAGGCGGCCTTAGGCATAGCAGTCATCGGTGAGGAAGGAAGTGCCGCGTCTGTTCTTAAGGAAGCGGATATTGTTGTGACAGATATAGCTCACGCGCTGGGTCTTGTTTTGCATCCGGAGAAGTTAGTAGCCACCCTGAGAGAATAAAACAGGTAAAGACAAAAGAAGGTTGAGGTAATAACTAAAACAAAGGTTAAGGTTAAGACAAAACAGAAACCGCGCGACTCAGACTATTTCTTATACACTATCTTTTCTCTCAACCTTCGCTTTAGTCTTTACCTCAACCTGCTTCATCCCTTACCTGTGATTATACCGATTCGCCTTCAAGATGGAGACCGAGGCGCTCAAGCTCTGGCGAACGGGGGCGTACTAGAGTACGTCGGAGCGAGTCAGGGCGCACCACTCACTCACGTGGGTACCCGAAAGGTATACGCTTGAAGGCAAATCGGTATCACTTCTTCTCGCTGAAGTAGTCGCCCAGTAAACCCCTGCTGTGCTCATCGTCGTGGCAGTACACACAGAGGTTCTCCCAGTTGGAACCATCAGGCGGATTGTTGTTCGGGTTACCGTCCCTGTGATGCACGGTGAGAAGGTGCTGGTCCTTGTAATCGAATTCCCGTGCGCACTTGGCGCAGATGAGGCCATGAATCTGCAAAGAACGCTCCCTGTAGCCGCCTGCAGGCCCAGCCTGTCTTGCCTCTCTCACAATCTCGTCAACCGATTTTGTCGGCCCTGATTTCCCCTGCGCCGGCCTCTTGCGGATTGTATATCCCTTGTTTCTCATTTTTCCCCCTTGCGAGATCAATCCCAATATTTTACACCACCAGAGGTCACTCATTAAAGGGGGTAGCAAGAGTGAGTGCTCGGTAGCACGTTTCGCAGAAAGATTCGTGCCGAATGGTGCATTGCGCGGTCAGGATGCATAAGATAATGTGTGTACCAATGAACGATCAGGAACTAAGCGACAGGATCGTCTCCAGAGGGAAGAAGCTCTCCCTAGCAATGAAAGGCGAGAAACCGTCCCTCTTTGATAAAAGGCGTTGGATGGGGAGAGTGACGGCCTGGTCCATAAACCATCCAGAGTTCCGCACCGCGATGCTCCGCTTCGTTGATGTTTTTCCCTGTCTTTCCAATGGCACGCTGGTAAATCAGCACATAACGGAATATTTTGGCCGGGGAGATCAGGAGACGCCGGCGTTGCTGCGGCTGGGTGCGCAGCTCGCGGGGCGTAGCGGCCCCCTGGGAGCTCTCTTTGTCCGCGGCCTCACTCGTTACGCTGTAAGGAAGCTCGCCGGTCAGTTCATCGTGGGTGAAACGAGCCAAGATGCAATCAAGAATCTGACGCAATTACGCAGGGAAGGATTGGCTTTTTCCATCGATATCCTGGGAGAGGAGACCATCAGCGAGGAAGAGGCAAAGCGGTACGCAGCGGCCTATGTTGACCTGCTCGCCGCTCTGAATGACGCCCAACAGGATTGGTCTCCGCTGGGTGAGGGCGCACAAAAAGGGAATCTGGACTGGAATCAAGCGCCCAAGATCAGCGTTTCACTCAAACCGAGTTCCCTCCACTCACAGACAAGGCCGCAAGACTTTGAGGGTTCGGTAACCGGAATTCTCAAACGGCTTCGGCCGATCTATGAGAAGGTGATTGGTATCGGCGGCTCGCTCTGCATCGATATGGAGACTCACCAGTACAAAGGCATCAACCTGGAGGTCTTCAGACGTCTGCGCTCGGACTATGCAACCTATCCCCACCTCGGCATTGCGATGCAGTCGTATCTGCGCGATACGGACGAAGACCTGCGCTACGTCCTCGCCTGGATGAGAGACGAGGACCTGCCCTCCTCGATCCGGCTTGTCAAAGGCGCATACTGGGATTACGAAGTCGCAAAGGCGAAACAGAATGGCTGGGCCATTCCGGTCTACATTGATAAGTTTGAGACGGATGCGGCCTTTGAGCGCCACGTGAGGATGATCCTGGAGCAGAGTGACACCTGCTATCTTGCGTGCGGTTCCCACAACATTCGTTCGATCGCAGCCGCATTGGAACTGGCGAGAGCCCTCGGGGTCCCCGAGGCACGCTATGAGTTTCAGGTTCTGTACGGTATGGCAGAGCCGATCCGGAGTGCCCTTCTAAAGGAAGCAGGAAGAGTAAGGCTTTACTGCCCCTATGGTGAGATGGTGCCCGGTATGGCCTATCTCGTGCGGCGCCTCCTGGAAAATACAGCTAATCAAGGTTTTCTTCGCCGGCTGTTCGATGAGTCTGCACAGATTGATGAGCTTCTCCGGGACCCGGAAGAGGCTGTTTTGAGTGTGGCCAGCAAGGCGCCGACCGAGCAAAAGGGACCTGAGAAGCAAGGCGATTTCGCGCCCTTTAGAAATCAACCCGCATCAGATTTTGCGGCGCGGGATGAGCGGGAAAGCTTCCCGCGGGCAATTGCGCTGGTCCGCAACAATCTCGGGAAGACCTACCCGCTCTACATCAACGGTAAAGAGGTCGTGACAGCGGAAAGGCTGCCTTCGATCAATCCGGCAAGACCCGATGAAATAATAGGCAACGTCTGTCAGGCGGGGAGAGAAGAGGCTGAGAAAGCCATCCGGGCGGCGCAATCTGCCTTTCTCTCCTGGCGCGATGTAGATCCCCGGGAAAGGACAGCGTATCTCTTAAGGGCAGCAGCCTTGCTTCGCGGTCGCAGGCACGAGCTTGCGGCTTGGCAGATACTGGAGATCGGGAAGCAGTGGGATCAAGCATCTGCGGACGTGGCCGAGGCATGCGATTTCCTCGAATACTACGCACGAGAGATGGTGCGCCTGGGGGCGCCTCAGCCATTTGGCTCAGTGCCCGGGGAAGTGAACCGCTACCTTTATGAGCCGAGGGGGGTCACGCTCGTCATCGCACCCTGGAATTTTCCCCTGGCGATCAGTGCAGGCATGGTCTCCGCTGCTATCGCCTCAGGCAACTGCGTTGTCTATAAACCATCCCCCCTCACGCCTGTCATCGGCCACCACCTGGTGGAGATTTTCCGCGACGCTGGTCTTCCGCGAGGAGTTTTCAATTATGTGCCGGGCCGCACTGAAAGAATTGCCGAATATCTGGTCGACCACCCGGCCGTAAGCACCATTGCCTTCACCGGGTCCACGCAGGTGGGCCTCAACATCATAGAAAGGGCTGCAAGGGTGCGACCGGGCCAAATAAACGTGAAGCGGGTGATCTGCGAGATGGGAGGCAAGAACGCGATCATCATTGATGATGACGCAGACCTTGACGAAGCCATACCTGCTGTTCTGGTATCAGCCTTCGGATTTCAGGGACAGAAATGCTCCTCGTGCTCCCGCGCGATCGTGCTCGAATCGATCTACCATCAATTCGTAGAGCGTCTCGTGAATGCAGCCAGGGCGCTCACTATGGGCCCACCCGAAAATCCAGCATACGCAGTCGGTCCCGTTGCAGACGAGCATGCGCGGACAAAGATTCTCAAATACATCGAAGTCGGAAAAGAGGAAGGGCGAATTCTCTATAGAAGCTCTACGCCCGAAGATGGAGGCCATTACGTTCCTATCACCATCATAGGCGATGTACGGCCCGATCACAGAATCGCGCAGGAGGAGATATTTGGTCCGGTCCTCGCCGTGATGCAGGTTAAAAACTTTCCGCAAGCTCTTGAGTGGGCCAATTCAACCCGGTACGCCCTGACCGGGGGCGTGTTCAGCCGCAGCCCGCGCCATCTGGAGGAGGCCCGGCGCCAGTTCCTGGTAGGAAACCTTTACCTCAACAGGCAGATCACGGGAGCCCTGGTGGGACGGCAGCCTTTCGGCGGTTTCCGCATGTCCGGTCTGGGAACGAAGGCAGGAGGCCCTGAGTACCTCCTCCATTTCATGGATCCGCGGGTTGTCACCGAAAACACGATGCGCCGCGGCTTTAGTCCGGATACAGGTTGATTAGTTGATACGTTGACAGATTATACGCGGATACGCAAGAAAGGGATGCCGCGCGTTGCGCGGCATCCCTAAAAGATTTGCGAGCGAGAAAACTGAAATGGCTAATCCGCTAGATCCGATATATTTTCAACCCCCGCCTTTTCTCCGAGATAGTCTTTGAGGTTGGGTTGAATCACGACCTGCTTGATGCACTTTTCAACGTACTGCCGGGTACCTTTCGTGCCCAATAGATGAAAGAGCTTCGTGAACTGGGCCTCCCAGTCTTTGTTAATCTGTTCCTTGACGGAAAGGGGCAAACCCCAGGACTGTGCCTTGAACGGTCCCACCGCATTCTTACGTACCTTGTAGTAGAACTGTTCGTCGGTCATATCGCTTTTGCGCTCTGAGGCCTGTTTCTCCCGTAAATAAGCGTACATCTCGTTGCGCAGAGCCTCGGGCAAGCGCTCGAAGAACATATTCATAAACCCCGTTGCCAGATGGATCTCGCACGTTTCCGTTTCTACGAATTTACCGAACGCGTCTTCCGGTAATGTCGATGCGCCGTGCTGCACAGCACCGGCCATGCCGTAATCCCGCCGCGCGACTTGGCTCAACCGCTTCAGGGTGTCAAAATCGACCTTAACCTTTGCTATGGTCCCGTCGGGTAGGGCAACGCCACCGTGAGACGTCCCTGTCTGGATGCTGATCTTGGAGAGGCCGGTCAAACCCTTCCCTTCTTTGTCCAGTTCCTTCCTGAACCCTTCGATGTACGCACGCAACTCTTCCTCTGTTGAATTGCGCCCACCAACTTCGCCGATTTCACCGCCCACGGAGATGGTAATCCCTGCCGGCTGCAACGTGCGAAGATAGGATGTAAACCTGGCAGAAAGGCTCGTATTGATAGCCTGCTGTTCAGGCACGGAGGGCTTGGTCAAATCCACGAGTGTGGACGTATCTACATCGATGTTGAAGAAACCTGCCGAGACCGACTCCTTCATCAAGTCTTTCACTGCCTGCACTTCCTTATCAGGCTCAGCGCCATACTTCTTGGCAGAGACCTGAAAATGATCGCCCTGGATGAAGACCGGGCCTTTAAAATCCTCCGCGATAGCTGCCGCGAGCACTGATGTGGTGTATTCTGACGGCCGCTGGTTTGTATAGCCCATCTCGGACCGGGCTAACTCAAAGATAAACGCCCCTGCATCCACACTTTTGGCCACGCGGAAAACGACACGCGCTGAATCAAAGGCAAGCATTCGCAAATTGATTGCGGGTACCGTAAAAGTGGGTGGAACTTCACCACGACCACGGGCCATGTATAGATCATGAATTGAGGCAGGGATAATGCCCAAGTCGAGCGCAGCTGCACGCGTGAGAAAGCGAGCCAGCCCCTGCTTTTCTCCTGACTCAAGGGCCGACGTCTCGGCGAGCTTATGGACCTTTTGCCGAAATTTAGTAGGGTTGCTTACCTTGACCGCTCCACCTTCAACTCGCAGACTGTTGTCCAGCAGATCCAAGATCTCCTTAATCTTTGCGCCAGCCATGGCAACCTCCTTTATGATTTATGATTCTACTGTGAATTCAAATTCTGCTACAGTTTAATTGGACAGGCCTTCTGCCTATATTAAACTCGTTTTGCGTAAACTCTTCAATCGGAATAATTCGGCACCCCATCCTCAAAGACCGAAGCAGCATCAGACAGGGCCGTCCGAAGAATCAATTTTCTGTGAAGGGACCAAGGGACAACTGACGGAAATGCCCTCCTCACAGTGAAGAAATCTGCTATAATAACGGATCAGCCGTCAGTTGTTGATTTTCTCAGACTGATATCAAAAGCTATTCTGTTTGACGAATGGTTCAGAGGCCGAGATTGCACGGGCGGCTTGCGGAAAGATGGAGGATAGTAATGGCGCAGCATGATCGTTTTCATTACAAAACTATTGACGAATTGAAAGAGGATATTGCGAAGCTAGGGCTCGATATACCGGTTTCATCGGACATTTCTCCTCTCTTTCACCCGATAAAGATCGGTGATAAGACCGTACCCAACCGCTTGGCGATCAACCCGATGGAGGGGTGCGACGGCACGCCGGAAGGAAAGCCCAGCGACCTTACGCGCCGCCGTTACAGGCGTTTCGGCCAGGGCGGGGCGGGGCTTGTCTGGTTTGAGGCGACTGCGGTGGTGAACGAGGGGCGGGCAAACCCGCGCCAGCTGCAGATAAACCGGCAAACCAAGGCAGATGTCGCAGCGACGCTCAAGGGATTGCAAGAGGCAGCGAGTGCGGCGGGCCACGGCCGTCCTTATTCCGTCATTCAGCTTACCCACTCCGGCCGGTACAGCAGGCCCGGCAGCGCCCCCGCGCCGATCGTCGCCGTTCCCAATCCTTATCTCGATGCAAGGCTTCCCGAGATCCACGTGATTTCCGACGAAGAGCTGGAACAACTGGAAGAAAAGTTTGTCTTGGCTGCGCAAGCTGCGGCGGAGGTGGGTTTCGATGCGGTCGATATCAAGGCTTGTCACGGTTACCTATTGGCTGAACTCCTCTCGGCCCACACGAGGGAAGGCCGCTACGGAGGCAGTTTTGAAAACCGCACCCGTGCCCTCCGTTCCATCGTTGACCGGATCAGGAATAAGCTGGGGAGTAAGATAACCCTGGCAGTGCGCCTGGGCGTTTACGAGCAGGTGCCCCACCCTCACGGCTGGGGTACTGATAAACACAACTATCACAGGCCGGATTATACCGAACCGGCCAGGCTTGTTAAACTGTTGTGGGAGAAGGGCGTAAAGCTCTTCGCCATCAGCGCTGGAAATCCGTATTACAATCCCCATCTGACAAGACCCTACGACAAGGGCGGCTACATCCCGCCCGTGCACCCGCTGGAGGGGGTCAGCCTGCTGCTGAACGCGGCGAAGGTGATGCAGGCCGCTGCGCCTGAAGCCGTGATCATAGGTGCAGGATTGAGCTGGCTGCGCAAATTTTCCGCCAATGTGGCTGCGGGATGCGTGGAGCAGGGTTGGTTCAAGCTCGCAGGTTTTGGCCGCCAGGCGATTGCCTACCCCGATTTCGCCGCCAATCTCCTGAAGACAGGAACGCTCGATTCCAAGAAGACATGCCTTGCGTGCAGCCAGTGCACGACCATCATGCGCGACGGCGGATGCGCCGGGTGCGTGCCAAGGGATAAGGAGGTCTACCTCCCGATTTATAGGAAAGGGCGGGAAGGGAAGCCGCCTTTCGAAAGCGACAGCGTGGCGGAACACCTCTAACTCTAGAAAGGACTGGTTTCTTGAAAACAAGGGCAATGGTGTTGGAAGCATTTAACGCTCCCTTGAAGATGAGGGAGCTTGAAATACCGATGCTGCAGGATTCCGAGGTGCTCGTGAGGATCGATGCCGCCGGAGTCTGCGGCTCTGATGTCCACATGTGGAAGGGCGAGGACGAAAGAACGCCATTGCCGATCGTTCTCGGTCACGAAGGCGTGGGAACAGTAGCCGACGTGAAAGGAAGGAAAGAGTATGTTACCGGAGGGGCGCTGAAGACGGGGGATCGAATCTTATGGAATCGCGGCGTAAGCTGTAACGGCTGCTATTATTGTGCTGTCCTGAATCAACCGTGGCTCTGCAATACGCGTAAGGTCTACGGGATTAACCGGCCGCTTTCTGAGCCACCCGGCCTCAACGGCTGTTATGCGGAACATCTCGTACTGGCGGCCTCCACGGACATCTTCAAGATTGACGAAGAAACCGACCCGGCCATTTTTGTTTCAGCGTCGTGCTCAGGGGCAACCGTGGCCCACGCCTTTGACGAACATTCTTTTCCCTTTGGGAGTAGCGTTGTGATCCAGGGGCCGGGTCCTCTCGGGGTCTATGCGGTAGCCTTCGCCAGGCACCTTGGGGCGAGCGATATAATCGTTACGGGCGGTTCGGAAAATCGTTTGCAGCTCTGCAAGGATTTTGGAGCAACCGCCGTCCTCAACCGGCGCACATCGAGCATTGAAGAGCGCAAGGAATTTATCCTCGGCCGAACAGGCGGCCGTGGCGCAGATGTCGTGATCGAAGCTGCGGGAGATCCATCCGCGGTCCATGAAGGCCTGCCGCTTTTGCGGCCGGGCGGGGCATACCTGTCAATAGGGTTTTCTCAGCCGCCAGGCATTTGTAACGTTGATTTTTTCAAGGACGTTGTTAGAAAGAATATCAAAATCCAAGGCGTCTGGGTGAGTGGCACGCGCCACACCTTCCAGGCCCTGAAGCTTATTGAAAGGCAGAAGGAGCTGTTCGGCAAGATGATCACGCACCGGTTCCGGTTGGAGGAAGCCAACAAGGCGCTCAGAGTGATGGAGGGCCATGAGGCATTGAAAGCCGTGCTCATTCCCTGGTGAAACTTTATCGCGACTTTCCGTGAAAAATAATATATGTATATATAGCGCAACTAAAAACACAGAATAATTACCACACTAAGGGAGGATAGAGATGAAAAAGTACGGTGTAATGGGTCTGGTTGGATTGGTCGTGGTTGCTATTGCCCTTCTTGGTGCTTCCAGTTCGGTCATGGGCGCGCCCGCAAAGGAGATCATTATCGGCAATCTGCAGGATCTGAGCGGTCCCACGTCCGTGTGGGGCAATGCTGTTACCCGCGGCGCGGAGCTTGCGGCCGAGAAGATCAACGCTCAGGGCGGAATCAACGGCGCCAAAATCAAGATGATCAGCCTCGATACCAAGGGAGACGTGCAGGAAGCGATCAAGGCCTTTAATCGCCTGGTCGATCAGGACAAGGCCGTTGCAGTGATCGGTCCTCCGATCAGCAACATAGGCATCGGCCTCGCGCCAATCGCCGACGCAAAGAAGGTGGCCTTCGTGGGTAGCTTTGCAGATCCGCGCGCTACAGTCGGCGAGGATGGAAAGGTGCATCCTTCCATGTTTCTCATTCAGCCCACCACCGTGCAGTACGGCGAGATCATGGCCAGCTACACCGTGGAGAAACTGGGTCTCAAGAAGATCGCCATCCTTTATGATCAGTCGAACGCCTACGCTGTTTCGCTGGTGGCTCCCTTCAAGGCTTACGCTGAGTCGGTTGGCGCCAAGATAGTTGACGAAGAGGTCTACGGTAAGACCGACAGGGATTACAGAACACAACTGTCGAAGATTAAGAGTTCAGGCGCCGACTGCGTCTTTGCCCCCAATTACATTCAGGGCTTGGTGATAACCGCCAAACAGGCCAAGCAGCTCGGTTTGACGATGCCGTTTGTCGGCGCTCTCGACTATGCTGCGCCGTTTGCGTCTCTGGTGAATGACCCGGAGGCTGCCAACAATATTTACTTCGCGAATAATTACTCTGACAGCGAGCCGCAGCTGACGGCAGTAAGAAGCGCTTATAAAGCCAAGTACAACGAAGACCCCATCAACAAGGTCTATCTCGGATACGACAAGATGCTGGTTGTGGTGGAGGGCATCAAGAAGGGCGGCGGCGCAACGCCTGACAAGATCATCGAAGGCCTCAACAAGGTAAGCGGGCTCCAGGGCACCACCGGAGTTATCACTATATCGCCGAAAACGCATCAGCCCGTTGGTTTGTCCATGGTGATGTACCATCTTGATCACGGCGTATACAAAGACCTTGGCCGTTATGTCCCCGCCAAACATAAACAGCAGCAGTAGTCAGGCTTGATTTGAAATTATCCCCTGCCCGCGTGAATGCGGGCAGGGCCCTAGCGCGGGGTCAGAAATGAAGGCTACGCAGGCGCCAAGACAGGAGACCGCAGATGAGGAACGGCGACCGTGACAATCCAGCTGCTGATCAACGGGATCTCTCTTGGTTCGGTATACGCGCTGATCGCGGTGGGCTTTGCGTTAATCTTCAACATACTCAAGTTCTCTAATTTTTCCCACGGCGGTCTCATGTCGGTGACCGCCTATATCGGCTACGTCGCGTCCATCTTTATCGGCCACTACGTCAAAGGCCTGCCGCTCTTTGTCGTCACGCTGATAGCCGCGGCCCTGGGCGGCGGACTGCTCGCGCTCATTGTTGAGCGGGTTGCCTTCAGGCGCCTGCGCAACAGCAATAGCTCGGTCATCTACTATTTCATCTCTTCGATTACGATGGGTATTCTGATGGAGAACTCCGTCACCATTTTTGCGAGCTCAAATTTTTATTCCTATCCTTCGTTTTTCCCCACTTCCGTGATCAGGTTCGGGGCACTGAGCGTCGCTATACCGGACCTTCTCACCCTTCTTTTTTCGGCATCGGCCCTGGTGATACTCCTCGTGGTCCTCTTTCGGACAAGGATCGGGCTGGCTATTCGCTCCACGTCCTTCGACACCAGCACGGCAAAACTGATGGGCATGGATCCCAACAGGGTTGTTGCCGCGACCTTCTTTGCCTCAGGTGTACTGGGCGGCGTAGCAGGCGTCTTCCTGGGAATCAACTATACCCTCTACCCGCAGCTCGGGCAGCTCATCGTGAAAGGGTTCGTCGCGTCCGTTATCGGCGGCCTCGGCAGCATATCGGGTGCCCTCATCGGTGCGGTGCTGCTGGGGATCGTCGAGATATTTCTCATCGGTCTCGTGGGTGCGGGTTGGTCCCCCGTGGTTATCTTCGTCATCATGCTGGTCTTTCTGCTGTTGCGGCCGCGCGGCATATCGGGCGTGATCGTACAGGAGAAAGCCTGAAGGGGACCGTATGGAATACCTTGTTTCAACGCTCACGTTTACTGGCATCACCTTGATAGGTGTTCTGGGCGTTTACATGGTTACAGGCCTGACCGGCCTCTTCTCCTTTGGCCAGGCCGCATTCCTGGCAATCGGAGCCTACGTATCCGCTGTCCTTTACAAGAACCTTGGCTTACCATTGCCGCTTGCAGCACTGGTGGCCATGCTCGTCGGGCTGGCAGCGGGCCTTCTGGTTGGCCTTCCGACGGTTCGCCTGCGTCGTGACTATATTTCGCTGGTTACCTTTGGTTTTGGCGAGGCGATCATCGCGGTGCTCAACAACACCGCCAACATTACCGGTGGCGCCATGGGTTTATCCGGCGTGCCGCAGAAGACCAGTTTTCTGCTCGTCTTTGCCAGCCTCCTCGTATGTGTGGCGATCGTCATCAGCTACAAGAATTCGAAGTATGGGAGGCAATGCCTGGCATTGCGCAACGATGAACTCGCGGCCAAATCAATGGGCATCAATGTGGAAAGATTGAAGCTCGTCACTTTCTTGATTGCCAGTGTCATGACCAGTTTCGCCGGTGTACTCTATGTGTTCTATACCACCTACGTTGAACCGGGCGCCTTTGGATGGGTCATCTCCGCTGAATGGATGATCATCGTGTTTGTGGGAGGAGTCAACAGCCTCACGGGCGCGGTGTTCGCGACCTTTATCTTAACGGGGTTGCCTGAATTCTTAAGATTTGCGTCCGAGTGGCGCATTGCGATCTATTGCGTCATCGTGCTGCTGATCCTCAACTTCCGCCCCAGCGGCATATTCGGCGAGCATGAAATTTCGCTGAGCTTTCTGCAAAAGCTGTTTCGAAAAGGGGCCAGGGCGGCGTGAGCTCGCTGGAAGTTAAAGGCATCTCCAAGGCATTCGGCGGTGTGAAAGCGATAGACGATTTCTCTTTTGAGGTCGACGGTCACGATATCGTGGGGATCATCGGACCCAACGGCGCAGGAAAGACGACCGTTTTCAATCTGCTCACGGGCGTCTATTCGCTCGATGCCGGACAGGTTTTTCTGGATGGGAAAAATCTGACCGGCCTCCCCCAGCATGCAATAACCCGGGCGGGCATCGCACGGACTTTTCAAAACATTCGGCTATTCCGGGGGCTGAATGTGCTCGAGAACGTGATGACCGCTGCCGACCCCTATTCGGGGTACAATCTGCTCGACGTCTGTCTTTTTACCCCGCGTAAGCGGCGGCGTGAAAAAGCGGTGAAAGACCTCAGCAGGAACTATTTGAAGATAGTCGGGCTGGAAGGGTACGAGAAAGAAAAACCGGAAAGCCTGCCGTATGGTATGCAGCGGAAGCTGGAGCTGGCAAGGGCTCTGGCGACAAATCCGAGGATACTTTTGCTGGATGAGCCGGCAGCAGGGCTCAACCCGAGCGAGGTGCGTGCATTTATCGATCTGGCCCGGACCATTCACGCCCAATTTCAATTTTCAATCATCATCATCGAGCACCGTCTGGAAGTGGTTATGGAGTTGTCGTCCAGAATCTTTGTGCTCAACTTCGGGAAATTGTTAGCCATGGGCACCCCGGCCGAGATCGTCTGTGATAGGGCGGTGACCGAGGCCTACCTTGGGGAAGAGGAGACGGAGTGCTCAGCATAGAGAAACTGCAGGTCGCCTACGGGCCGGTTCAGGCCCTCGCCGGGATCAGCCTGGAGGTGGCTAAGGGGCAGATCATCAGCATCATCGGCTCCAACGGCGCAGGGAAGACTACCCTGCTGAACACAGTCTGCGCGCTGGTCCGCCAGAAGAGCGGGACAATAACATTCGAAGGTCGGGAGCTCTCCCGTCTCACTCACCAGGTTGTTAAGCTTGGCATTGTACAGGTTCCGGAAGGACGGAAAGTCTTCGCGGGTCTGACGGTTAGAGAAAATCTGATGGCAGGCGGATATACGGTTAAGGATGGGCCGCGCCTCGAGCAAAATATTGAAAGAATGTTTGACCTCTACCCAATTTTGCGGGAACGGCAGAATCAGCAGGCCGGCACCTTGAGCGGGGGCGAGCAGCAGATGCTGGCTATCTGCCGCGGGCTGATGGCTGAGCCGAAACTGATCCTTCTCGATGAGCCTTCTTTGGGATTAGGACCCATAATCGTCAACGGCGTGTTCAACCTGATCAGACAGATCAGGGAGCATGGGATAACCGTGGTACTGGTGGAGCAGAATGCGAGAAAAGCCCTGGCTCTTTGTGACTATGCCTATGTGCTGGAAAACGGGAAGATCACGATGAGGGGCCAGGGCAGGGAACTGCTCTGTGACGCGGCCATAAAAAAGGCCTACCTGGGAGAATGTTAAAGAATAGGACTCCTGCGCTACCGGCTTCATGAGGGAGATGCCATGCCCGTTTTTCATTTGAATGACGTTGCGGGAACAAGATTTCCTGCCGGTCGCCTCACGCGGGTTCTTGCGGGTCCGGGGGCGCCCGTTGAGCCTGACCATTTTGTGATGGGGTACGTGACGATCTACGCGGGCGGTGAAGTGCCCCGTCACGCCCATAGCCAGGAAGAGGTCTACTTCATCGTGAGCGGACACGGCGTGATCGGAATCGACAATGAGGAGACGCAGGTCGAGGCCGGCAGTTACGCGGCCATCCGGCCCGGCCAAAGCCACTCCCTCAGGAACACGGCGAACGAGGATTTGGTCATGCTTTTTTGCTATGCGCCGAAAGGCATCGTCGAACACTGGGCACAGGAGCTTGGCCGGGAAGGGCCGCCATCTGTGGAGGCGGATACGTGAGGATCATGGCCTGCGACGTGCTGGTCATTGGAGGAGGGTCTGCGGCGCTGAGGGCCGCCATCGCCGCGAAAGAAACCAACGTGGGCCTGCGGGTTGCTCTGGCCACGAAGGGGAAACTCGGCAAGAGCGGCGTGACTGCGAATGCCTATTCCGACCGGATGGCCTTTCACGCGGTGCTCGACCACACCGAGCCGCGCGGTCCGGACGCGTGGAAGTATCACGCGGATGACATCTATCGCATCGGCGGAATGGTCTCTGACCGCAGGCTGGCTGAGGTGCTGGCCAGGGGCGGCAAAGAAGCCTTCGACTATCTGGACGCGCTGGGCGTGCCGTTCGTCAAGAAGAGCGGTCTGGCCGACCAGTTCGTCACAGACGGCTCGGAATACGCCCGGGCCTGCTACACAGGTCCGAAGACAGCGGCCCATATCGAAGAGGCGCTCTTACGGAAATTCCGCACGCTGAATATCGAGCTGTTCGAGTTTACGGCTGTGCATAAACTGCTCGTCAAAGATGGGAAGATAACAGGAGCCCTAGCTTTGACTACCAGGGAAAAAGATATTGACAAGGCCATGCTCGCATTTGCCGCCCCTGCTGTTATTCTGGCGACTGGAGGTGCAGGACTGATCTACGAGCACAATGTATTTCCTGCCGGCATGGCAGGAGATGGCTATGCCATGGCCTATGAAGCGGGGGCTGCGCTCGTGAACATGGAGTTCATCCAGATCGGCATTGCTTCAACGAAAACAAAATTCAACTGCTCCGGCAGCATGATGCGCGCCGTTCCGAGGCTTATCAATGAAGCAGGCGACGAGATCCTGAGCAACTATTTTGCCCGTGAAATCACGCCTGCCGAACAATTCAACACCTTCTTCAAAAAAGGTGCTACCTGGCCGGTGAGTTACGAACATAAGACGCACATTATCGACATCGCCCTGTATAAGGAGGATCAGAAGGGCCATAAGGTATATCTTGATTACGGCCGGAATCCCCAAGGGTTCTCCTTCGACCTTCTCGCACCGGAATTGCAGGCCCGCTACAGGAACGAAATCCGCAATGACATGGGCGAAGAAAGACGGCGCGAGTCGCCGCTCTGCCGTCTTAAGGAGATCAATCCCGATTCGATCCAGTGGTTCAAGGAACGGGGCGTCGACCTCGCTAACGGCGATCTCATCGAGGTCGCGGAGTGCGCCCAGCACTTTCAGGGCGGAGTGAAAATCAACGAACAGGCACGGACTACCGTGCCCGGGCTGTGGGCCGCAGGAGAAACAGCCGGCGGTCAGCACGGCGCCAACAGGCCGGGCGGCAACGCTCTGCTCGATTGTCAGGTTTTCGGTAAGATCGCAGGTGTCGCGGCAGCCAGGGCTACCCCTTCGGCAGGAGCGGACGACGCGGCTTTCCTCAAAAAAGAGATTCAACGGTTCGGCAATCGACTCTCAGGAATGGCCTCAGGCGAGATCAGCGCATCGGCGCTGCGCCGCAGTCTCCGGCAGATCATGGAGCAGAGAGCAAGCATCATCCGCACGGGAGAGAGCCTCTTGCGCGGTCTGGCCCAGGTCAGGGCGCTTAAGCGCTTAAGAGCTTCTGTTGACAGCCGCGGGTTTTCCTTCTTGCTTGAGACGAAGGGCATGCTCCTGGTGGCGGAGATGGTGGTAGCTGCGGCGGCCTTGCGCGACGAGAGCCGGGGGCCGCACCTGCGTTTTCATCGTTACGAGGATAATGAGCCCATTGCGCGCGACGATACCCCCTGGTGCAACTATATAGTGATAGGGCAGGACGCGCGAGGCATGAGGCTGGAAGTCCGCGACCCGCAGGCCAGCAGCGAATAAAAGGAGAAGCAGTTGAGGAAAGCGAGAGTCCATATCGGGCGGGTGAGCGACGCAATGAACAGAGAAGCGGTAATCAGGGATGTCATCGAAGCCCTGAACGCGCTGCTACCTGCAACACAGATGATAAGAGCCGACTCGAAAGTGCTCATCAAGCCAAACCTGACCGCGGATACGGAGCTGTGGCAGCAAGGCATCGTGACCAATCCCTACACGGTGGAAGGCATCATCCAATATGCGAAGCAGGCTGCACCGGGTGAAATTTTCATCGCTGAGGCAACGGCCTGCGGCCTGGATAACAAGAAGGCGTTCCGCGCAAATGGCCTTGAAGAAGTTGCCATGCGCACGGGAGCTACAATTATCGATCTCTATGATGAAGAATTTGTCTCCACTCCCGTGAAGAATGGCATGGTGGCCAAAGAGATCAAGGTGGCCAAAAGGGTTCTGGATGCCGATTTCCTGGTTAATGTGCCGACCATGAAAACCCACGTCGCGACAGGTGTGAGCCTTTGCCTGAAAAATATGAAAGGTGTCTTGCCTGAAAACGAAAAGAGGCGTTCACATTTTCTCGGGGTTAACAAGTTTGTCACTGACCTCAACTCGATCGTGAAACCGCACCTGTGCGTGGTTGACGCAACCGTTGCCATGGAAGGGGACGGACCGATGCAAGGCACACCGAAGAACCTTGGCGTGGTTCTGGTAGGAACCGATCCGGTGGCGACAGATCTCATCGCAACGCGGGTCATGGGGTTCGACCCCTGGAAATTCAAATGCTTCAATTATGCGAAGGAGCAGAGGATAGGGGTCTGGCGCGAGGCGGATATTGCGCTCACTGGCCTGCCGCTCGACGAAGTCAAGAAAGATTTCCGGCCGGCGTCAGGCCCGTTTCCCGATATTCCGGGCATCACCTTGATTGACGGCGGTGCGTGCCCTGGGTGCCTGGACGGCGTTCGAATCGCGCTGGGACGCATCAACACAGCGGGCCTTCTGGATAAACTGCCACCCCTCACCATCGTCGTCGGGGAGGATGGCACCGTGACAGGTGAGAATGATCTGGTCGTAGGGCGATGCCTGAAGCGCCACAGGGGCAAGAAGCATTATGTTCCCGGATGTCCGGCTCAGGTTTTCGTAATTGCCGATGAGTTGCGACAAATAGCCGGGCAGTACCGGCTTTTCGGCTCGAAGGAACAATACCTGCTCCATGAGGACGGGGATAGTGAAAACTAGGATGGCGATGGTCAGCACGGCCGGAGCGGCCGAGCTGGTAGAACGCGAGGTGCAGGAGCCCGGAGAGACGCAGGTTCTCATCGCAATCAAGGCTTGCAGCATTTGCGGCGGCGACCTTCATATCTACAAAGGGAAGCATCCTTCCGCGCCCTTGCCCATGGCCCTCGGCCATGAACTGGCCGGTGAGGTCATCAGCATCGGCTCGAAGGTAAAGTCAGTCGCTGTCGGCGACCGGGTGACGGTTGAACCGGTGATCGCCTGCGGCCTTTGCCCTCCCTGCAGCCGTGGAGAATATGGCTATTGCGATAACCTGAGCTTCCATTACCGGCAGGGCCAGGGGGCAATGGCCGATTACTTTGTGGCTGACCAGCGCTACGTTTACAAGCTGCCTGTTCACCTGTCTTACGAGGTGGGGGCCTTGATCGAGCCTCTGGCAGTCGCTGTCCACGCCGTGAGAAGAGCCAAGATCGGTTTAGGGGATAAGGTCGCGATCATCGGTGCCGGCCCCATCGGCCTCCTCGTGACCGCGGTCTGCAAAGCTGCGGGGGCGCAGGAGGTTATAGTCAGTGACATAGCAGATGCGCGCCTCACGAAGGCATTGCTCATGGGGGCAACCAGGACGCTCAATTCGCGCAAAGAATCAATAGTGGACGTGGCTCGTCAAGGAACCGGCGGCCGTGGCATCGGCAGATCTTTCGAATGCGTCGGCAGTGAGCAGACCTTCGAACAGTCGATGCGATGCCTTCGCAAAGGCGGTATCGCCACCATCGTAGGCATCTTCGAACAACCTGTCATTCAGATCCCGGCGACCATATTCGTTTCCCAGGAGATTACGGTACAGGGATCCCAGGGCTATTGCTGGGATTTCGAAACCGCACTGGGACTCACTCAGTCAATCGACCTCGGCACTCTCATCTCGCACGTATTTGCGCTGTCTGATGTGGACAAGGCGCTGAAGATTGCACTAAATCCTGATGAGAATCCGGTGAAAATAGTGCTCAAACCATAACAAGGGGAGGAGTTTGATGAGTAAACTGAAAACCGCAAAATACTTTCACGGCGTCGAAGGAACGCATCGCAGGGCTGCATATAAAGGCATGGGATACACCGACGACGATATGAAAAAACCTCTCGTGGCTGTGGTGAACACGCCGAGTGAGGTCTGTCCCGGACATTTCCACCTGAGAGCGGTTGCTGACGCCGTGAAAGCGGGCGTCTGGCAGGCTGGCGGGACGCCGATGGAATTTACCTCGATTTCCCAGTGCGCAACTCCTTCGCTCGGGCTCGCCTCCATGCGTTACGACCTTCCCGCGAGGGACCTGCTCGCCTTCGATATAGAAACCATCGTGGAAACCCAGATCTTCGATGGCGTCGTCGTAATTGTAACGTGCGACAAGACCATACCAGGAGCGCTCATGGCCGCTGCCCGCCTTGACATGCCGTTTATCGTGGTGCCGGGCGGCGTGATGGCGGTGGGGAGGCATGAGGGCAAGCCTGTGTCGCTTGCCGATCTGGATGAAAAGGTGTGGGGTGCCTTTCAGATGGGAAAGGTTTCAGCAGAGGAGGTCCTCTGTCTGGAGGACGAAGTCTGTCCGGGACCCGGTGCGTGCCCGATCCTCGGAACTGCGAACACCATGCAGTGCCTGGTGGAAGCGGTCGGTATGGCGATGCCCGGTTCCGGCACATGCTATGCCATGTCAGGCGAGCAGTTGCGCCTCGCAAAACTGGCAGGCAACAAGGCGATGGAGCTTGTCAAAAAAAGGATGACGGCCAAAAAAATCATGACGAGGGAAGCGCTGGAAAATATGGTTCGCACGCAGATGACAATCGGCGGCTCAACCAACGCGGTGCTCCACATTCTGGCGATTGCCCATGAACTGGGACTCGGTGACAAGATTGACCTCGACCTTATCAATGAATTCAGCAACAGCACACCTTGCCTTGTGGATGTGACACCTACCGGTCACTATTATCTGCCTGACCTGCATCGGGCCGGAGGGGTAATGAAGATTTTAGAGGCGCTGGAGAAGGAACTGCATCTTAAAGTGCCCACCGTAACGGGAATGACGATAGGAGAGCTGATCGGAGAAGCTAAGAAGGAAGTAGTTGTCGATCCGTTGCAGGTTATCCGGCCGCGAACCAATCCCGTGGCCACTACGGGCGGCATTGCTATCATGAGAGGGAATCTCGCGCCTCTCGGTGCTGTGGCCCGCCGACTCAATAACACGATTCCGGAGCATACCGGACCGGCAAAATGTTTTGATTGCCAGGAAGATGCAATTGCGGGTATCAACAGCGGGAAGGTCGTAGAAGGTGACGTAGTGGTCGTCCGCCACGCGGGCCCTAAAGGCGCGCCCGGCATGCCCGATACGTACGCGGTGCTGGCATCGGTGGTGGGCCGGGGCTTGGAAGGAAAGGTGGCAGTGGTGACGGACGGTCGTTTTTCCGGTTTCGCGCGCGGCCTGGGCGTCTGCCAGATTTCCCCGGAGGCCGCGGTTGGCGGACCGCTTGCGGTCATAAGAAACGGGGATATGATTCATATCAGCATGCCCAAGCGAGAGCTGTCACTTCTCATCGATGATCTGGAAGAGCGGCTCAAGGCATGGCGCAAGCCTGCGCCGCGCGAGACGCGGGGAGTGCTCGCGCTTTACGCAACCAATGCCCAGCCCGCCTGGAAGGGCGCCCGGCTGGCTATGTATGAGGAAGAGTAGAGTGATAGCAAGAGCGACTAAGGGAGATGAACATGTTCTCAGGCTTCGAGCATACAGCAATAGCTGCGCATGACAGCAAGACTCTGGCGGATTGGTATATCAGGATGTTTGGTCTCCAGGTGGTGCACGACAACGGCAAGACACCACCTACGTATCTCTTAAGAGCACCGGACGGCACGGTGATAGAGATCTTGCCTGCGTTCTCCGGTGAAAAAATCGATTACCTTCAAACGCATGCCGGGCTGAGACACCTTGCGTTAACGGTCTCCGATTTTGATGCGGCTCTGAATTACTTGCGGGAGCGGGGAATCGATCAGTTTTTTGATTTGCGGCAATCGGAAGAGAGTAAACTGATTTTTTTCCGGGACCCCGAGGGCAACATACTTCACCTGCTGTGGCGGGCAAAACCGCTTGGCTCATCTAAGAAGTAAAGCGTTTCCGGACACGCCGTGAAAGGCTCAACCTGTGCTTGATCGGAAGTTTACCTTGTGGGAAAATAAACGAGAACGGTCGGTCGGGTAGCACCACATCTACCGTAAAGGAGGCTACAAACCTTGTTACCGAAATATGCCGTGTTGCAGAAAATTGTTGAAAGCGGACTCGTTGCGGTTATCAGGGCTGAATCGGCTGAGCAGGCAAAAAAGATCACCGATGCCTGCATTCATGGTGGAGTGGCGGCAATAGAGATAACCTTCACCGTTCCCGGAGCGGCTGAAGTCATACGAGAGCTGGCCGATACCTATCATTCGGGTGAAATCATCATTGGTGCGGGCACGGTGCTTGACGCCGAGACCGCGCGCATGGCCATCCTCGCCGGAGCTCAATACGTGGTCAGTCCATGCCTGAACATCGATACCGTAAAACTGTGCAACCGCTATCAGGTTCCCTGCATGCCCGGAGCGGGAAGCACCAAGGAGGTCGTCGAGGCCATGGAAGCCGGGGCTGATATCATCAAGGTCTTTCCCGGAGAGACGCTGGGTCCCGGCTTCGTAAAGGCGGTCAGAGGCCCGTTGCCGCAAGCTTCGCTTATGCCGACCGGAGGAGTGAGCCTCGACAACGTCGGCGAATGGATTGAGGCGGGCTGTGTTGCAGTCGGCGTGGGCGGGAACCTGACAGCCGGTGCAAAAAAGGGCGATTACGCGTCGATTACGGACCTCGCGAAACAGTTCATCAGCAGAATTCGGCAAGCCCGTACACGCTGAAAGGGAGGAATAAGGGGATGGCCAAAAAGATCGTCTGCTTCGGTGAGATCATGCTCCGGCTCAGCCCGCCAGATTATCTCCGCTTTGAGCAGGCAGCCTCTTTCGATGTACTGTACGGTGGCGGCGAGGCTAATGTCGCTGTCTCGCTGGCCAATTACGGGCTCGATACATGCTTCGTGACCAAAGTCCCTGCCAACCCCATAGGCCAGGCTGCCGTGAACGAAATGCGTCGCTACGGGGTTGATACCCGATTCATGCAGAAGGGCGGCGAGCGGCTGGGGATTTACTTTCTGGAGAAGGGCGCTTCTCAGCGGCCGTCAAAGGTAGTATACGACCGGAAGTCCTCGGCCATTTCTCAGGCACAGAAAACAGATTTCGACTGGCAGGCCATCTTCGATGGAGCCGGATGGTTTCATTTCACCGGGATCACGCCGGCCCTGGGAGACAATGTGGCTGAAGCCGTCCTTGATGCCTGCAGAGCGGCCAAAACTGCCGGCCTCACGGTCAGCTGCGATCTGAACTTCCGCAAGAACCTCTGGTCCAGTGAGAAGGCCGGAAACGTAATGGCCACCTTCATGCCTCATGTGGACGTTTGCATCGCGAACGAGGAGGATGCGGAAAAGGTCTTTGGCATCAGGGCGGCGGAGAGCGATATCACGGGCGGTGTGCTGAGCCATGAGGGGTACGAGGCGGTGGCCCGGCAGCTCAAACAACGGTTTGGGTTTAAGGTAGTGGCGATCACTCTCAGGGGAAGTATTTCCGCGTCTGACAATAACTGGGCAGCCATGCTTTATAAAGATGGGCTTTATCACTTTTCGCGTAACTATCCCATCCATATCGTGGACCGGGTGGGTGGCGGCGACGCCTTCGCCGCCGGCCTGATTTACAGTTTTCTCAACGGGTACAGCGACAAGGATGCCCTGGAATTCGCGGTCGCAGCGTCCTGTCTCAAGCATTCCATCGAGGGCGACCATAACCACGTGACTGTGAAAGAGGTAAGAACCCTCATGGCAGGTGACGCTTCAGGACGCGTCCAGCGATAACCCGAGCGCTCATTCCGCATATTCCATTGAGAGGGCGACCCCGACCTCTCGAATTAAGTGAATAGTGAACAGCCTGCTGAGGATTCGACCCCAAGCTGCAAATTTGCCGCAGGAACATATTCACACGGATTCCCCCAGGTCGGTGAGCACCCCCCATTTTGCAAAGAGTGGATCAGTAAGCCGGTAGACTCCCGTTCGAGCCAGTTCTGAATCAACGATGTCCTCATCGATCAGAGACTTGAGATTCTTCTGGACCCCGCCAAGAGAAAGCTGGTGCCCTGCCAGGTATTCTCTCGAAAAAGGTCTGTCGGTCGGCTCTACGGCCAGGGCAAGAAGAAGCTTCTTTTCCATGCGGGTGAGCCCGGCAAAGACCCCTTGAAAATCTTCCGATTCCATGGACAGCAACTTTTCTTTGGAGGCGCGCAGGAGCGCCTCGGTAGCTCTCTGCTTCGTCATGTCCCAGAGAAAATGGGCAAGTTTCTGCACGTAACCCGTATGGCCTTCCACGTAGTCGTACACGTGTCCGGCAATCTCCGGGGAGCACTCTTTTCCGGTTTTCGAGAACTGTTCCATGATGTAGGTCGTCAGATCTTCCCGCGATATCTTTTCGAGCCGGCAGGGAAAGCAGAGTTTATAAAAGGGGCGTCGGCTGTCCGTGAACATGTCCTGAAGGATCCGTCTCCTGCTGCCGATGAAGAAACAGGATAGGCCCCGGAACCCCTGCATTTGCTCCCGAAGCGTGCCTTCTATAGCTTTGCTCTCTTCCAGTCTCGTGATCTCCTGGAATTCATCGAATACCATGATGCATTGCAGGTTCTTGCGGGAGAGGTGCCGGAACAGGCCGCCGAAGATATCTTCTATCAGGTACGGCACCTCGACTTTGTCATCATAGCGGATCTCGATACTCACGCCCTCAGGCTTGATCTCAATACTCGGTATTATGCGTTTGAAGAGCCCTTTCAGGGTATCAGTCCAGGAAACGGATCCCACAGCTTCCCCCGTGGCTTTGGTGACCATCAGGGCAAGCTTTTGAATGAAGCTCCTCTTATCCGTTACCGAGAAGAAGTCGCCATAGGTGGAGACGAAACCTTTTTTCTCCATATCAGCCATCACGCGTTTCACCAACGAAGTCTTACCATACCGCCTCGGGGAAAAGAGCACCACGCTGCTCGAATTTCTCGCGTGCGTCTTCAGGTCCTCGAGCTCGCGCTTTCTGTCGCAAAAAGGTTCTCCGGGAAGGACGTGCCCAATACTAAAGGGGTTCGCCATGGTCTCCTCCAAGAATTATTCTAAATAGATTATTCTATAAGAATACAGAATGTCAAGTGGAGCTTCCTGGACAGGTGCCTCGCGCGGGGTTTCGCATACCACTGTAAGGTCGGCATCTTGACCATAAACGGCACAGAAGTGGGGCACCTTCTTGGCATGGTGCAGTCGGCGGTCAGTGGGGCAGCACGACGCGGGGAAAGGATGGGACTGGGCCGCGGCTTTACGCAGCAAGGCGATACGGGAAAAGCATAATTTCATGCCTGTCCCCTATCCCTGTAACCTCATCTGGTTCGATCGCGATGGGCTCGACATGCTTCTCTGCATGATCGATAAGGGGATGGCTTCAGAAGAGGCTGACACTGCCGGATCTTGACCCAGAAAAGTTTCACACGTTTTCTATTGGAAAGTGAGAAGCTGTAACCGAGTTCCTTGGGGTTCTTCTCGCTGTTTTGCCCCAAGGTAAAGTTCGGCCTTCAGCGAGCGATAAACCTTTGAGAGTATGGTCGCGTGCCGAGTCAAAAAGGGGGACCGTCTAATGGCAAAGAAACTTGGAATCATCATAACGACTTTTTGTCTAATACTGTTTTTCACATTGCCCTCCTTAGGAGTCGTCTATACCTGGAAGGATAAAGATGGGAACACCGTAGTTTCGTCGTCACCGCCGCCTCCAGAAGTTAATCCACAGCAGAGCGAAAAAGAGTCGCTGCGAACCGAAGAACATAGCCCGATAGCCAAAAAAGAGGATCCTAACTTGAGAAGCGGGGAGTCGGTCGCGTCGCCACCGGGCAGAGAAGGCGTACAGAAAGGTCAAGACCAGGTGAACAGCAAGCAGAGGGGCAGTCCCGAGCTCTGTGGCAAGGTTGAGGAGGCCGTCCTGAATGGCGACCTGAAAAAGGTTAAGGCGCTGCTCAAACTGAGTCCCGATCTGATTTCCTGCAGAGACAACAAGCGTGCCGCTATGACACCCTTGCACCTGGCGGCGCAAAAGGGCCGCAATGAGGTGGCGAAATTGTTGTTGGCAAACGGCGCCGATGTCAATGCCGGTATGAGCAATTTCATGACGCCTTTGTTCTTCGCGGTGGGCAACGGCCACAAGGAGGTGGCTAAATTGTTGCTAAGCAACAAGGCCGACCTTAATGCCAGGGCTTACGGCGGCGCGACGCCACTGCATCTGACGGCATTTGGGGGCCAGAAGGAAATGGCGGAATTCCTCCTTGCCAACAAGGCCGACGTCAATGCCAGGAGCGACGACGGCATGACGCCTTTGCATAACGCGGCGCAAAAGGGCCGCAATGAGGTGGCTGAGTTACTGATCGGCAGGAAGGCCAATGTCAATGCTCAGAACAACCAAGGCGTGACTCCCTTGCATGTGGCCGCCATGGAGGGTCACAAAGAAGTAGCGGCGTTGTTGCTGGCCAATCATGCGGAGGTCGACGCGAAGGCCAACGGCGGCGACACGCCATTGCATATGGCGGCCATGATGGGCCATAAGGACGTGGTAGCATTACTGCTGGCGAACCATGCCGCGGTCAACGCCAAGGACAATTGCGGCGCGACGCCATTGCGCCTTGCTCTTGAGG
>Ga0209039_10000379_pt1 | contig 43373 bp, 36 predicted proteins | sample BogFormECP12_OM1_FD_188238 | JGI IMG/M metagenome (GOLD analysis project Ga0209039, IMG submission 188238) | Bog forest soil microbial communities from Calvert Island, British Columbia, Canada - ECP12_OM1 (SPAdes) (version 2) | ecosystem: Environmental > Aquatic > Freshwater > Wetlands > Bog ...
GGGGTCGACTTCAAATCCAAAGTGCTGGCTAATGTGGTTTCGAACGAAACGGATGTCAAGCAGTTGGTCGTCAAGGTAGAACAGGGAGAAGCCGATTCCGGGATTGTGTATGTCTCCGATGCAGTGACTGCTCCGGACCTCAAGACGATCCAGATTCCGCCCAAGGACAACATCATCTCCCAGTATCCGATCGCCGTCCTTGATAGCGCTCCCAATCCTGATCTGGCCGCGCTCTTCGTCAAGGATGTTCTTTCTGCCCAGGGGCAAACCATTCTGGATAAATGGGGCTTTACACCGATCACCCCCTAGGAGCTGACACCCTTTCACCATCTTCTGACCGGAATGAAATCTGTACGCTCCCATCTTTAATGACTGAGTTGCAACTCAAAATAAATAAACCTCAACCGCCTCCCCCGCGGCGCAACCGGTGGCGTCAGGAGGAATGCGGATCAGACCGTCCGCCTGGACCAGGGAAAAGATCAGGTTGCTCTTGGCAAAGATCGGTTCGGCTTGCCAACCAGCCGTTGAAGGGATGACCTTTACCGCCACCCAATCCTCACGGCCGGCCTGGGAGGCGACGTTCGTCCTCAAGTACGCCGTGAGGCAAGGACGCGGTCGTTGAACTTTCAATCCGAGCAGCTTCTCGATCACCGGCACCACGAACAAACTGGCGATCACAAGGGCGGAGACCGGGTTCCCAGGAAGACCAACAACGGCCTTACCGCTGCAGACCGCCAGAATGGTGGGTTTGCCGGGGCGGACATTGACACCGTGGACCAATACACCCGGATTCCCGATCGCCTGAATGGTCTCGGAGGTCATATCGCGCACACTCGCAGATGAGCCGGCAGTGATCACCACCATGTCGCACTCCTGGAGAGCTTTCGCGGCGGTGGTTTTCAATGTTTCCAGTCGATCCGGGACGATGCCCTGGAACACCGGCGCACCTCCCGTTTGGGTAATTAAAGCTGCCAGAGAGTATGAATTTACGTCTCGCACCTGGCCGGGGCCGGGTATGGAGCGAGGAGGAATCACCTCGTCTCCGCTCGATATGATTGCCACGGTGGGTAATTTGGCTACGCGCAATCTACCGATCCCCAACGCCATACACCCCCCAACCTCGGCCGGGCGAATGCGCGTGCCGGCCGGTATGACCAGGGCGCCCTCGGCAACGTCCTCCCCTACCAGGAGGACATTCTCGCCTTCCGCAACCGCCCGCAGGATTTCCACTTCTCCTCGCCCGACAACCTGTGCATTCTCCATCATGACGACCGAGTCCGCCCCTTCCGGCAACATGCCTCCGGTGTGAATCACAGCCGCCTGACCTGCGGCCAGGCTAAAGGCGGCTGCCGCGCCCATAGCCACCTCCCCCATCACGGTCAGATAGGCAGGCATCGATTCAGAAGCACCGTAACTATCGCGCGCCCGCAAGGCATACCCATCCATGGTGCTGCGCATGAAAGAAGGCAATGGTTGTTTGGCATGGACATCTGCAGCGGTGACCCGGCCGAGAGCCTGCAGCACCTCGACGGATTCGGATGCAGGCTCCTGATCGGGCAAGGAGTGCAGCAATAACTCGAGCGCCGCCGCAGGGGGAGACAGTTTTAAGAATTCAGGCATACCGCGACCATCAATCGATCAATGGATCCAGAAGGAAAGCGTGAGCAGGTAGGCAGTCAGACCAAAACCGGCGTAGGCCAGTGTGATCAACAAATTCCATTGGGTCCGCCCGCCTCTGCCGATGCGCTGCAACCAATAAATCTGCAAGGCGGCAAAAGGGAGCACCAAAAAGACCGGCCACATCAGACGCCACGGGAATCCAAAATAGGGATCCGCAGCAAAGAACAGGAACGCCGCCAGAATGAGCAAATGATGGATGGGGATGGCCCTCTGCCAGGTCATCCGGGTAAGCAATGTCTGGCGAGCGGTCTTCTGGTCGCTGGCGAAGGTCGGAAAGTTCAGAGCCAGGAGGAAAGCCAGGGCCAACAGAGTGAGGGGAAAGGTCGTCATCGCCAGGAGGCGGTGATAATCGCCGGCCAGCAGCAGGAACGAGAAGACCGGAAGCAGCGTAGCCAGGTAGATGGCAAGAACGAGTTCCCCGAATCCCGACTTCTCCAGCTGAAAAGGCGGGACCGCGTAAACGACCGGTACGAAGAAGATCAGGACCAGGACTAGATCGACCGGCGCTGAAAGCAAATGGAGATAGAGAAGGGAAACAACTGCTGCCGCCGAGATTGCCAGGGCTGCCCCGGATATTTGCAGAAGAAATATCCTGTACTGATCACGGTCACGCCGGGTCTCACCTTCCGCCAGGGGGGTCAGCGGAAGACGAAAGGTCTCCACCAATAAGAATGCGGTGGTCAGAAGCGCCAGGCTGATGAGCAGGCCCAAACCGAAGACCAACAGGTTCAGGGATTTACCCAGGTAGCGGGACATTCCCGCCCCCAGTGCATCGGTCAACACCGCCAGGATCAGGAATGGCGGGCGGGCAATTCGCAGGAAGGATCGAAAGTTGATCATACTGGCTTTATTCGACCTCTTAAGACCAATCGGGGCAGCATCCTTAAATCAGGGAATATCCGCTGTCGACCACGATGGTCTGTCCGGTAATGGATTCGTTTTTAAGAAGAAATTCTAGGGCTCCGGCCAGGGCCTGCTCTGTCGCCGCGTGCTGCAAGGGCAGGCGCCGGATCAAGTGGTCCCAATCCGCCTGCGGGACAGACTCCGTGCGCAGGACCAGCCCTGGAGCTATGGCATTGACGCGTATGTCCGGTGCAAAGCTCTTTGCCAGTACGCGGGTCAAGGATTCCAACGCAGCCTTGCTGACCGTGTAAGCCGGAAAAGCACTCCAGGCCTTACCTGCACCGACATCCGTCACATTGACGATCAAACCACCGGCATCCATCCGAGCGGCCGCCTGCTGGGCAAGCAGGAACGGGGCACGCAGGTTCAATGCCAGGGTGGCATCCCAGTTTGAGGCGGACATGGTCCGCGCCTCCCCGCGAGGCATGATCGCAGCGGAGTTGATGAGCACTTGCAGACGGTGAGGCAGTGAATCCAGGGCGGTAAAGATCGACTGGATTTGCTCCGGCTCGGTAAGATCCGCCCGGATCGGATAGGCCGGCACTCCCAGGGCGCGCACCTCCGCGGTGGTTGCAAGGGCCTCCTTCGCCGAGGCATGATAATGCAGCTGGATGGCAAACCCCTGACGCGCCAGGGCGAGGGCGAAGGTACGCCCCAGGCGTTGCGCGGAACCGGTCACGATGGCCAGGGGAAGCTCCTTGTCAGCCATGTCCTTGTTTTACCACAGATTCAAGCCCACTGATTTCCCCGGGGTTTCTCGCCGAATCATCAGGCCCTGAATAAATTGGAGAGGAAGAACCAGAGATTGGCTGGCCTTTCTGCCAGCCTGCGCATGTAATAAGGATACCACTGCACTCCATAGGGGACATACACGCGCACCGGGTAGCCTTCCGCCCGGCAGCTTTCCTGGAGATCACGGCGGATGCCATAGATCATTTGGAATTCAATGGCCTGTTTGGGCAAGCCGGCCTGAGCGGCATAATTTTTCGCGTTCTCCAATCGTCGCCGATCATGCGAGCCGATCGCCGCCAGGGGATCGATACGCCCCTCCTGGCTGACGACAGGCGATCCGACGGCCCGGGACGCATCGATCATGAGCCTGACCAGCCGGTCGTAATTGGCATTCACATCCCCCTTTTTCGGGAATGCCACGTCGGAAGCCTCTCGGTATGCACCCTTGACCAGCCGAACGTGGATCCCCTCCTCCAACAACTCCCTAAGATCCTTTTCAGATCGGTACAGGTAAGCCTGAATCACCAGACCGACATTCGCTAAGCCCTTCTGATGCATCATTCTGCACAGGCGGAGGGTTGACTCCGTGTAGGGTGAATCTTCCATGTCGATGCGAATAAAACATTTCAATTCCGTAGCGCGTTGGACGATTCTCGCCAGATTCTGTTCGGCCAGGCTTTCGTCCAGGGTCAGACCGATTTGGGTGAGCTTGATCGAGATGCTTGCCGCAAGGCTCGCCGACGGGATCTTCTCCAACAACTCCAGAATGTCACCGGTGACTTGCGCGGCATCCTCCGGCGTACGGGTATGTTCTCCGAGGAGATTCAGGGAGACGCGAATCCCTCGCTGATTGAAGTCCTGGACGACCGGAAGGGTTTCTTGAAGGGTGTCCCCGGCAATGAACCGACTGGCCGCCCGCCTGGAAAACCTCCAGCCGGTCACCAAGTGTTGCGCCCATGGCGCCTGGGAAAGATAGATCAGGAAGGAACGAAGCATATTCACCTCTAAAGATATACCTGGGATTCAATTCGATCTTGCGATTTCAGAGACCCTTCATCCTGGGAAGATTGATAAACAGGTTTCTGGAGTTAAACACGGTTGAATGTATTCAGGCTGGAGAAATAGCCTTTGCCTTTTCCCTAGACAGGATTTCATGGAAATAATTCAAGCTGTTCTGGCCTGATAATTTTATAACAACTCTTACCTGCGGTGCAGAAATGTGATCATGATTCCCAGGGCGCCCAGGATAAACAATCCAAGAACGATGAATCCGGCCGGAAGCCCACTGCGAGTCTTTAAAATCGGCACGGAGGTCGGTGTCTCCAGAGGAGGAGGTGCGGTAAAGGTCGGGAGAGCAGTGCTACTGGCCAGAGACGGGAAAGCTGCGACCATGGTCAGGTCAACAGTCGATGTCGTTGCGGGAGTGCTGGTCGGCGGTGGGTCGACGATCGGTAAAGGGCCTGATGAAAGTGACACCAGCGCAGCATAGACCCAGGCAACATTTCCTGGCGCGCCCGGATAGGCGATTTCGATCCAGTCCCCCCCGGGCGATCGTCCCAGAGCAGGAGCGGTATCACCTGGATTCATTCTGGGGCCGACTTCCGGGTAATCGAATGAACTTGGACCGGCGCGTACATTTGCCCCATCGGTATAGGTCACTGTTATGTATGAAGCGCCAGAAGTTCCCGACTCCACGAGGGCCGTACCCGTGGCCTGTTGAGCGGATACGCGGGTCAAGGAGGCTTCCCCCCAGAGCAAGCCCACGAGACCGGCCAGCAAGAACAACCCGAGCGTCCTTTTTGTCCAGTTGTGCATCGTCGGTAACCTTGCGAAATTATAACCTACTACAAAAGGATTTGATCTACACCATCACCAAAGTGAGGAAACGACCCAAAGAGTCCCTCGGACAATCCGGGAAACCGGAGAGAATCTCGTTCGCATGGGGCTAACGACCATTATTGGCGATAATGCCTCAGACGTCACTTCGACAGCAACATTCTCGCCATGAAGCTGATATTCCTGGATTAGGTTTAGTTCTTAACAAACGTTGGGTATAATGGGTCGTAGCAATTCATCACCTCTTAACCAAGTGGTGATTTAATAATCTCATCTACGTTACTCCAAGAAACAATGCTTAGAAATTTCAATGGGTTTTTCGGGAGGCGTTGTGAAATCTCGTGATTCATGGGTCTTCTGGCGGGCTGTTTCGATCCTGATTTTCCTGGCCTCGATCGTGCTGCTCGCCTTTCTTTTGGTTCAGTACCGCCTCCTTCGCGCCTCGTATCCCTATCAAATCAGCGTTGGTGGGGTATCCCTGGCGGGCACAGACCCGCAGGAGGTCCAGCAACGGTTAATTGAGGCATATTCTGTTCCTGTCGAAATCCATTACAGGAGTGCAGTGATTGATCTGGATCCGAACACTGTCGGATTTCAATTGGACGTCGAGAGCATGTTGTCACAGGCGGATCTACAAAGCGCCAATCTGCCTTTCTGGAATGGATTCTGGGATTATCTGTGGAACCGTCCCCTGCCCGTGAACCAAATCTCACCGGTCGTCACTTTTTCGGAAGCTCGCTTACGCAGCTATTTGCAGGACGAGATCTCAAAGCGCTATGATACTCCGCCAATCCCGGCTCAACCCATCGCCGGCAGTCCTAGCTTTTCGCCTGGGACTCCGGGCCAGACGCTGAATATTGAGCAAGCGGTTTCGCTGATCGAAGGCGCCCTGCAATCTCCAACTCAACGAGTGGTCACCCTTAGCTCCCAGCCCAGTTCCCCAGAGCGCCCATCGCTGGACGAGCTAGAAACCTTGCTTAAACAAAATATTGAGGTGAATGGCTTCGACGGGGTAACAGACTTGTTTTTCGAGGATCTTCAAACTGGCGGAAAAATCCAGTTTGCCTCTCAGCAGGGGCAGGACGTCTCCATTACTCCCGATATTTCCTTTACCGCATCGAGCACTATCAAAATCCCGATCATGGTAACCGTCTTCATTAATTCCAATGGGAAACTCGACAACCAAACTTCCGGCCTGGTGGTAGATATGATCCAGAAGTCTAATAATACCGCTGCGGATACGTTGATGATGTCCCTGGACCAGGTTCGCGGGCCATTGATCGTTACGGCGACTATGCAGAAATTGGGATTGCGAAACACGTTTCTGGCTGGTTATTTTTACCCAGGCGCACCCGTCCTGGAATTATTCAACACCCCTGCCAATTCACGGTCGGACATCAGCACGGACCCTGACGTTTACAGCCAGACGACTCCATCCGATATGGGGGTGTTGTTGTATGATATTTACCAGTGCTCCCAAAGCGGGAACGGAACGCTCGTGGCTGACTTCCCGGGCCAGATCGATCAAGCGGCATGCCAGCAGATGATCCGCTACCTGGAGGAGGACAAACTGGGCGACCTGATCCAAGGAGGAGTCCCGGACGGAACCCTGGTCGCGCACAAGCACGGCTGGGTAAGCGACTCAAATGGATACATCCTCCATGTGAGCGACGCGGGAATTGTCTACACCCCTGGAGGGAATTTTATTCTAAATATCTATACCTACCACCCGATCCAGGTCAATTGGGACCAGGACGCAGATATGTTCGCGGTCCTGGCACGGGCCGCCTATAATTACTTCAACATTCCATCCAAGTAGATTCGGCGTGGTATACTTTTTTTGAATGTCGCGATTTTACTTACGGGTAGAATGGCATAAGAGATCGTATGAGACGGCTTGGTTCATCCCTGGTCCTACGAGGAGCTTCCTTACTCTTCATTGTCCTGGCTGTGATCTTTACAACCTTCCAGCTGGTGCGATACAGCCTGCTGCGGGCGGACTATCCACCGGACATGACCATTGCCGGCGTGCCGGTAGGGGGGACGGATCCACAGACGGCCCAACAAAGGCTTCTGCAGGTTTATTCCACACCGGTCGAGCTTCATTACGGTCTGGCAATCATCGATTTGGCACCCAATCTGGTCGGATTCTCGCTCAATACCGATAGCATGCTTGCCGCTGCCGATCTCCAGAGGACCGGTTCCTCCTTCTGGGCCGGTTTCTGGGATTATTTATGGAATCGCCGATCTCCGGCCAGTCAGATTCCGCTCGTGGCAACCTACTCAGAACAGCGCCTACGGGACTACCTGCGTGACGAGATCTCCTCCCGCTACGATCAACCGGCTATCCCGGCCGAACCGATCCCTGGTAGTGCGACTTACAACCCCGGCACGCCCGGTCAAGTCCTGGACATCGACCGGGCGGTCACCTTGATCGAGAGTGCCATGCAATCCCCGACCGACCGGAAGGTCATCCTGTCCTCCCAACAATCCGCTCCCGGCCGGCCTTCCTTGCAGCAACTGGAGGCCCAGCTCAAATCGATCATCACTGCCAATGGTTTTACCGGCCCTGTCGATCTCTATTTCCTCGACCTGCAGACCGCCCAGGAACTCCGCTTTGCCACGCGGGCAGGTCAGGATGTTTCCCTGTCACCGGAGATCGCCTTCGGAACCTCCAATACGATTAATATCCCGATTATGGTCACGACCTACATTAATTACAATGGTAATCTCGATCCAACAACGGCCAGCCAGCTGCAGAAGATGATCTCGTTAGCGGACAACACTGCCGCAGACAGCCTGATCCTGGGCATCGATAAGACGCGCGGACCACTGGTGGTCAGTGCGATTATGAAAACTTTGGGACTTTCGAACACATTTCTTGCCAGTTACTTTTTTACCGGTGCTCCGGTTCTGGAGCTTTTCAACACACCAGCCAACTCCCGCACGGACATCGACACTGATCCAGGCAACACTGGCCAGACCACACCCGCCGATATGGGAATGCTGCTCGAAGACATCTATCAATGCGCCCAGACCGGCGGGGGAGCGCTGGTCGCAGCTTTTCCCGCCAGGATCAATCAAGCCGCTTGCCAGCAGATGATACAAACCCTGGAGCTCGACAAAGCAGGCGTTCTGCTTCAGAACGGTGTTCCGGATGGAACCGTAGTTGCCCACGAGCATGGTTGGGTGACGGACCTGACAGGGGTCATGCACACCGTCTGCGATGCCGCCATCATTTATTCCCCCGGTGGCAATTACATTCTGACCGTCTACGCTAACCAACCGACCCAAATAATCTGGGAGGACCCGACCACCCACCTCGGGGTCAATCACATGTATGCCGATCTGTCGCGTGCCGTTTACAACTACTTCAACCTGCCCTCCCCATAAGCCCCGAAACCGCCGACGCATGCGTCGGCGGTTATTTTGTCCCCTAAAACAGACCTGTGAAAATCTCAATCGGTATATAATCTGAATAATGGATCAAACCCTAAACCTCTATCGGCTCCAATTAATCGACCACCAGATGGACCAAGTCCGGGACCATCTGCAGGCAGTGCAAATAAAATTGGAAGACGATCTGGCCTTGCGTCAGATCGGCGAACAGGTGCAGACAGCCGAAAGTCGCTGTAAATCCGCAGAACAGACCCTCCATCAGGCGGAAGCAGTAGTAACCGACCAGAAAGTAAAAATAGAGCAGGCTGAATCCAGCCTGTACAGCGGAAATGTGCATAACCCCAAAGAACTTCAAGATTTGCAAAGTGACGCCACCTTCCTGAAACGCCGGCAGAGCGAGCTCGAAGATCAGCTTCTGGAGGAGATGCTGGCCTTGGAAGAAGCGGAAAAAATGGTAGCAAAGCTGCAGTCGGAACAGGAAGACGCCCGCGCCAAGGCGGCCGAAAAGAATCTCGGCCTCCATCAGGAACAAAAGATGCTGGAAAAGGAGCTCCAAAAACTTTCCACCGAACGCGGCGCCCTGGCCTCCGTGTTGACTGCTGAAAGCCTGCAGCTTTATGACCGGCTGCGCCAGCAGCACCGCGGGGTGGCCGTTGTGACCATCAGCGATAACGCCTGTGATGCCTGCGGCTCGCAGCTGACTCCCGCTCAGGCCCAGGCGGTACGCTCTGCAAGTCAGATGGCCTTCTGCCCGTCCTGCGGGCGCATCCTGTTCAGCGGTTAGGCAAACCTCAGGTGCCCTATGCGCTTCACCTTACCCCAAATTGATGACTTATCCTTCTGGCTGGGCGTTATCCTGTCATCCATCTTCTGGTGGATCGTCATGGCGCTGCGTCCGATCTTTGAGCAAATCGGCGAAACCCTGCGCGCCCGACAGGCCGAATCGAAGGAAAAAGCGCGGGCGTCCAGCGCCGTGGAAGATCATTACCGCCGGAAGGTGCTTACCCAAGCCCAGGGGTGGCACTTGGCTGCCCCTCTCTTCTCCCTGGATGAAATCATCCTGCCGCCTCTTCTGCTGGCCCCGCCGCCGCGCATCGAGCCTGGAAGTCCACTTTATTTGGAAGACATTACCACCTCCTCGGTTCCCTATCTCCCTGCCTGGCCGGAACTGGCAGGGACCTATTATGCTCCGACTCTGACCCTGGCCCAAGCGCTTTCCGGTAACTCGGACATCGTTCTGACCGGTCAGCCGGGGATGGGTAAAACCGTTGCCCTCGCCCACCTGGCTTCCTGCCTGGCTCGCCGAGAAAGCGGGCTCGGATTGCCGGAGGACACTCTGCCCTTCCTGATCCATGTAGCGGACCTCAATCTTCCGATCAAGCGCGATGAACCGCTCAACCCGATCATCAACATTCTCTCCGATCAGGCGGCGGTTTTTGACGTATCCCACATCCCCGATATGGTTCGCGGCGCTTTTGAGGACGGGCGGGCCCTGGTGCTGCTGGATGGCACCGATGAACTGACTCCTGAAGCCCTCAAGGAGGTCGTGGAATTTATCAAGGCCGTCAAACGGACCTATCCGAAATCCCGCATGGTCACCACTTCTTCGACGGATTATCTGGATGGATTGGTCACCTTAAACTTCATCCCCTTCACACTGGCGGCCTGGACACCCGCCCAGCGGATGAAATTCCTTGAAAAATGGGGTGACCTGTGGATCCGGTTTGTGGCTACCGAGACCTGGGCACAGGTTACGGGTCCCAGCCAGATCGACCCTCTGTTGGTCAACAACTGGCTGATCACTGACAGCTTATATTTAACCCCGCTGGAGATGACGCTGGAAGCCTGGGGTGCCTATGCCGGCGACGGGCGCGGCCCGCGACCGATCGACGCATTGGAAACCCATATCCGCCGGCTCACTCCTACGAACTCCCCCCGCGAGGCCCTGGAAATGCTCGCCCTCCAGCTGAGTCTCGCCACGGAGCCCATTTTTGATCCGCGCCAAGCCCGCGACTGGCTCAAATCCTTCGAGCCTCCTGAACCCATTGCAGCCCCGGACGATACCTCTGGGAAAAAGGGCAACAAGCCCAAGAAACAGGTGAAGCAGCAGGCTCCTTCACTCGGCCTGATCAGCAAAATGGTGGACAGTGGATTACTCATCCAGCACCGCAATAACCAGATGCGGTTTGCCCATCCTGTCTTCGGCGGATATCTGGCGGGGCGTGCGCTGGTCAATTACAAACCCGAATCTCTCCTGGAACAGCCACCCTGGATCGGGAAATTCCTTTCGATGCAGTATTTCGCCGCACACGGGGATGCTTCATCGTTGGCCACCGCTCTGCTTGCCAAACCGGACCGCCCCCTATCCCGTAACCTGCTGACCATCGCCCGCTGGTTGCGGGACTCGCCCCGCCAAGCACCTTGGCGGGGAAGGGTGATGTCCAAAATGGTGGAGCTGCTTAAACACGAAGGACAGCCGCTCGGTCTCCGGGGACAGCCCCTGGCTGCCTTTGTTCAAAGCGGAGATCCCAGTGTCGCCAGCCTGCTGCGCCAATTACTCACCGAACAATCCGGGGAATTGCTCCAGCTGATTGCTCTCGGATGCGGAGCCCTTCAGGATGTTAAAGCGGTTAAGGACCTGGGCGGATTGCTGACCCATATGAGCCCGACCGTGCGGAGGGCCGCCTGCCTGGCGCTGGTCAACATCGGGACGGCAGAGGCTCTGGATACGGTAGGGGCCGTTCTCTTGCACGGGGATGAAGACTCACGCAAAGGCGCGGCGGAGGCCCTGGCCAACCATCCCGGAGAAGGTCATGCCATGCTCCGGGAAGCGGCTCTCATGAAGGACGACCTGATGGTTCGCCGGGCAGCCGCCTACGGGTTGGGGCGCATCGCCCAACCCTGGGCAGAAGAGCTTTTGACCAAAATGCAGGTGGAAGATGACCAATGGGCGGTGCGCAATGCTGCCGTCGAGATCGTTGAATACCACCTACACCCGAACCCTTCGATCCCCAAGCATCTACCGATCCCCTCTCAATCCCCCTGGCTGATCGCTTATGCGGGCAAGCAGGGCTTGGGCATCTCCCCGGATAAGACACCGATCGATCTCCTCTTGAACGCCTTAAAAACCGGTACTGAAGAGGAACGCCTGGGTGCTTTGACCTATCTGCGGATGATGCCCATGGAAGGCGTCTTCGGAGCGCTCTACCAGGCCATGTACGGCGGCGAAACCTACCTGCGTGAGGCAGCCTACCAGACCATCTTCGAGATGGCTGCACGCGGCGTCGAAGTGCCGGACCCGGTCCAGTTCGGTTTCGGCTTATAAATTACCTGCCGAATTCAGCAATCGCCGAACGAGCCAGGGTTTCTTTGGTCTGGGTCCGGCCGGACCCATGAAAGCATCATCGATTCGAGGGAAATGGAATGGAAATGAGCTCACCCATACTCTTAACTATCGGCATTCTGGGAGGCACTGGCAAAGAAGGCAAGGGACTGGCCTTCCGCTGGGCAAAGGCTGGCTACCGTGTCCTGATCGGATCACGTCTCGAGGACAGGGCGAAAGCGACGGCGCGGGAGCTTGACGAACTGCTCGGTGGCAAAGCGGTTATCGAAGGCACCAGCAATGTGGCTGCGGCAAAGAAAGCCGACCTGGTCGTGCTGACCGTCCCTTACAGTGCCCATCATGAAACCCTGGATTCGGTCCGGGGATTGCTGAAAGGAAAGGTTTTGATCGATGTGACCGTTCCGCTCGTGCCTCCAAAAACAACCCGGGTTCAAATGCCGCCGGCCGGCAGCGCAGCCCAGGAAGCTCACCAGATCCTTGGCGAGGAGGTTCAGGTAGCTTCGGCTTTTCATACGATTTCCTATGAGTCACTTTTAAAGGATGAAATCATTGAAAGCGATGTGTTGGTAACCGGCACCAGCAAAGAGGCCCGTAGCGAAGCCCTTAAGTTGGTCGAAGCAGCTGGGTTGACCGGCTGGGACGCGGGACCGATCGAAAATTCTGTGGTCGTGGAAGGCTTGACCTCCATTCTGATCGGGATCAACAAGCAGCATGGCACCGTATCCGCCGGCATCCGCATTACCGGCGTTCCGCGTGCGGCCAGCAAGCCGTGACCCTCACCCTGACCCCCCTGCCCAAACTTCCCCTGATCCACGCGGGGGATGACCTGCCGGATATTCTTCTAAAAGGGTTGTCGGCGGCCAATCTGACCTTGACCGACGGGGATATCCTCGTTCTCACCCAGAAGATCGTTTCCAAGGAGGAAGGGCGGCTGGTCAATTTGAAGGAGGTGGTCCCTAGCAAGACGGCCGTTGATCTGGCTACGCGCAGCTTAAAGGATCCCCGCCTCGTAGAACTGATCCTGCGCGAAAGCCGAAAAGTGCTGCGGGTCCGACCAGGGACCATCATCGTCGAGCACCGGCTGGGATTCATCTGCGCCAGCGCCGGGATCGACCATTCGAACGTCCAAGGCACGGACGGGAACCCGGAAGAATGGGTGCTCCTGCTCCCGGAGGATCCAGATCGTTCCGCAGCAGAGATCCGCGCAAAGCTGGAAGAAAAAACCAGCACGCGCCTGGGCGTTTTGATCATCGATTCGCATGGGCGCGCCTGGCGGCTGGGTACGGTCGGCGTTGCCATCGGTTTGTCCGGTTTACCCGGCCTCGTCGACGAACGGGGTTGGGAGGATCTCTTCGGCTACCAACTGAAAATTACCCTCGTCGGCGCAGCGGACGAACTGGCTGCGGCAGCCTCTCTGGTAATCGGCCAGGCTGCCGAGGGCACACCGGTTGTTCATGTCCGCGGTTTTCCGTATCCCCTGCGCGAGAGTTCGCTCGCGGAGATCCTCCGCCCGGAGGACGAGGATCTTTTTCGGTGAACCACCCCATGGATCAAGCGGGGGCCTCCTCCATTAACGACAATTGCTTGAAATCAGGTCTACCCTGCTCTTCATCGGCGCGGTGGAGATCTGGGGTTGAAGGCGCAATCATAATAAGCCTCGTATCGAGAACCAACAGGAGGTGTCGGCCATGCCCGATCCGCGCATTACCCAGCTCGCCAAAATACTGACGCATTATTCTCTGGATCTTAAAACCGGTCAGCAATTTGAGATCAACACGCACCCGCTGGCCGAAGAGCTGACTCTGGCCGTTTACGAGGAAGCCATCAAGGCTGGCGTGCATGTCTTCATCTCGACCGTTACGCCGGGGGCGAAAGAGATCTTTTATAAATATGCGTCGGATGCCCAATTGGATTACATCTCCCCTGTCCGCAAGCTGACAACAGAAACCTTTGACGCCACTTTGAGCATCTGGTCCGAGCACAACACCCGTTCGCTTTCCGGCATAGACGGGATGCGCATCGCCCGGGCCGGCCGGGCTGGGGCACCTCTCGAGAAGGTGTTCCTGGAGCGGGCTGCCAAACGCGAGCTGAACTGGTGCCTGACCGTCTATCCCACCCATGCCATGGCGCAGGAGGCGGACATGAGCCTGGCGGATTACCGGGAGTTTGTCTTCGCTGCCGGTATGCTCAACCAGGATGACCCGGTGGCCTTCTGGAAAAAGGCCGGTGAGGAACAGCAGAAATGGGTCGACTGGTTCCAGGGCCGCGATCAGGTGGTTTTGAAAGGCACGCATATCGACCTGAAGATGTCCATCCAGGACCGTGTCTTCATCCCCTGCGCCGGGAAATACAACTTCCCGGACGGTGAGATCTTTACCGGGCCGGTGGAGGACTCGGTGGAAGGCTGGGTGCGCTTCAAGTATCCGGCCATCGAGTACGGCCAGGAAGTCACCGATATCGAGCTGTGGTTCGAGAAAGGTCGGATCGTCAAGGAGACCGCCACTAAAAACCAGGAGCTTCTAACCACCCAATTAAACACGGATGCGGGGGCGCGCTACCTGGGTGAGTTTGGCATCGGCACCAACTATGGGATCACCCGCTTCACGAAGAACATGCTTTTCGACGAGAAGATCGGCGGCACCATTCACCTGGCAGCCGGGGCAGGCTACCCGGAGTCCGGATCCAAGAACGACTCCGGCATCCATTGGGATATGCTCTGCGACATGAACGATGCCGAGATCAAAGTGGACGGCGATCTTTTTTACAAAAATGGCAAAGCAGTGGTTTAATTCATCTGCGGAAGCCCGGGGAACTGACCCTGCCGAACTGGCCCCGATCCACAGGACCAAAAGGTTGACCGTTTCGTGAACAACGATTTTTGGGACTTCCTCGACCGGCTCATCTTTGACAAAAGAATTGTTGTGGACCGGACGAGAGGGACTCCCCACCCCGCCCATCCTGAGATCATCTATCCGCTCGATTACGGCTACCTGGAAGGAACCCGGTCTGGAGACGGGGAAGAGATCGACGTCTGGATGGGCGCCTCGCCCATCCGCCGCCTCTCCGGCCTGATCCTTACTTGTGATGCCCGTAAGTGCGATATCGAGATCAAACTTCTTTTGGGCTGCACAAACCAGGAAACCCAAACGATCCTTGCCTTCCATAACGCAGGAGAAATGCGGGCGATCGGATACCCCAGACCCGAGGAAAATACATGAACCTCATACCTGAATCGCATAAGAATCTATTGCAAGATGAAACGAAAGCCTTTGCGTATCTGGCCACTCAGATGGCGGACGGTGCGCCGCAGGTCACCCCCGTCTGGTTCAGCACAGACGGAACGCGTATCTGGATCAACACTGCGGAAGGGCGGGTGAAGGATCGAAATATGCGCGCCCGCCCGAAGGTTGCGCTCTGCATTGCCGACCCCGAGGATCCCTATCGGTATTTACAGATCCAGGGAAAAGTGGTCGAGCGCACCAACGAGGGCGCGGATGACCACATCGATGCATTGTCATTTAAATATCAGGGCATCCCGAAATACCAGGACCGCAAACCGGGTCAAAAACGCATCATCTACAAAATCATACCGGAAAAGGTTGACGCGCACGGATGAGCAGCGACCTGCATACCTTCCTGCGTTCCCGCCGCTCCGTCCGGCATTACTTGCCGCAAAAAGTGCCGGAAGAAGTGCTGCTTCGCATGCTTGAAACAGCCACTTATGCTCCATCCGCACATAACCGGCAACCCTGGCGCTTGGTGATCCTGAGAAGCCTCGAAGGCAGATGGCGGTTGGCGGAAGCCATCTCGAACAAGCTCAAGGCGGATATGGTCGCCAACGGGGCCGCACCCGCCGATATCGTTGCCCGGGTGGAGCGGACGATCCGACGCACGAACGAAGCCCCCCTCATCATCCTGCTCTGCCGGGACGTGACCGAGGTGGATGCCCAGGCGGGTACCGCCCAGAAGGAGGCCGAAGCGGAGATGGGCAGACAGTCGGTCGCCACCTGTGGCCTGCAACTTTTATTAGCCGCCGAGGCCGAAGGGCTGAGCGGTACGTGGATCTGCTGGCCGCTTTTCGCACAAAATGAAACCAGGCAGGCGCTGGACCTGCCTCCCGAATGGGAGCCGCAAGGAATGTTGTTTTTGGGTTATCCTGCAGATCACCCGGAGCCGCCGGCAAGAAAATCAATATCAGAAATTGTCCGTTATCTATGATCCCGCTCGTTAAAGCGTGCCCGGGTCATATATTTCCTTTTCGGAAGAGAATAACCCAATGAGAATTGTCGCCCTGGCAGGGGGTGTCGGTGGAGCAAAGCTGTCCGATGGCCTTGCCCAGATCCTCCCTGCGGCAGATCTTACGGTCATCGTCAACAACGGTGACGATTTTGAGCATCTGGGGTTGGTCGTCTGCCCGGATCTGGACACGGTCTGCTACACCCTGGCGGGATTGGCCAATCCCGAGACCGGCTGGGGCCGTCTCGGCGAGACATTTCACATCCTGGAAAGCCTGCACCTCCTCGGTGGACCGGATTGGTTCAAGCTTGGCGATCTGGACCTTGCGACCCACCTGGAGCGCAGCCGCCGCCTTCGAGAAGGCCAGCCGCTCAGTCAAATCACGCACGATTTCTGTCGGACCTGGAATGTCCCTCAGGCCATCCTGCCCATGAGCGATCAGCCCGTTCGCACCATGGTGCAGACGGCAGACCAGGGCGAATTGCCTTTCCAGGAATACTTTGTTCACCGGCAGTGTGAACCGGTGGTCAAAGGGTTTCGCTTCGCAGGCATTGAAGCCGCCCGGCCGGCGCCAGGCGTCCTGGAGGCGATCGAACGATCCGACGCAGTGGTGATCTGCCCTTCCAATCCCTGGGTGAGTATTAATCCGATCCTGGGCCTGGACGGAATCCGCCCGGCTCTCTCCCGTAAGAGGGTTGTGGCCATATCACCGATCATCGCGGGGAAAACCGTGAAAGGGCCTGCCGCAAAAATGTATGCAGAGTTGGGTATCCAGCCCTCAGCCCTGGCGGTGGCACAACATTATGGGAGCCTTCTATCCGCATTCATCCTGGATGTTCAGGACTCCCCCCTCGCCAACAATATTGAAATAAGGACCTGCCTGACCGACATCCTGATGAACTCCCGAATGGACCGACGCCGGTTAGCACAAGATGTGTTAGACTGTATCCAGAGACTGTCATGACTATCTGGGCCATCGTCCCCGTCAAGCCGCTGAGGCAAGGAAAATCACGCCTGGCGGGGGTCCTCACCGAAGATCAACGAACCCGCCTGAACCGACGCTTGCTCGAACATACCTTAACCGAGCTCTCCGAAATCCCCGAAATCAGCAGCATATTGGTCATCAGCCGGGACCCGGCCGCCCTGTCGGTCGCCCGTAACCTGGGGGCGCGCACCCTGCTCGAGGATCAGGCACCCCAACTTAACACCGCCTTGAAGCGGGCGGCGGCTGTGGCGGGAGCCCATGCCGCCCACGCCACCTTGATCCTGCCCGCCGATCTGCCGCTGATCGACTCAAAGGATATCCGTATCCTGATCCATCTCGGCAAAAATCCACCCGTGGTCGTCATCGCCCCGGACCGCAGGAAGGATGGGACCAACGGCCTTTTCATCAGCCCCGTTGGGTTAATAGATTTTAGTTTTGGCCCGGGCTCGTATGACCGCCACTGCGAACGCGCCAGGATCGCCGGGGCGACCCTAAAGATCGCAAACTCCCCCGGCCTGGAGCTCGACCTCGATCTGCCCGAAGATCTTGAAATGCTGGGGGGGTTGGACGAATTAAAGCTTCGCTGAATCCGTGCCTGGTAGATTCTCCCCATTTTTGAAAAATCACCGATTAATATGACATATCGCTTCGTCGATATGGAGTTTATACACTGATTGCCTCGCGCCCGGATGCTATAATAATCTAGAGTATGTTGCCTTTTATTCCCTGTTTAAACCAACCCTAGAGGTGGACCATGAAAAAGAATGCGAGCTTCGATTCCCGGATCATGACCAAGCACCAGCTCCAGGCGGAATTGCTGCGCTGTGAGTACTGCGAAGAAAAGCCGTGCAAGCAGGCCTGCCCGGCCAATTGTTCCCCTTTCGACTTCATCATGGCAGCCCGCCTCGGGAATCCTTCGGATATCCGCCGTGCAGCCGGCGAGATCATTCACGCCAATCCTCTGGGAGGGGTGTGCGGGATGGTCTGCCCTGATACCCTTTGCATGGCGGCCTGCACACGCAAGAAATTTGACGGCGCCATAAACATCCCGCTCGTCCAGGCGACCCTGATTGAAATGGCGAAACATCTGGGAGGCATCCCCGAGTTTTCAACCCCGGCCCCGAATGGGATGCGTGTGGCGGTCGTTGGCAGCGGCCCGGCCGGGCTGTCTGCCGCCGCTGCGCTGGCCCAAATGGGCTACGCGGTAGATATTTATGAAGGCCGGGATCGATTAGGGGGCATGTTGAACCTGATTCCCGCGCCCCGCCTGGATAAAAAGGTGGTGCAGACGGATATCCGTTTCCTGCTCTCATTGGGTGCCATCCAGGCCAAAACCGGGACGACCATCGAGGACCCCAAGAAACTCCTTAAAAAGGGATATTCAGCCGTGTGTGTTGCCGCCGGGCTCTGGAAACCGATCTCGCTGGGCATCCCGAATGAAGATCTGGCGATCAAAATGGTCGATCTCCTGGCCCATCCAAAAGCGTACCATTTCACCGGCAGCGTGGTCGTTGTCGGCGGCGGCGCCACTGCAGTGGACTGCGCCATCACCGCCCAGGCTCAGGGGGCCAAACATGTTGAAATGTTCATGTTGGAGAAGCTGTCCGAAATGCCGCTCACCCGAAAAGAACGTCAGGAGCTGGTGGATTACGACATCGAAGTGAATGGACGCATCCGCCTGACCCGGATCAAGAAATATAAACAGGCGCTTGCGGGCATCGAGACGATCAAAGTCGATCTGCCGGACGGCCTAGGTTTCAGCCCGGCCCATGTGCGCGATTTGCCGGGGACCGAGGGCGTAAGAGCCGGTTTTTCAGCGGTCATCCTGGCGATCGGAATGCGCTCCATGCTCTCGCCCGAGTCTTATGAAGGCCTGTTCTATGCGGGCGATATGCTGACGGGCCCCAGGACCGTGGTTCAGGCCACAGCCTCCGGGAAGAACGCGGCACTGGAGATCGACGCCTACTTGAAACACCAGAAAAAGCCGGTGATTGAGGAGATCACCAAATCCTATTACTCTCTGCTGGGCTATCAACATGTCCCGGTTTCCTTGGCGGCCAGTTTCTTCGAACGGGAGATCCATTCGCCCTACCTGCTTTCGGCTTCTCCGATGACCGATGGCCTGGAGCAAATGGAAAACGCTTATGAGGAGGGATGGCCGGGCGCCATTATGAAGACCGCCTTCGACAATGTCCCGATCCATATCCCCGCGGAGTATATGTTCAGTTTCGGTGCTTCGACTTACGCCAATGCCGACAATGTTTCCGGGCACCCGCTCGACCGTGTCTGCCGGGAGGTCGAGCAGCTGGTCCGGAAATGGCCGGACCGCCTGACGATGGCCTCCACGGGCGGGCCGGTTACCGGCCATGATGATACCGATGCGCAGGGGTGGAAGTCGAACACCCGGAAACTGGAAGCTGCCGGTGCCATGGGGATTGAATACTCCCTGTCCTGCCCTCAGGGAGGGGATGGGACGGAAGGGGATATCGTCTCGCAGAATGCTGCTCTGACCGCCAAGATTATCGACTGGGTCCTCGAAACCGGATCCGCCGATGTCCCCAAGCTATTCAAATTAACTGCTGCCGTGACCTCCATTGTGCCGATCATCCGGGCCATCCGGGCCGTTCTGGATAAATATCCGGGCAAGAAATCCGGGATCACCCTGGCAAATTCGTTCCCGACCCTCGCTTTTCGACCGTACGCCCCATCCCGGCGCTGGGAGGAAGGCGTCATCGTCGGCATGAGCGGTGAAGGGGTCACTCCTATTTCCAACCTGACGCTGGCGCAGGCGGTCCCGCAAGGGGTGGAGATCTCGGGGAACGGCGGGCCGATGAACTATAAAGCCGCCATGGACTTCCTGGCCCTGGGAGTGAAGACCGTTCAATTCTGCACCCTGCCTACCAAATACGGGTATGGGATCATCCATGAGCTTGAATCCGGAACATCCTTCTTGATGCAGGAACGGGGCATCGGTTCGATGGGTGAATTGATAGGGATCGCCCAGCCTCACCCGATCACGGACTTCATGGCGCTCTCGCCGGTGAAAAAGGTCTCCGATTTCAACTATGACCTGTGCACCTCCTGTGGAAATTGTGCCCGCTGTCCTTACCTGGCGATTGTTCTCGACAATGCCCGCATGCCTCAGACGGATCCAGCGCGCTGCATTGGCTGCTCGATCTGTGCACAAAAGTGTTTCGTGGGCGCGATCAGCATGCGCATACGCCTTCCGGAGGAACTGGAAGCCTTGAAGGAAAATTGAACCCTCTCGACCGGTATCAGAGATGCCGGAAAATACCCAAGGAGAGAAAGGATCAATCATGGCCATTCGATTTGAGAACGGGATTGTAGTCACCTTGGGACCGGATAACCAGGTCCTGTGGAATGCCACGGTCGTCACCGAGGGGGAACGGATTGCGGCGGTGGGCGATTCCGCTAAAATGAAAAAGCAATTCCCCGGGGCGGAAGGCGTTGACTGCAGCGGAAAAATCATCCTCCCTGGTTTTCTGTGCACACACCACCACTTTTATTCCACCATGGCGCGGGGCATGGCCGTCCCCGGCGAACCGGCGTCCAATTTCGTGGAAATTCTCGAAAGGTTATGGTGGAGATTGGATCGGGCGTTGTCGGAGGAAGACATCACCCTTTCCGCCCAAATTCCGCTCATTGAATGCATTCGCCACGGCACCACCACGGTGATCGACCACCACGCTTCACCGGCAAAACGCGAGGGCTCCCTCGACCTGATCGAGAAAGCCGTCCGGCAGGCGGGCATCCGGGCTTCCCTGTGTTACGAAGTTTCGGACCGCAATGCACCGGGAGGCGGAATCGCCGAAAACGAACGCTTCATCAAGAAGATCGGCAGGGGGGATGGACAGATCGCCGCGATGATGGGCCTGCACGCCTCCTTTACCCTTTCCGACAAAACGCTCGAAACCTGCGTGGGGATTGCCAAGCAGGCAGGAGTGGGCTGCCACATCCATGTGGCGGAGGATGCCGCCGACCGGGAGGATTCCCTTAAAAAATACCGGATGCCGACCGTCAACCGGTTGGAAAAGCTGGGTGTGACCGGAGAGCGATCCATCTTCGTCCATTGTGTCCACATCGATGCCTCCGAAATGGATGTCCTGGCCGACACGAAAACCAGCGTGGTCCATAACCCTGAATCGAACATGAACAATGCCGTCGGGGTGACCAAACTCTTTGAGCTCCTGAAGAAGGGTGTTTTGGTCGGAATGGGGACCGACGGCATGTCCTCCGACATGCTTGCCCAGATGCGCTGTGCTTATTTGCTGCACCGGTTGGCCAACCGGGATCCAAGGGTTGCTTTTCTGGAAGCACCGCAGTTGCTGCTGCAGAACAATGCGGAGATCTGTGAGCGGCAATTCGGGTTGCGGTTGGGTGAACTCGGCGAGGGCCGCCCAGCCGATCTGGCAATCCTCGATTACCAACCCCCTACGCCGCTAAACACGGGCAACTTTCTCGGACACCTGATCTTCGGCCTGGTCGGTGCCGTGGTCGACACGACCGTCTGCCGCGGAAAAATCCTGATGAAAGACAAGAAAATCCTGGTGCTGGACGAGGAACGGATCGCCGCGCGATCTCGCGAGCTGGCTGCCCGAATGTGGAAACGGCTCTAATCTGGCAGGACTCCCTCACCCTGCCCTTCGCTCCCCCCAGTGACTCTGCCTGCAATTGGACCCTGGACTTTGGCTCATTGAGCCAAAGTCCAGGGTCTTTTTCATCATTGGCCTGGTTCCCGAGGCCAGCTGCAGGCCAATGGTTTTGACGAAACGATGAAGTGCTTTTTAGATTTATAATTAACGACCACACACATAAGCGCAATCCCGCTCCAGCGCGGATACAGTTGATGGCTTCGGCCAGTGCAGATCCTGAATTTCTCCACCCTATGGCTGCGGATCCGAATCCGGTGGACGACGGGCGATTAATACGGCCTGCTCTTATGCTATACTGAGTTCATCGATCCACTGTCTATCCTGTATCATGATCTACCAGGGATCGGGGTTTTAATAAGGGCAGAAGGGTCTTCTGGCCGACCCACTCCGGAAGCTTCAGAAAGACCTCGCCCTAGAATATCCGGGTAGAATCCACGTACGATTTAACGGCGAAACGTTGGACAGGTGGACTATTTTATTCGTAAAAGGATGAATCCATATGGAAAAAGTGGCACTGTACCTGCAGGATACGCACGACCTTCGCGATGGCTTGGAGTACGCCCGCTATGCAGAAGACGCGGGAATTGAGGCCATCTGGCAGGCCGAATCGCGCCTGGTCCGGGATGCCATCGTCCCGATGGCCGCTTACGCGGCGGTGACCAACAGGATCAAGGTCGGTTCGGGCGTGATCAACAATTGGTCCAGGAATATCGGGTTGCTCGCCTCGACCTTTCTGACGCTGGACGATCTTGCCCCGGACCGTGTGATCTGCGGCATTGGGGCCTGGTGGGACCCTCTGGCCCACAATGTGGGGATCGATCGCAAGAAGCCGCTCACGGCTATGAAAGAGACCGTGATGGTTCTTCGCCGCCTTCTGAATATGGAAAATGTCACCTATCATGGTGAATTTATCCATGTTGACGGGATTGAGCTGGACGTGGTCCATGGGCGCCGGGAGCCCCGGAAGGTGCCCATCCTGATCGGCGCGACCGGTGACAAGATGATGGAGCTGGCCGGCGAGATCGCAGACGGTGCCTTATTGAATTATTTTGCACCTCCCGAGCACAACGACCGGGCTCTCGAACTATTGGATAAAGGTGCCCGGAAAGCCGGGCGGAAATTGGAAGATCTCGATCGCCCGCAATTGGTCGTTTGTTGCGTCGATCATGATCATGATCGGGCCATCGATCGAACCAAGATGCTCCTGGTTCAATATCTGGCTCAGCAACCCCACATTGCCGAGTCTTCGGGCGTCTCTCTCGATGTCGTGGCTGAGATCAAATCAATCCTGGGCTGGCCAGCCAGCAAAGAACAGATCAACAAAGCCAAACACCTGGTTCCGGACGATGCGGTCGACCGCGTGACCGCTTCTGGAACGCCGGAGGAGGCGTGTGCTAAAGTGGTGAAATACCGCACCCACGGTTGCACCTGTCCGGTCCTCTATGCGGCCGGCGGTGATGTGAAATTGTTGATTGACAGTTTCCGCCAAGCCTGTCCGTGAACCCGTGAAAGAACACCGCACCTTTTGAATTCTGACCTTTGGAGAATGTCAATGGCTGATCAAACCCACGGTGTGCACAGCATTCACTCCCTCGGTTCCCCTGCGGAGCAACTGGGAGAGGAGTACGAACAACAAAAGGTTCTTTTTGAAACTCAACCGCCCATCGTCCAGCGATTCCTGGAAGCCCAGGCCCGCCAGGTAGCCGAAGCGTTCACCGAACGGGCTCTGCACGTTCACTTTACACTCCCGGATCGAGTGGTCATCGCTGCGGGTGTGAACAGCCAGGCCCAGCCCTTGCCAACCGCCCAGCGCGAACAATCAGCGGGCAGGTTCACCGATCGATTGATCGGCAAAACCGTATATGACACCTTGAGGGAACGCCTGGCAGCCCTGGAATTATCCCCAGAGCCTAATGTCGCTACGGCGGCCCGGTTGATCCGCTTCAGCGCGGCGATGCACATCGTTCACAGCATGCTCCCGGCCGGCAGGTCGGTGACTTATAAAATTGCCGAGGATGATGAAATCCCCACGCTCCCCGTAGAAAATGACGCCGGACCTGATTCTGCCATCATGGCGACGACGGACGCCATAACCGAGGAAGGCGGCAGCGATGCAGGACGTGGCAATCTGCAGGTCCCCTTCGTACCGGCCGCGCGACGGTTTTATCTGCCCCAGTGGGTGGCCTTCGACGATCAGGATCGTTTGTTGGTGAATTCGCTCGGTGAAGCGGAGGCTCATATCGCCTCCATGCAGCAGTTCTTGAATATACTTTTCGCTGCCAGGTCACTGGCGCCTTACGCGATCGCGGATGAAGAATTTCAAAAAAAGCGGTATGGGATGCTGGGTCAACTCATCAACCAGGGCCGCGCCCTGGCGCGCTATCAAACCCGGGAGATCATTCGCGCCATCCAGGTACGGGCAGAAGCACAGAGTTTGAACCGGGGTCTTAGCCTGGACCTGCCCTACTTTGACGACCAATCGCTTGAACGAAAAACGCATCATTTTGTCATCATCCCCGCCGGACGAATCATGTTCGTACCGGCATTCGTGGTGCGAGCCGCGGTAGAGGAACAAGCCAAGATTGCCCAGGACACCCGTTTCAACCTCTCCACTCGCAAACATTTGCTGGGCGAGCTTCAAGAGCTGGGAGACTCGTTTGAATCAAACCAGGAATGAGCGAAACCCAGCCGTCCGGGCGCGATGCAAATTAATACTTCCTGGCATCGATTCTTGGCGCCTCCACTGGTCTGATGGGTTGAACCAGCTTTGCGCGAGACGAGCACGTTGAACTCGAATCTCGCATTTTCACCTTATGAGCCTTGATCCCATCTACACGCTGCGAGTTCCAGAGGTTTTTCAATCCCTGGAGACCTCCTTAAAGGGCCTCAACCCGGAGGAGGCCAAGTCGCGGCGCTCCCTCTATGGGGATAACATCCTCACCGAAAAACCGGGCACTCCGATTTGGAACCGGTACATCCTGCTCGTACGCCATCCCTTTATCATTTTAATGATCCTGGCGGCGATCATCAGCCTGTTGGAAGGGGACCGTACCCTGGCCCTGGTGATCCTGATCCTTTCGATCATTAACGCCGCTTTTTCCTATTGGCGGGAGCACCGCGCCGAGCAGGCCATCGAAAAACTGCGGCGCCTGCTTCCGACCTATGCCCGCGTAATTCGGGACGGGCAGGAAGTCCATGTCCCCTCCAATGAGATCGTTCCAGGAGATGTACTTCTCCTGGCTGAAGGCGATAACATCGCCTCGGATGCACGGGTCGTCGAAGAATATGGCTTGAGGGTCAACAATGCCTCCCTGACCGGCGAATCGGTCGCAGCACGAAAAACTGCCGACGCCTCGGTCATCATCGGCCTGAGCGAACTGGAACGCCCCAACCTGGTATTTGCGGGCACTTCGATCGCTTCCGGGACGGGCAAGGCCGTGGTCTATGCAACCGGCATGCTCACCCAGTTTGGCCGCATCGCCCGGCTCACCCAGACCGTACAAGAAGATCCTTCCCCGTTCCAGATCGAGCTGGAACGGATGAGTCGCATCCTGACCTACATTGCCCTCGGTGTGGGAGCTATTGTTTGGATCGTGACCCGTTCCAACCCGGATATCAGCAGCAAGTACGAAAATCCCCTGCTGCTTGCCCTGGGGACCATCGTCGCCGTAATCCCTGAGGGCCTGCCGGCAACCTTGACCCTCTCCCTGGCGGTCGCCGCACAGCGCCTGACCGCTGAAGGAGTGCTCGCTAAACGTTTGACCAGTGTGGAAACGCTGGGAAACATCTCCGTCATCTGCACGGACAAGAGCGGCACCCTCACCCAGAACCAGATGACCGTCCGTGAAATCTGGTGCGGGCGACGCCGCTTTCAAGTGACGGGGGTCGGTTATGAGCCCAAAGGTGTATTCCTGCCTTCCCCACTGGAAACCGGCAGGCAAGCGGACCTTCAGGACCTGCTCACGGCCGCCTTAAACTGCAACAACTCGCGCATCAACCCTCCTTCTCCTGAACATCCCAACTGGAGCAGCCTGGGCGACCAGACCGAAGCGGCCATGAAAGTCGCCGCCTTGAAATTCGGTCTTCAAGAAGCCGCCCTGGAGAGGCAATTCCCGCGCATTCACGAGATCCCTTTTGAAGCCCGGCGCAAGCGGATGTCCACCATTCATCGCGTTCCCCAGGGGGAGATCGCCTTCATCAAAGGTGCACCGCGCGAGGTTCTCCAGCTCTGCTCGCATATTCTCGTCGATCACAAGATGGAACCCCTCGACAAGGGTGCGGAGAGCGAAATCCTCTCTGCCAATGATGAGTACGCGCGCCGTGCGCTGCGCGTGCTCGCCGTCGCACGCCGGGAGCTGCCGCCGCGCACCGGAGCGTATACGGCCGAATTTGTCGAACAGGACCTGACTTTCCTGGGTCTGATGGCCATGATGGATCCTCCCCGCCCCGAGGTCGAACACGCGGTGGAGACTTGCAAGCAGGCAGGCATTCGCATCGTGATGATCACCGGGGATTACGGTCTGACCGCCGAATCGCTGGCGAGGCGCGTTGGGATCGTCACCACGGATAACCCGCTCATTCTGACCGGCGCGGAAATGGATGAGATGAGCGAGGCGACTCTAAGCCAGGTCCTCAAGCAGGAGGTGATTTTCGCCCGGATGGCCCCCGACCACAAACTCCGCCTGGTAGCGGCTTATCAAGCGGGCGGGGATGTCGTCGCCGTGACCGGTGATGGGGTCAATGATGCGCCTGCTTTGCGCAAAGCAGATATCGGCATCGCCATGGGCATTATCGGGACGGATGTCGCCAAGGAGGCCGCGGACATCGTTCTGACAGACGACAACTTCGGAGCCATTGTCTCGGCCATTGAAGAGGGGCGGGCGATCTATGATAACATCCGGAAATTTATCACCTATATTTTCTCCAGCAATGTCCCGGAAGTGCTGCCGTTCCTGCTCACCTCCGCTCTGGGCATTCCCCCGGCCCTGACCGTACGGCAGATCCTGGCCGTGGATATGGGAACGGATATCCTACCGGCCCTGGCCCTTGGATCAGAAAAACCCGAACCGGACATCATGCGTCATTCGCCACGACAGCGTTCACAACATCTGATGGACCGGGGCCTGATCACGCGCTCTTTCCTGTGGCTGGGCCTGATTGAGGCGGGACTGTGCTACCTGGGTTATCTGGCGGTCTATCTTCTTTCGGGCAACGCCTGGCGCCTCGACCTGGAAATCTTAGCTGGGGTGAATTTTCCCCATCTCTTGCAGATCGCGGGCGATGTCAACTCCATGGCGCGCACGGTCTTCCTGACCGGCATGGTCACCGCCCAGATCGGAAACGCCTTCGCCTGCCGTACCTCGAAATCCCGCAATACCAGGATCGGATGGGGGAGCAATACTATTCTCCTGGGCAGCGTGGCCCTGGCCCTGGCAATCATTCTTGGAATTGTTTACTACCCGCCTCTGGCGTCGGCGTTTAATACCCGCGTTTTTCCCGCCATTTTCTGGGCGCCATTAATCCTGTACTCACTTGTCATATATACAATGGAATGGTTCCGCAAGAGTGCGGCACGCAAACGCGATCTCCTGCGCGAGACCCGTCCTGCCGAAATCAAAGAGAGGAGGTAGATCATGAAAGTCATCGTGATGGGATGTGGGCGCATCGGCTCCCAGGTCAGCATGCTGATGTCGGACCAGGGACACGACGTGACAGTCATCGATCATGACAATAACGCGGCCGGCCGTTTGGGGCCGAACTTTAAAGGCCGGCTGGTAAGCGGTCTGGGCTTCGATCGCACCGTACTAAACGAAGCGGACATCGAACATGCCGACGCCTTTGTGGCCGCAAGTTCCTCCGACAATGCCAATATTGTTGCAGCCAGGATTGCCCGTTATATCTTTCATGTCCCGCGCGTGGTGGCGCGCTTGTACGATCCCCGGCGTGCAGAGATCTATCAGCGCCTCGGCCTGACGACCGTCTCGTCGACCAATTGGGGGGCGGAACGCATTTTCCAGGCCCTGACCCACACCGACCTGGATGTTTGGACCACCTTTGGGCGCGGGGAGGTCTCACTCGTCCACGTGGAAACTCCCCCGCACCTGGTCAAGCGGAATGTGATGCAGCTGAATGTACCCGGTGAAATGCTGGTCGTTGCGGTCACCCGAAATGATCAGGCCTTCATCCCCACTTCCGGTACGGATTTCCGCGAAGGGGACCTCATCCACCTGGCCGTGTTGTCCTCCGCCATGAATCGGCTGGAAGAGATGCTCGGGATGGAGAGGAGGTAGATATGTTTGTCATCATCGTCGGCGGCGGAAATACAGGGTCCTCCCTGGCAAAGATCCTCCTGGCAGGCGGACATGAGGTCAAGGTCATCGAAGAACGGCCGAACCTCCTCGAAAAACTGCCTTCCGAAATCCCGGCCTCAGCAATTGTTACCGGGGACGGCAGCTCCCCCCTCACCTTGGAACTGGCAGGAGTATTAAAGGCCAATGTCCTGGCCGCAGTGACGGGATCGGACGAGACCAATCTGGTGGTCACGTCGCTGGCTCGCTTCGAGTTTAATGTTCCGCGCGTGATCGCCAGGGTAAATAACCCGAAGAACGCCTGGCTTTTCACCAGGGAAATGGGCGTGGATGTGGCCCTGAACCAGGCTGAGATCTTGTCGAGGCTCGTCGCCGAAGAAATGTCCCTGGGGGACATGATGACTTTACTCAAACTGCGCCGCGGGGAGTACTCATTGATCGAGGAGAAGGTCCATCCCCTGGCGGTTGCGGCCAATAAACCCTTGCGCGAGATCCAAATACCGAGTGAATGTGTAGTTGTCGCCATCATCCGCAAGAATCAGCTGCTCATTCCTCACGGAGACACGGTCCTGGAACCGGCGGACGAAATGCTGGCACTGGTCCATGCTGCCCAACTGCCGCAGCTGGCCGCCCTTTTGGGACCCAGGGAGCGAATCGTTCGGGATGGAAAAACAAGCTAATTCCAGCCATTGCTTTGTCTGCGGGGTCGAGAATCCGTTCGGCCTGCACTTGAAATTTTACTATTCAGGTCCTGGGGAAGTGACCGTAAATATCACTGTTCCTGAACAATACCAGGGCTATCCAGGCATCTTGCACGGCGGGATTGCCGCGGCCATCCTGGACGAGACCGCCGGTCGTGCCCACATTCGTTCCTATCCGCCGCGCTTTATGTTCACCGCCAAGATGGAAGTGCGCTATCGGAAGAATATACCAGTGGGCGAACCCTTGAAGATCATTGGGAAAGCCGGGAAGAGTCGCGGTCGTACCGCGGAAAGCTGGGCTGGAATTTACAACGAGGACGGGACTCTCCTGGCAGAAGCCAGTGTCCTACTGGTCGATGTGCCCGAGCCTCCGGATGCGGCCGCCCTAGAAAGCTTCGGTTGGCAGGTATACCCGGACCCATAAGCGATCACTCCCACAGGGGTCGCCTTATTCTAAGAGCACTCCCGTTAATCAGTTCGTACCTGCTCTCCTTGGGACGATCGGCGCGGGAATTTCCGACCCCAAAGGACCTGGTATCAGGAGTCCATTTCGTTCCACTTTGTACGCCTGTTCCCCCCAGACCTGATCGCCGAGGTTCCTGGCGAACGCAGGACAAACCGGGTCTTTCCTGGATTAGTTGTCGGACAAATGCCCAACGACTGGATTGATGAGTATAATTAAGGTGCTTGACCGGAGACGTATAAATGATCATCGAATATCATCGGCCGAAATCCCTGGAAGAGGCCTTAAAATTGATCGGTCGCACCAAGATACCCACCTATCCCATGGGAGGAGGAACCGTGCTGAACCGGCCTTCCCAGGACCGGTACGCGGTCGCAGACCTGCAGTCGCTCGGTTTGGACCGGCTCCGCAAAATTGGCAACACCCTGGAAATCGGAGCCACGATCACCTTGCAGCAGCTCCAGAATTCTACCCACCTTCCTGAACCATTAAGGCAAATCCTTAACCTGGAGGTAAATTTCAACCTGCGTCAGCTGGCCACCGTCGCAGGCTCGCTGATCAGTTGCGATGGGCGCTCACTCCTGGCTGCTGCCATGCTCGCCTTGGATGCGAGGCTGTATCTTTTGCCAGGGGAAGAGGAGGTGCATCTGGGCAATCTTCTTCCCCAAAGGAGCATGGCGAAACACGCCTGCCCGGTACCCGGAAAGCTCATCACCAAAATTACGATCCCCCTGCAACCCGAATTATGCTGGGAGACGGTTAGCCGGACGCCTGCGGATCTGCCCCAGGTTGGCGCAGCTCTGGTGCGCTGGTCCTCCGGGAGGACGCGGCTGGCGTTGGCAGGATGGGGAAATTCACCGCTCCTGGCCATCGATGGCAACGAACCCGGGGGTGCGGTCCCAGCTGCCCAGAATGCCTTTGCGGAGGCGGAGGATGAATGGGCCAGCGCAGAATACCGGTCCGAGATGGCCGGTGTGCTCACCCAACGCTGCCAGGAGACCCTGAAGAGCCCAGGATCCTGAAAGTGCGGGGAATTAACCATGGCTGAATACAAACTCCCACCGGGAAATCGCTCCAACGATCGGCGTACCTCGCCGGGCGAAGCGTATCTTCGCTCCCCCACGGACCTTGAGTCCATGAACCGGATTGAAGCGCACATCAAGAAGCACATCCCCGGGGAGGGTACGGTTTCCCACGAGCTCATCACCAGCCAGGTGCATATCGATGTGCACATCCGCATGCCAACCCCGTATCGCCCATTTATCACCTTGATTACCTGCGGGATGAGCTCCAGGCCCATGAACGCGCCGTATGATTTCCAAAATTATAAATTCGCCGAACTCTTGATCTGCCTCCCGCCAGATTGGAACTTGTCCGAAAGTACATTCGGGGACGATCCAAAATACTGGCCGATCAAATGTTTGAGAAACCTGGCGTTACGACCTCACGCCATTGACACGTGGCTATGGACAGACCACATCTTCCCGAACGGCGATCCTCCCCGGCCCTATGCCAGCGATACCAAGCTCTGCTGCGCCCTGATCAGCAAGCCGATCCTTTTCAAGCAGGATTTCGCCCTCTTGAAATTGGAGGATGAGAGGATCGTCCATTTCCTTTCCGTGATCCCGATTTACAAAGAGGAAATGATGGTCATGCGCCGAAGAGGCCGGGAGGCTCTCCGTGAAATCCTGGAGGGCTCAAAGGTCACTGAATTGATGGACATCCATCGCAGGAACACCGCCAAGTTTTTAGGACTCTTTTAAAGATGAAATCCGGACTGCCTCTCGATGAAGTCCTGCAGGGGGACTGCCTGGAGCTCCTGCAAGGACTCCCGAAAAATTCAGTGGATCTGATCTTCGCCGATCCGCCGTATAACCTGCAGCTGCACAAAGAACTTTACCGACCCAACATGACCCGTGTCGACGCGGTCGACGACGATTGGGATAAATTTGACAGTTTCCAAAAATACGATGCCTTCACGCGCGACTGGCTCACCGCCTGCCAGCGCGTGCTGAAAGAAAACGGCACCTTGTGGGTCATTGGCACCTATCACAATATTTTCAGGGTCGGAGCAATCCTGCAGGACCTCGGTTTCTGGATTCTGAACGATATCGTGTTCGTAAAGGCAAATCCCATGCCCAATTTTCGCGGCGTCCGCTTTACGAACGCCCATGAAACCCTGATCTGGGCGCAAAAATCAGAGGGTTCCAAATACACTTTCAATTACAAAAGCATGAAAGCCCTCAATGACGATCTGCAGATGCGCTCCGACTGGTACCTCCCGCTCTGCACCGGTCACGAACGCATCCGCGTCCATGGTCAAAAAGCTCATCCCACCCAAAAACCGGAGGCCCTGCTTTATCGCGTCCTCCTGGCGAGTTCAAAGCCCGGAGATGTCGTCCTGGACCCATTCTTTGGCACAGGCACAACCGGCGCGGTTGCAAAAAGGCTGCACAGGAGCTGGATCGGTATTGAAAAGCGCAAGGACTATGTGAACATCGCCAGGAAACGGATTGCTGCCGTTCAGCCGGATATGTTCCAGGATGACCTGTTCACGTTCGATCAACCCAGGAAAACCAGGGTCCCCTTTGGTGCCCTGCTCGAGAATGGTTTGCTCCAGCCAGGCCAGACCCTTTACTTTGGTTTAAAAGGAACGATCAGTGCCACCGTCCTCGCCAATGGGCACATTCGATCGAATGAGTTGACCGGATCCATTCATGCAGTGGGGCGGCAGATCCAAAATGCCCCCTGCAACGGCTGGGAGCACTGGTATTATGAGGACCAGGAAGGTCAGCGCCACCCTCTGGACTCGCTGCGGGTGAGGTTGCTGGCGGCAGCCCCACCGGAAAGCTAAACGTAGAACCCCGGAATTCACTACCTTACTGCGGACCTGGTTCCAGGCACCCCCCTCCTGGAAAAAGTCCAAGCCAGTTTATTGTTTTGGAGACTCCATGCTGATCCATCTGAACATTAATTCCATCGCAAAAGAAACCGTCACCGCTCCCGGTGAAACCTTGCTCTCCGCCCTGCGCCGGTTGGGTTACTTCAGCGTCAAGCGCGGTTGTGAGGATGGGTCCTGTGGTGCATGCACCATTCTGATGGATGGGATGCCGGTTAATTCCTGCCTGATCCTGGCCGCACAGGCCGAAGGTCATTCGATCACCACGGTCGAATCGCTGGGCCAGGTTGCCGAACAGGGCTGGAGGCGCACGGCGGGCCTGCACCCCATTCAGCAAGCCTTCGTGGAGACCGGAGCCATTCAGTGTGGCTACTGCACCCCCGCCCAGGTGCTGGCCGCCAAAGCCCTGCTGGATCGCAACCCATCCCCAACGGAAGACGAAGTTCGGCAGGCCATCTCCGGTGTGTTATGCCGCTGCACAGGATATGTGAAACCGGTGCAGGCGGTATTGCGCGCGGCAGCCGTGCTGCGCGGGGAGAGGGTTGAGCCGGTTGGCGGAGCCATCCCCGCGCCAACGGAATGGCAGCCCCTCCAGATACCGCCCCGGGAAAGTGAGCCGGTCAGTGGCGGATTGAGCGCCGAGACGCGCGTGGTACCGCAGATCTGGGTGACTCCTGAAACCCAGCCATACCAACGGATCGGCAAGCCCGAGCCAAAAGTGGACGCAGTCAAACTGGTTCAGGGCAAACCCGCTTTTACGGCGGATATCGACCGGCGCGACCTGCTTTACGCCAAGGTTCTTCACTCCGCGCATGCCCACGCCAGGATCAAAAACATCGATGTCGGGAAGGCCATCGCCCTCCCGGGGGTCGCGGCGGTGTTGACCTGGAAAGATCTTCCGCGTGTGGTTTACTCGACCGCTGGCCAATCGGATCCGATCCCGGGCCCTCTGGACACCTTTTCCCTTGACAACAAAGTCCGTTTTGTCGGTGACCGCGTGGCCTTGATCGCGGCGGAGAGCCCCGAGATTGCCGAGCAGGCGCTGAGGCTGATCGAGGTGGAATACGAGGTCCTGCCCGCGCTCCTGGACCCGGCCGAAGCGATGAAGCCCGGCGCACCCCTGCTGCACGACGAACCCGAATACGTGAATTTTGCAGACTCCGACCCTCGCCGCAACCTGGCAGCAAAGATCCACATCGATATCGGAGACCCCGACAAGGGATTCGAGGAAGCAGATGAGATTTTCGAGGGTGTCTATGAAGTGCCAAAGGTCCAACAGGCGCACATCGAACCGCACGTAGCCATCACCTACTGGGACGAGGATGACCGCCTGGTGATCCGCACCAGTACCCAGGTGCCATTCCATGTGCGCAGGCAGCTGGCTCCGGTCCTAGGATTGCCGGTCAAGCGCATCCGGGTGATCAAACCTCGCATCGGCGGAGGCTTCGGGGGAAAACAGGAAGTCTTGATGGAGGACGTACCCGCCCATCTGACCATTGTCACCGGCCGCCCGGTCCTGTATGAATACACCCGCGAGGAAGAGTTCACTGCCTCGCGGTCCCGCCACCCCATGCGCATCTGGATGAAAACAGGCGTCAAAAGGGATGGGACGCTGACGGCGAACGAGATGCGCCTGCTGAGCGACACCGGCGCGTATGGCTGTCACGCCCTGACCGTCAACGGCAACACCGGCCAAAAGGCGATGGCCCTTTATGTTGGAGATGGTAAATATCGTTCTGCACCCAACATTCGCTTCCACGCAGACGTTGTCTACACGAACCACCCCCCGGCCGGGGCATTCCGCGGTTATGGCGTACCCCAGGGCTTTTGGGCGCTGGAACGCCATATGGAAAAAATCGCCCGCGCCCTCGGACTCGACCCGCTGGAATTCCGCCTGAAGAATGCGATCCGTCCAGGCGAGTTCCAACCCTTCAGTACGGCCTGGAACGAAGGCCGTGAACCCCACCCGGAAACGATCCATACCGTGGGACTGGAGCAGTGCGTGCAGCAGGGGAAAGCGGCCATTGCCTGGGACGATAAATACGGCAATCCGGAATGGCATCTGCCGCGCGGTGCGCTGCGCCGAGGTATCGGCGTCGCCATGCTCATGCAAGGAACGGCCATCCCCTATCTCGACATGGGCGGTGCCTCGATCAAGATGAATGATGACGGTTCATTTAATCTGCTGATCGGCGCGACCGACCTCGGCACCGGCTCGGATACGGTCCTGGCCCAGATGGCGGCCGAGGTGCTCGGTGTCCCCACCGATGATATCATCACCTACTCATCCGACACGGACTTCACCCCGTTCGACAAGGGGGCCTATGCCTCCAGCACGACCTACATTTCCGGCGCAGCCGTTGTGAAAGCCGCAACCCAGGCGGCCGAGCGGGTCAAACTGCGGGCAGCGAAAATGCTCGCATTGTCCGATCCTGGATCGGTTCGACTGATCGATAAAAAGGCCTTCTCTCCGGATGGTCGTTCTGTAACGCTGGCCGAGATCGCCCTCGATACCCTTCATCACAGTGAACAGGAGCAGATCATGGGCACGGGTTCGTTCGTTTCACCTTCCGCGCCCCCTCCCTTTGCCGCTCAATTCGCCGAAGTAAGCGTGGATATCGAAACCGGAACAGTCCGGGTGGACCGGCTCGTCATTGCCGTGGACAGCGGGGTCATCGTTAACCCCCTGACCGCCTCCGGCCAGATCGAGGGTGGCATGACCCAGGCACTCGGATACGCGGTCTGCGAAGAAATGACCTACGACCCCTCCGGGGCAGCCCGGGAGCGGAATTTGACCGACTACCATATCTTCCGGGCCAATGAGATGCCTGAACTGACCACCCTCTTCGTTGAAACCTACGAACCGACCCACCCGTTCGGGGTCAAAGCTGTAGCCGAAATCCCGATGGACGGGGTCGCGCCTGCCGTTGGCAATGCCATCCTGGATGCCATCGGTTCGAACATCGACCAGAATCCGGCCACACCGGAAAGAGTTTGGCGGGCAGGCCACCGATCATGAAAACCATTTTCCAGACCCTGGCAGCCCTCGAAGAAAACAGCCAGCCGGCGGTCCTGTGCACGGTCGTTCACACCTCTGGGTCCACACCGCGCCATTCCACGAGCAAGATGCTCGTCTTACCAGATGGTTCCATCCAGGGGACCGTGGGTGGCGGGGAACTTGAAAACCGGGTGATCCAGGAGGCCCTGGTCAGCCTTCGAGATGGCCAGCCGCGCCTGCTGGAATATCAAATGACCGACCCCGCCCACGGTGACGTGGGCGTTTGCGGTGGCCAGGTGGAGGTTTATGTGGAGCCCATCCTTCCCAAACCCTTGCTGGTTGTAATCGGCGGCGGGCACGTAGGCAAGGCGGTTGCCCATCTTGCCAAGTGGCTCGGGTACCGGGTCGCCATTTCTGACGACCGGCCCGAGTTCTGCACTCCGGAAGCCAATCCAGACGCAGACGAGTTCTTTGTCGGCACGATCGCCGAGCTCCCCCTGCACTTGAACATCACACGCCAAACCTATCTGATCCTGACCACGCGCGGCACCGCCGTGGATGTGGCGGGTTTGCCTGCCTTACTGGACTCTCCAGCAGCGTACATTGGCGTGATCGGTTCACAGAGGCGCTGGTCTCTCACCGTCAAAGAGCTGAACCAGCTGGGTGTCTCCGACGAACAGCTCAAGCGGGTTCGCTCACCGATCGGATTGGAGATCCACGCAGAGACACCTGAGGAAATCGCGGTCAGCATCCTGGCAGAAGTCGTGATCGCCAAGAACGGCGGAACCGGAAAGCCGATGAAAAGCTAAAACCTTTCGAGGATCCCTGCGTAGATAAAACTGGACCACCAAGCTTGTCTCAATAACCTGCATCGGCTATAATCAGTCCATTAGTGCAGCACGCATAAGGAGAAAATCCAATGGCAAGAGTATTTGATGTTATCGAATATCCAAACGAAATGACCGATGAGGTCGTGCACCGCTTTCCGGACACGTCAGCCATCGGCGATTACCGCATCGGCTCCCAGGTCATTGTACGGGACGGTCAGACGGCGCTCTTCTTCCGCGATGGTCAGGCGCTGGATGTCTTTGGCCCTGGCATGCACACGATTGCAACGGCAAACATCCCGCTGCTGATCAATCTGATCGGGAAAGCCTTCAACGATCGAACGCCCTTCCCGGCGGAAGTATATTTCATTTCAATGAAGGAGTTCGCCAACCGGAAATGGGGTACCCCTCAGCCGATCATCGTGCGCAATCCAGGTATGGGCCTGGGAGTGGCCCTTCTGCAGGGATTTGGGACCTACAGCTTCCAGGTCAAGGACCCGCAGCAGTTTGTTATACAAATCGTCGGGAAGGAAGCCGTCTACAAGATCGAAGAGATTGAGGACAGGCTCCGCTCGATGCTGCTCCAGAAACTCCAGGATGCACTGGGGGAATGGGCGGCAAAAACCGCGGTCCCGGAGATGATCGGAAAAACCAACGAATTGAGTGGCTTCGTCCGAGCTCAAACGGAGGACGACTTCAATGCGATCGGTCTGACGATCAAATCCTTCTACATCTCCAACCTGAAGCCCTCCGATAAATCTGCCGAAGAACTGCGGGCGATGGGCATGCTCGATATGGCTACCTATACGCAACTCCAGGCGGCGGATGCGATGCGCGACGCGGCACAAAATCAAAGCGGTGGCGCCGGGTTGACCGCGGGGATCGGCGCTGGTATGGGCATTGGGAACCTGATGGGCCAGGCACTCCAGAGCGGGATGCAGTCCGGTTCGGCACCGCAAGGAGGGCCTTCCGGCGGCTCGCCAGCCGGCGGCATGCCCGACGTGATGACGCCCGCCGAAGCGGCCACGGTCCTGAAGGTCACTGAGGCGGATGTTCTGGCTGCAATTAATGACGGCTCATTGAAGGCTAAAAAACTGGGCACCAGCTACCGCATCAGCAAAGATGCCCTGGAAACCTTCTTGAAAAGCTAGTCCAAAATTCCGGAATCTTCATTAACTAAAAAGGAGTCCTTTTCGGACTCCTTTTGATTCTTCACCCTGGCAGGGTCAAGCGGGATAAATGTCCTCCACCAGCCCTGAGATCACTTCGGAGATCGCTTCGAGGATGTCGCTCGCCAGGACCGAGGCGGGATTACCGAGCGCATCGCTTGCGAGCAGGCCAGCCTGGGCATGGATCCACGTTCCTGCAACCGCAGCCTGGAAGGCCTCCAAGCCTTGAGCGCGCAGCCCGGCGATCAGACCCGCCAACACATCCCCGGAGCCGGCCCTAGCCAGAGCAGCCGTGGCTACCGGGATGGTCATGGTCCTGCCATCCGGGGCGGCGATCACCGTAAAAGCACCTTTTAAGGCAATTACATGTCCCCATTTTTTGGCAAATTGTCGGGCCGTCGCCAGTCGATCCTGCTGGATTTTTTCAATCGACAGACCGGTCAGAATGGCCATCTCTCCCGGATGAGGTGTCAGAATCGTATCGGTTGGGAGCAGCTTGGTCCAATTCTCCAATTTTACCAGCAGCTTCAACCCATCCGCATCAATCACCAGGGGCGGCAAGCCTTGAAATTTCGGGGTGGTTACGGCCTCATTGGACGGAATGAAACCGATCTTGCCGCTGGATTTCTTGATCGCCCGGGGGTCCGTGAGCAAATTAGCCATAAACTCACGGGTTGTTTCTTCCATGCCGAATCCGGGTCCGATCAACACGGCGGTGACCCGCTCCAGGTTTTTTACCACCACGTCCGCCGCCGGAGCGGCGATCACGCCCTGTTCGTGCGGCAGGAGCAACCAAGTCGCCTCCGGAAAATGTCCTGCCAGGGCCCCGTGCAGGGGCGCGGGCAACGCCAGGGTGACCAGTCCTGCCCCCCCGCGATAGGCTGCCTTCCCCGCCAGGAGCGCTGCGCCGGTGAAATTGATCGAACCTGCCAGGATCAGGGCGGTTCCGAAAGTTCCCTTATGGGCGTCGGTCGGCCGCTTTGGCAGCCAGGAACCGACCAGGGTCTCGTCGGCGACTTCGTTTTGGATTGATTCCCAAGATGGGAATTTGCTTAAAACGCCGATGTCCACCACGCGGATCTCGCCTGCCAGGTCGAACGCAGGCAGCTTCAGCAGGCCATGTTTGACCGCCGCCATGGTGATGGTTGCGTCCGCAGGAATGGTTTCCGCAGCGGCCTCGCCCGTATCGCAATCGATACCGGATGGGCAGTCCACGGCGATCACATACGGTGGCCATTCCATCCCGGCAATGGCCGACTTCGTTCGAGCCAGGATGGCGCTGATCTCTTCCTTGAGCGGCAGTTTAATTCCAGTCCCCAGCACACCATCCAAAACGACATCGGCGGTTTCCAGGAAGGTTGTCAGGCGTGTATAGTCGGCGTCCTTTTCGCCCAGGACGACCTCCCCGTCCGCCTCTTCCAGTTGCTTGACCAATGGGTCTGCAGCCGCCTTGCGGCGGATGAGATAGGCCCGCGCCTTCCAGCCCTTTTCAGCCAGGTAGGTCAGAGCCACCAGCGTATCGCCGCCGTTATTGCCAGGTCCGACCAGCCCCAAGACCTGCATCTCCTCTTCGTCATCCGCACTGTACGCCAGCCGCAGGACTTCTCGAGCCAGGTTGTGGCCGGCATTCTCCATCATGATGCTGTAAGTTAACCCACCGGCGTCCGCCTGCTCCTCAATCGCCTTCATTTCCGCCACTGTGACAAGTTTCATCATCCTATCCCTTCCTTTCCAACCCACAGTACGTCCTTATTCTGCCCAACCACTTCTTCGAATAAGCTCCGCGCCAGCGATCAGCCCCAAAATTCCTCCGCCACATCCTTCAGTCCAAGGCTGAGGAGCTTCGCCCGCATCGGTCGACCTGTCAGGGTGTCCCAGCCGCGCGCCGAATAATAAGCAGCGAGCATAGCCTCGAAATCCGGGACAAAACCGGCACCCGGACCATCCGGAAACGGTTCCAGCAAGGTTTTGGGCAGATGATCGTTGCCGCGGGTCAAGCCCAGGCGGTTATTGATCGCCCGCTTGAGATTCCAGCCTCTCTCGCCGCTGCGCATCATATCTTCGATGCTCCAATCCAAACCGCAGGCCGCGTTGATAAGCTCCAAGGTGGTCTCCGGTGGAACGTTCGAAAGCAGGCACATCACCAGGGAATCGCCCACGCAGCGCCAATCCTGGTGGAGGGCGACATTCGCGGATTTTTCAGCGCTGGCTTGCTTGTCGAATAGACCGATCCCCAAACCTGGCGCCACCTGGCCCCAATCCACAAAGAAGTAATCGGATTTGTTGTGGCATGCGCCACGCGGGCTGGTCGCATAGACCAGCGCCATGCCGGAGACGCCGCGTGGATCATGATAAGGCACTTCCAGTCCGTTCACCTGCACGGCTTCCTCTTCGGCGCCGAAATCCGCACCAAAGCGGCGGGATCCGTTCGCCAGGCTGTCGCCGATCCCCTCCCGGCGGGCAATTAAATGAATCAACTTTTCGGCTCCCTCCGGGTTTCCCCAGACCAGGGCAAAACCGATGTCCCCTTCGGTCAAGATACCGCGCTCAAAAAGATGATAAGCCAATCCGATCGTGTTGGATGTACTGATCGTGTCCATGCCATAGCGGTCGCACAGCTCCCCCAGACGGACAATTGCACCCAGATCGTTATTGAGCAGGTTCGGCCCAAACCCGACGACCGTCTCGTATTCAGGCCCTTTGCGCCGGACCCCATCCCCAAGGGCAACCACCCTGCCGCAGGCAACGACACAGGCGTGACAGGTGCTGACCCCTTTCAGGATCGTCTCCGCCATGGTGGATCCAGAAACCCGATCGACATCCTCCATGGTCGCCAGGTGGTAATATTTCTTGGGCATCGTCCCCAAATAATCTGCGTAATCGGCGACGCCAGACGTGCCCAGCGCATGCAATACATCACCGAAATTGTCAGCTTTCACGGCATGATTTGCTTCGCTGCGCTTCGGCGCGTATAGGTCCGGTCGCGCCAGGGGGAGATCTTTTTTATGTCCTCTGACAGCCAGGGCTTTGAGGTTTTTAGACCCGGCGACCGCGCCCAGTCCCGTCCGGCCAGCCGTGCGTCCGTGGTCGCAAAAGAGTCCTGCAAACAGGACTCCATTCTCGCCAGCCGGGCCGATCGTCATGACGTGCACCCCGGGTTGTCCGAGCTCCTTCTTGATGGTTTCCTGCGATTGGTAGGTGTCCAACCCCCACAGGTTCGCTGCATCGCGGAATTCCAGCCTGCCGTCCTGCAGCCAGAGATAAACTGGTTTTTCTGCCTTTCCGGTGATCCACAAGCCATCGTATCCTGTAAAGCGAAGTTCTGGCCCCCAGAAGCCTCCACAGTTGGACTCTGCCCATAAACCGGTCGCCGGTGATTTTCCGCAGACGACGAAGCGGCCCACCGTCGGACCGGCCGTCCCGGTCAGCGGACCGACCAGGAAGAGCAGCGGGGCAGCCGGAGAAAGCGGATCCAGATCCGAACGGAGGTCCTGATAAAGAAGTCGGGCGGCAAGCGAAGCCCCGCCGAGATACGATTGTTCCCATTCCAAAGGAATCAAGTACTCGCTCGATGTTTGGGTTGTGAGGTCGATTTTGAGGATGGGCTGCATGGATCAGATAACTCTAAGTCAGGATCTCGGTCGTGATCTCCCGCGCACAACGGACAAAGTCCAATACGATCGGTATGCTCCGCATCATCACGGCCATATTGCCCTGTACGGCCAGCTTCCGGGTCAGCATGGCGGTCATCGGATCCAAATCGCCCTTCAGGACCCTGGCGAAGTTTTCATACGGCGCCGTAAGGACAAAGGCCGGTTTAATGTTTAAATCTTTCAACACTTCCGCCTTCCGGCAGGTCCCGTGCCAGAGATCGAAATAGTAATAGATCGTTTCCTTGACCGGCCCCGAGGGTTCGATGGTGAAGCTCAAATCCCCCTCCCAATTCTTGGCGATCTGGGCATAATGTGGATCGGAGTTCAACTTTTGACCGAATTCTTGAACCCACTCCGGACTGGGAAAGGTTGACGCCATAAGATCACTCCGTAATTGCCTCAACCGATGGCTTCAAAGCGAAACCCCTCGAGCGTTCACCCATCTTCTCGGAGAGGCTTCTTCCACTGGTTTAAATTGCCGTCCCAAGGGACGGCATCAAAAACAGAATCACTCGCCATGATCCAGATCGCATTACCGGTCGGGTGTAGCGAAACCAGAGAATGATCACCACCTGGATTCTCCCCTCCGGTCTGATCCCTTCCCGGGGGTTAAGTAAGGATCTTGCTGAGAAAAGCCTTTGTGCGTTCCTCGCGCGGGTTATTGAACAACCCCTCGGGAGTGGTATCTTCGATGATCCGGCCTTCGTCGACGAACATGATGCGGTTGGCCGCGGCGCGCACGAAGCCCATCTCGTGGGAGACGACAACCATCGTGATTTCCTTGGCCAGTTCCTTCATGACGTCCAGCACCTCCCCGATCATTTCTGGGTCCAAGGCGGAGGTCGGTTCGTCGAACAGCATCAAGGCGGGCTTCATGGCCAGAGCCCGGGCGATGGCGATGCGCTGCTGTTGACCGCCGGAAAGCTGGTTGGGATATTTATCCCGCTTGTCGGATAACCCCACCCGTGCCAGGAGCCGCTCTGCGTCTGCCTCAGCCTGATCACGCGGCACCTTCCGAACGTTAACTGGGGCTTCCATGATGTTCTCGAGGGCCGTCAGGTGGGGAAATAAATTGAAGCGCTGGAAGACCATGCCGATCTCGGCACGTTGCAGGGAAATATTCCTTTCGGAATCCTCCACCAGCTTCCCATTGATCTCGTGATAACCGATCATTTTCCCGTTTACATAGATGTGCCCGCTGTTGATCTTTTCCAGGTGGTTAATGCAGCGCAGCAGGGTGCTCTTTCCAGCCCCCGAAGGTCCGATGATCACGACCACTTCTTTTTTGCGCACCACCATGTCGATGTCTTTTAAAATGTGCATGCTGCCGAAGAATTTATTCACTTTTTCGGCCAGGACCACAATGGAGGGATCCGACGCGCTGGTGGGAGAGTTGGAATTCGTATTCATCAGTGTGCTCCGGTCCTCACGCCAGTGAGGCGTTCAAAGAATCCCGGTACTTTTTCAACGCCTTTCCGTTCACCGAGGCCAGCTTCGATGCGGCTCTGAATGTATGACCAGACGGTGGTCATCGCCAGGTAATAAATCGAAGCGTCCAAATAAAGCTCGAAGGGTTTAAACAGCTGGGCATTGATCTGCTCATAGGCGTAGAAAAGCTCCCCCGCCGAGATCACCGTCATCAGGGTGGTGGTCTTCATCATGTTGTTGAACTCGTTGCCGAGGGGCGGAACGATCACCTTGGCCGCCTGAGGCAGGACGATGCGACGCATGGCCAACCCGAAGGTCATCCCCAGCGATTTAGCAGCCTCCATTTGGCCGGCATCCACAGCCTGGATCCCGGCCCTCACGATCTCGGCCATATAAGCCCCCTCATTAACTCCGAGTGCCAGAACACCCGCCTGGATGGCGCCGATGATCGTCAGGCCCCAGATATGGATGTCAGGAAAATCATAGATATGGGTAACCCCTAAACCGAAAAACAACAGCATCATCTGTACGAGCAGCGGTGTTCCCCGGAAAAACCAGATGTAGGCATCCGCCACGGCGCGCAGCAGCGCTAGTTTGGACATTTTCGCGAGGGCCGCGAACAGCCCAAGAATCACCCCCATGACCTGGGCAATGATGCTGACCACGATCGTCGCGATCAAGCCATGCAGGATGAGTGGATTTTGGAAAGCAGTTCCTGGCCATAAATATTTCCAGAATAATGCCCAATCAAAATGGTACATATCATCCTCACTCAATCCCGATCCTGGTCATATCCCCTCCAGCTGGATACCCACAGCTGTCCGGGCTGGAACAAAGCAGCGGGGATAGAGTGCTGCAGTTCCCCGATCAAAGGGTAATTTCAGAGGTCTTTAGGAAGAAGGGATGTCCTGATCCTTTGCTCACTCCAGGACACCCCTTCTTTTAGTTTTCAGGCTACGGCAGAGTCACTGCTCCATTGGTGAGGTTCCACTTGGTCAGGATCTTGGTGTAAGTTCCATCGGCCATCATGCTCTTGAGGGCGGTTTGAATGGCAGCCCCTACCGGCGATAAAGGCGCATTGGTGCAATCCGTGGCTGAACCGCAGGGGACCCCGATCCCTTCCAGGGCGGGTTCCAGTAC
>Ga0209039_10000380_pt1 | contig 43270 bp, 32 predicted proteins | sample BogFormECP12_OM1_FD_188238 | JGI IMG/M metagenome (GOLD analysis project Ga0209039, IMG submission 188238) | Bog forest soil microbial communities from Calvert Island, British Columbia, Canada - ECP12_OM1 (SPAdes) (version 2) | ecosystem: Environmental > Aquatic > Freshwater > Wetlands > Bog ...
ATTTCGTCAGGTTACAGAGACGCTATCGCACTCATTGTGCTTCTTATCTTCCTGATCATAAGACCGGGCGGCCTCTTCTCGTCACGCACGTCTGAGCGGAGAGGTACCTGAAATGAAGACCCACAAGGCCGAAGTTTACGCGACACTTGCTCTCTTTTTCCTGGTCGCCATTTTTCCGCTGCTTGACGGCAACAGGTACCATCTGAACGTAGGTATCATGGTGGCCTGCTACAGCATAATCGCGATCGGTCTGAACCTTCTCCTCGGAAACACGGGCCAGGTCTCCATAGGTCAGGCCGCATTTTACGGTATCGGCGCCTATGCCTCGGCCATCCTTGTTGTGAAGGTCGGCCTGTCCTTCTGGCTGGCTTTGCCGTGCTCAGGGCTTATCGCGGGTCTCGTGGGGTATTTCCTCGGTTTCACCTCCGTGCGCTTCAAGGGAAGCTATCTCGCCATGGCGACGCTGAGCTTCGGCGTTATCTTCAGCATCATCGTTCTCGAATGGACAGGGTTAACGGGGGGCGCCGGCGGCTATCCCGAAAATATACCGAGGCCCGAAATAGGGTCGTTCAAGCTAGACACGGAATTCAAATATTTCTACCTGGTATGGGCTTTCGTGCTCGCCATATTCATCTGCACGCGAAACCTGGTCCGTTCCCGTGTTGGCAGAGCCCTCTATGCCATCAATGAGAACGAAACGGCTGCGGGCGTGATCGGCATCAGCGCCACGCGGTACAAGCTGAAGGTATTCACGATCAGCGCCGTATACGCGGGACTGGCCGGCAGCCTTTACGCCCACTACGCCACTTACATCAGCGAGGAGTCCTTTACTTTCTTCTTCTCTGTGACCCTGCTGTGCATGGTTGTCATAGGCGGTCTGGGAAGCCCGCTCGGAAGCATCATAGGCACCGCTGTCCTCGTGCTGCTCTCCGAATCGATCCGCTATGCGGCAAAGCTCGCGCTCCTTCCGCAGCCGATCAAGACGGTGCTCGCCGAATACTCCTATCACTTACTGCTGTACGGCTTTTTTCTGCTCATGTTCGCGATCTTCATACCAAGGGGGATCGCAGGTTTTTTCGAAAGACCGAACAAACAGGAGAAAAATGAGCCCGACGTTGCTTGAAGTTAGAGAAGTGTCCAAGAGCTTCGGGGGCCTTACCGCCGTGAATCAGGTTACGCTCGATCTCCGGGCGGGACAGCTTCTCGGCCTCATTGGTCCGAACGGTTCCGGCAAGACGACACTCTTCAACCTGATCAGCGGTATCTTCCCTCTCACCTCGGGGCAGATCCTGCTGGACGGCAGAGACGTCTCCCGTCTGCCTTCCCACAAAATCTGTAAGCTGGGCCTCGCGAGGACGTTCCAGAGCCCTCAGCTCTTCTCAAGCATCAACGTCATCGAAAACATCATGGTAGGCTTTCATCCCGTGACAAGGTCCGATTGTTTCATCGCGGGACTGAGACTTCCGGGCTTCAGAAAAGAGGAGAGATGGATGCAACGGCGCGCCCGCGAGATACTGGAGTTTCTCGATTTGGGGCGGATAGACGAGCGCGAAAGGGTGACAAACCTGCCCTACGGCCACCAGAGGATGATAGAGATAGCTCGCTCCCTCGCATCGGGCCCCAAGGTTCTTCTCCTCGATGAGCCGGCTGCGGGGCTCAATGATTTCGAAACAAAAGAGCTTGGAAAGACTCTCGGCAAGATCAGGACCCTCGATATAACATTGATCCTTGTGGAACACAACATGGGATTGGTAATGAACGTTTCGGACAGGATAGCCGTGCTCAATTACGGCATCAAGATCGCCGAGGGAACACCGTCCGAGATACAGAAAGATGAGCGTGTGATTCAGGCTTACCTGGGGTGATATGGCCGCGATACTTGCACTGAAAGATGTGAATGCCTATTATGGGAAGCTTCATGCGTTGAAGGGGATCTCGGTCACGGTCGAGAAAGGCGAGATCGTTACGATCGTGGGTGCCAACGGCGCGGGTAAGTCAACCCTTCTCAAGGCAATCTGCGGATTCATCGAGGTCAGAGAGGGCAAGATCACTTTCAACGACAGAGATATCACGAACGGAAAAACCGAATCGCTCGCGGGCATGGGCATCTCGCTTGTCCCCGAAGGAAGGGAGATCTTCACAGATCTCACCGTGGAAGACAACCTGCTTCTCGGCGCGACCTGTCACCTGAGGAAGATCAGGCGTGGCGAGCTGACCGCGCGGTTCGACTCCGTCTTTTCCATCTTCCCCCGGCTCGCGGAGAGAAAGAAACAGCTCGGGGGCACGCTCTCGGGCGGAGAGCAGCAGATGCTGGCGGTCGGGCGCGCCCTCATGTCCAGCCCATCGCTTCTTCTCCTTGACGAGCCGTCGATGGGTCTCGCACCCCTTTTTGTGCGGGAGATATTTTCCGTGATAAAGAAGCTGAATCAAGAAGGCACATCGGTCTTGCTGATCGAACAGAACGTGAAATCCGCACTGGAAGCGGCGAACAGGGGATACGTCCTGCAGAACGGGAAAGTGACGATGGACGATGAGTCCTCCAAACTCCTTCAAAACAGTGAAGTGCAGAAAATGTACTTAGGTGAGGAGAACGTGTAAGCCGTTACTCCAGGTTCACTCAGCCGCCCCTTCATCCACCGAGGCCGGACGCCTTGGGGAGCTATACCCCCCCTGATACTGTAAAGATTTGTTTCTGTTCCAGCTCTGTTTGCAGTATTTCAAGTGCTCGAGCAGCGTATCTGTGTATCAGGTTCTTTTCTTCCTCGGCAGAGAGATGTTCATTTCCTAACACGTTTGTCACGCTTGCTCCTCTCAGCACTCGCGTTACGCCGATCATGGTGCTGACGGATGGCACCGCCGTAATGTGCGTAACCGGGAATCCTGATTCCTCTATTGCTGCCGCCATCGTTGCACCGCAACGAGTGCTTGTCCCTCAGGTCGAAGTGAGTATAACTCCGTCCACTCCCCCTTTTTCTTTGAGGCTCCGGGCAATGTCGAGACCCATTTCCCTGCATGTTTTTTGAGCGGTTGCATTGCCTGATGTGGAATAGAAAAAGGGGTGAAGCTTCACCACTCCCTTCTGCGCGAGTTCGCGCATTGCATCAAAGGGGATCAACCTGTTGGGATTCTGAAGCACGTGCAGAGAGAAGTAACCTGTATGTGCAACAGCATAATCATCAGAAGAAAAGTGCTGAGGAAAAAACTTGTCGATCTCGTATGCGGCCCAGACCGTGTTACCTCGACCGCGCAATCCATGAGGATTATCCTTGGGCACCAGCCCTCCATCGCTTACCAACGCTATCTCACAGAGATGGAGCGGCTTCTTCATCGCAGGCGCAGGTACCGGGTTGCGGTCATCCGGAGACGGCACTTCCGACTGCACCTCTTCGCCACGCAGCCTTGCCAGCAGCATGTCGACCCCGCGTTCGGCTGCGGTCTTTTCGACAAATTCATTCCTCACGACACCTCGAGGAAAATAGCCATCTTCAGAAGGGCGGCCCAGAGCTTCCTGTGACACCAACTTTGATGTTACGTCCTTCGACAACAGCTTGAACGCGAGTTTCACCATGGTATTGAGGCTCTCCGCCATCTTGAGTGTGGTTCGCTCCGTTCTCACGATGTAGGTATCGCGGCTATAGAGGTCGACTCCGGGGTTCTCGTCAGACATCGCTGTAACAGCGGGTATTCTCAAGTGTGACTCTACCGCTTTGCAGAGCGCGCCGCATGCCAATCCGTAGCGACCGGCTCCGAATGCGGGTCCCGCAAAAAATAGATCCGGTTTGTACTGCGCTGCGAGCCTCGTGCCTTCCTCGGAAGCTTTGTCCGTGTTCTCAGCAAAGTAATTATCGCCACAGATCAATGTTGCCACTATCTCAGCCCTCTCACCGAGAATCTTTTGCAGAGCGACTGCAGATCCGACCGCTCCATCTTTTACGAGGAACTGTATCCCGGCCTTCTCCTCGCCACCCTGTTGGCCAAAAAACTGGTTGATATAATGGACGACTCTCAGAGTTTTTCCGCTCACCCTCATACCTCCCGATCCCCGTTCATTCGAGCTCATCAATAATCCACTGCCACAATCCGGCTGCCTCCTATATGATCATGCACTCCGGCAATCAAGTACTGCTCAATATCGATTTGCCGGTCACCGGCGTACTGTTTAAAATCCGCGCAATAGATAGGCGTCTGGGCGTTTCCACCCAGGATCTTCTCCGCGCGCGAAAGATGCATCCTATCCAGTGTGTGGCCCACATTAATAACTGCATGCAAGGTGGGCAGGCTCGCAAGGGACGCAGCCTCCATGAGAGAACCTCCTCTGTTGAAGAGGTGAACGAAGATGGTGGATTTGATACCCAGGTTCTCGCAGGCCTCTGCAACGAGCGCCTGGTCGACGCTCGGCATGCCTCCGTGTAACTTGGTGAGAAGAATGCCATCTGCATGCAATACATTTGAGGCCAGCGAACTCGCGATGAGCGCATTTCTGTCTCGCTTTGACGGGTCGAGGCTGGCTGCATATATGATCACTCCGGCAAAGATGAGATCCCGGCCGTGCCTTTTGTACAATTCTTTTATTAGAGCATGGTTCTGGAGCGAATATGTCTCCATACCTCGTATGGTCAGCGCATTCACCAGAGCCCCATCCAAGATCTCATTGGGATGGATGATAGTCGGCAACATTTCAGTCACCGGTCCTCCGTAGAGAATCGGATCGGATATACCTCGGTAATCATGCTGGGGCGTATAGAGCATGCTGCAGTATGCGACGCGCGGAAGTTTACTCTTTGCGTAGGTGATTGATTCCAGGTCATAGAGCTCGGTAGAATCGGCGCGATGATTTTCCGCTGCTCGCGCAAGATATACCGCTGCCCTCAAGCCAGCTGTTTTCGCAGCCAGCTCGAAATCGCGTTCACTTACATTTTCGTTGGGTTCGGGGTCGAGAACCAGATGCACCATTTTTCCGTATCTACTCAACTCGGCTCCCCTCCCGAAACTATCCATAATGCCTGCATATGGTCTACGAGAAAAATGGTTGCAGAGAGCAACTGTGCATCCTTCCAGGGAGGTCGTCTGGCCGCTTCCCGCAATTCTCCGCTTTCCCACCCAACCGGGAAAATCTGATAGCAGCGGCGAAATCTTGCACCGGGGCTGTATTACATCAATCAGGTTCACAACGCGCGTCCAATCGCCCGGCCGCACGACATCGAACGCAACGGACTTGATCCTGTTATCCTCCAGCAGCCTTTTTTCGAGATCCGACGGGTCAATATGCAACGTCCGCTGGTCAAGATATGTTCTCTCGTCAAGCGTTAGCTCTTCTATCTTTACGGAATCGATCTCGAGCCTCATGGCTTTGTCATCCTCTCTTCTTACCAGGATTGACTCCGTGGGTCACCCCTGAAAAAGTAGAACCTGTTACAGCCTGCAGTCAGTAAGGTTGCGTCGCCGCCTCTTTGATGATCCCCATCATCTTGAAGTCTTTTTCCGTGCGCAGCCACTTCTCCTTCAGGTGACGGTCGTACTGCCTGCTGTCCATGTAGAGGATAGTCACCTCCTGGTTCTCAGCGGTTGTCTTGAACTCCTGGGCTTCCATCGCCTTCTTCACGGCGGTCTCCAGCTTCTTCACCACGTCTGGTGGAAGGTCCGCAGGACCAACCATGGTGTGGTACGTTTCACTAACGAACTCGTAGCCCAGTTCCTTGAACGTCGGCACATTAGGAAACTGTGGTGAACGACTCTGCCCCTGGGTCGCGAGCACCCTCAGCTGGCCAGACAGGACGAAAGGGGCCCAGCCCATGCCGCTGGAACAGGCGTCCACATGGCCGCCGAGGACAGCGGTTCGTGACGGGTTGGTTCCCTTGTAGGGTACATGGACCCATTTGATGCCTTCCTTATGCGCAACATACTCCATGGCCACATGCATGCCGGAGCCAACACCGGCGCTGCTGTACTTGATCTTTCCCGGATTCTTTTTCGCGTAATCGACAAGTTCCTTGAAGCTCTTCCACGGGGCATCCGCCTTCACCAGAACAGCCGTATGCTCGGAGTAGCCGAAGACCGCGATGGGCGTGAAGCTCTTGAGCGGCTTGTACGGTACCTTCTGCATGAGGGCTGTGTCGATGATCGACACATTCTGGGTCGTGGCGAGCGTGTACCCATCGGGCTTCGCGTTTGCCAGCACACCGAGACCCACGGCGCCGCCTCCTCCTCCCCGGTTCTCCACGATGATGCTCTTGCCCAGGTACTTTTCCAGGCCGACGCCGAGCGCCCGCGTGGCCAGATCAGTTACCCCTCCCGCGTCCATGGTCACCAGGATAGTGATCGGCCGGTCGGGATATTCGCACCACGCCGGGCCTGCGAAGAAGCTTACAAAAACAACTGCTGCAATAGATGCTAAAAAACGTTTCACGTGCGATTCTCCTTTCTCTTTCGATGACGGAAAAAGCAGAAGAGCGCTTACTCTTTCCGGGGTGTCAGCCTAAGATCTCTTTCCATTTTTCACGGATCCTTGCCGCAAGCTCAGCGCTCGGCTCGACCGACTGGGGGAAGTTGTCCTTCCACGCAAACGGCTTGCACGCTGTTATGATTCCCCTCGACATCTCGTTAGTCCCTAGTCTTTTGGCTTCGGGCGATAGCATGGGGTTAGACGTTCCGCTCAGGCAGTTTTTTACGATGTCGATCGAATTGTCAAGGTCAACACGGGTACCGAGAGCCCAGAGCACCTGCGATATGTTGGACGGATCGATATCATCGTCAACCACAATCACGAACCTGTTCTGGAAGTTAGTAGCACTCGAGACCGCGGAGAGGAGCCCTGCCTGTTTGGCATGGCCGGGATGGCCCTGCTTGATGGAGACGACGATGATACTGTGGAGCGCTCCCTCCTCCATGACCCAGACACCCTTGACGTCCGGGACCTGGCGGTCAAGTTCATTCCAGAGATACGCGGCCTTCTGGATGTGCTTGCCTACTGACCAGATCGAAGGATAGCGATGCGGAGGGTTTCCCTGGAGGATGGGATCGTTCCGGTGGAGAATCGCTTTGATCCTTATCGCCGGCATGGTACGGACCCCGCCTGCATAGTACCCGCACCACTCGCCGAATGGCCCCTCCTGCCTGGTCTCCACCTCCATCGGCAGGATCTCTCCTTCGAGCACGATCTCTGCCGTTGCCGGAATGGGAAGGCCGGTGATGATCCCTTTCGTCACTTTCACTGGCTCGCCGCGCAAGCCCCCGGCGAAGTCGTACTCCGAAATACCGCGCTGCAAGCCGTCCCACTGGGAGGCAGCCCAGAGGGTCGGCTCCTGACCACAGGCGATGGCTACCGGGCACGCGAGGCCGCGCGCCCACCACTTTCTCCGTATCGACTCACCCCTATGGCCGGGCACCATGCTCATCGTCACGGTGTTCTTATCGTGGATCTGCGTCCGGTAGGTCCCAAGGTTGAGCCAGCCTTCGTCAGGGTCCCGGATCACGCCAACGCTGCCGGTGCCGATATATCTGCCGCCGTCATGCTCGTGCCATTTGGGCGTGGGGAACCGGAAAATGTCGACGTCGTCTCCGGTGAGAATGTTTTCCTTCACCGGGCTATCATCCACCTCGACGGGTGGAATGAGCGGAATGTTCTTTATCCGGTCGCGCAGGGCCCTGACGAGATCGAGCCCGCGGGCTTGCAAAGGCAGGCCGAGGGTAAGGGCTGTCCGTCTCGCCGTTGCGAACATGTTGGTCACCACCCGGTAACCGGCGGGATAGTCTTTGATGCGGTCAAAAAGCAGCATCGGGGAATTGCCCTTGTCCCCTGCCAGATGCGTGATCGTTCCGAGCTCCAGGTCCCAGTCCGCACCTTCAATCACCTTTAGCTCGCCCGCATTTCTAGCCTCTTCAATGAACTCCCTCAGATCGTTAAACATAGTTCTCTCCTCTATCGCTACTGTCGCAGCTTCTTCGTTGTAACAGCTCCTTGTCCTGTCAGTAGGGCTGCGATGCCGCCTCCTTTATTATGCCTGCTTCCTTGAAGATCTTCTCAATCTTTACCCAATGCTCCCTCAAGTGACGCTCGTAGTCCTTGCTCAGGTACATGACCGGCGTGAGCGCCAGTTTGTCCTGGGCATTTTTGAACTCCGGCGTCTTCGTTCCTTCAAGGAACGCCGTTTCAAGCTTCTTCACAACATCGGCTGGAATACCCGCCGGACCGACGATTGAGTGAATGGTCTCGCTCACGAAGTCATATCCCGATTCTCTGAGGGTGGGCACGTTCGGAAAGGCCGCCATCCGCACCCTGCCGTGGGTCACCAGAACCCGAACCTGGCCTGCCTGGGCAAAACCCACCCAATCCATACCGGAAGAACACGCATCAACGTGTCCGCCCATGAGCGCAGTTCGGGCCGGCGCTGTCCCCTTGAAGGGCACGTGAACCCACTTGATGTTGTCCTTCATGGCGATATAGGCCATCGCCGTATGCATGCCCGTGCCTATGCCGGCGGTACTATACTTGATTTTACCCGGATTCTTCTTTGCGTAGTCGATGAATTCCGCGAAGGTCGTCCATTGCGCGTCGGGCTTTACCAGCAGAGCCGTGTTTTCCGAGGAACTGTGGCCAATGATCGGAACGAAGTCTTTGAGAGGTTTAAAAGGGACTTTCTGCATCAGGGCGGTATTGACGAGGGTGTCATTGGGAACGGCTGCGAGGGTATAGCCGTCAGCTTTCGCCGTCAAAATAGCGCCGAGCGCGACCGCGCCGCCGCCGCCTCCTCGTGCTTCCACGAGGATCGGTTTGCCGAGGTATTTCTCCGCTCCCACGACCAGGCCACGTGTAATGATGTCAGCCGTGCCGCCGGCCTCATTGCCCACGAGGATCGTGATCGCTCGGTCGGGAAATTCACACCACCCGGCTGTCGGGAGAAAGAAAAGAGACAGGATGAAGAAACCGATTACAGAACCTCTCGAACGCCGTGCTCGCATGGTGCCTCCTTGTCGTTGCATTTTTGGGTCTCATGACCAATACCGTACAAGCCTCTCTTCGTATGGCGCAAAAACCGTCATCCAGTGCAAAACGTCAGGTTGCTACAGGCAGCCGGCACATAGCACAAGTCTATGACCGACCGGAGGGGGTCGTCAATACAAATCATCGCACTTGGGGTAATCTCACTGCGCTCACGGGATCATCGACAGAGCAACCCGTACATGTGCATTACCGCTTCGGAAAATAAAGCGTGCCCCACCTTGACTACCGCTCTACCCGAAACTAGCTTTAATTAATTGGTATACTTTAGTTTCTACGCAGCACGAGTGTCGGGTGCCAGGGCCATTGCTCCATACGAGAAGGGAGCGCGAATACGAGTACCGCAAAAAAAGGTAGTTCCAGATTCCGTGTTCGTGAAAGAGCGCTAGCCAGACTTGTTCGAGAAAGAGAGAATTGCCATGACAACCGCTTTCAAAGGAACCGCTTTACCTCTGGACCGGGAAGGTATAGCTGACGTATGTGATCGCATGGGCATAAAGGCCGCCGAATTATGGGCAGTGCTCACTGTTGAGACGAGCGGCTGCGGATTTCTTCCGGACCGCCGCCCAAAGATTCTTTTCGAGCGCCACATCTTCAGCCGTGAAACCGGAAGCCGGTTCGACGCGTCTAATCCGGATATCAGTAACGGAACACCCGGTGGATACGGAGCGGCCGGAGCTAATCAATACAATCGTCTGGAACAGGCGCTGGCTCTTGACCGCCTAGCGGCCCTCAGAAGTACCTCCTGGGGTATAGGGCAAATAATGGGCTTCAACGCAGAAATTGCAGGATACAGTGATGCAGAAACGCTCGTCAACGCGATGACTGTCTCTGAAGACGAGCAGTTGCGGGCCATGACAGGAGAAATTATCCACAACGGCCTTCATAAAGCGCTAAGCGCGCACGACTGGCCTGCTTTTGCCCGCGGGTATAATGGACTGGAGTATGCAAAAAACAAATACGATACGCGACTTGCTGCCGCATACCAGAAATATACGGCAGGTCCGCTGCCTGATATCGATCTGCGCGCTGCGCAGGTATACCTCACGTACCTTGATTATCAACCGGGCTCCATCGATGGCGTGCCCGGAAAACTCACCTATTCGGCACTGAATGCCTTTCAGCAGCAGAACGGGCTTGCGCTGACAAACGAAATAAACGAAACCCTCCTGTCCATTCTCAAAGAAAAAACCTTGGCCTGAAACGACAACTCAGGCGTGACCCAACGACCCTGGGGCTTTCGGCGCCGGGGCCACGGAGATTATTTGCCCACGATCGGTGTGGGACCGTTCCAGGCGGGCCGTTTGCTTTACCCCTTGCATATCTCGCGCAGATGTTTATGTTAGTACTTGGGGATTAATCCCGTTGGCGTCCCCGGATGAGATGTACCGGACGCCAGAGGCAGGGAAAGGGAGAAGCACAAATTTATTACAAGAGGAGGTTGACATGGCAGATGCACCGATAATCAGTATACGGAAGATAGCGCGTTATGGGTGGTCACCGGATATTCCTGACAACCGTGATATCATGTTCAGGAAGGTTTACAGAATTCCTGCAACGTTACCTCCTTCGGTCGATCTGCGGCCGCAGTGCCCGCCGGTGGCGGACCAGGGGCAGCTTGGCAGCTGCACGGCGAACGCGCTGGCCGGGGCGCTGGAGTTCCTGATGATCAAGGACAAGAAGCCGTATGCGGATATGAGCCGGCTCTTTATCTATTACAACGAGCGGGCGATCGAGCACTCGGTGAACCAGGATTCCGGTGCACAGATCCGTGACGGCATCAAGACACTTGCCAAGCAGGGGGCGTGCACGGAGAAGCTTTGGCCTTACGACATCAAGCAATTTACGCAAAAGCCGACCCCGGCTTGCTATAAGGAGGCCCTGAACTATGAAATTACCTCCTACCAGAGAATCGACACGGTCGATGAGATGCGTTCCTGCCTGGCGGACGGATTCCCGTTCGTCTTCGGGTTTACGGTTTACGATAGCTTTGAATCGCAGGACGTCGCAAAGACCGGTGTCGTCCCCATGCCGGGCCCGAATGAGCAGGTACTGGGTGGCCACGCAGTGGTAGGGGTTGGCTATGACGACTCCCAGAAACGATTCATCGTGAGGAATTCCTGGGGCGACGGCTGGGGCATGAAGGGTTACTTCACGATTCCCTACGACTATCTGGGGAACAGGAACCTTTCGGACGACTTCTGGACCGTCCGTGCGGGAAAGGGGGAGTAAACTGACCGTAATGCTCGATCGACGATAGGTCTATACTGGCAGGGCTGCCTAGCTGCGTTTCGCGCGGCAGGCGGCCCTGCGTGCATTGGAGCAGATGGGGAGGCCCGATATGACGTCACGCATATTTTGGTGTCTGTTATTACTAATGATCGTGTTCTGGAGTCCGAGAGCCCACGGCGAAAGCGCATTGGTAACAATTTCACCCCCGTCATCTGAGCATAGCGAACAGCCTGAAATAACAAGAATTGAGCCTCTTGGAGGCAAAGTAGGAGACACTGTCACGATATACGGCAAAAATTTTGGGGATGATAGGAAAAAAATAAAGATTCAGTTTATTGACCTTGAAACGAAAAATAACAAGGAGATAAAACCAATAGAACCTGTTTTCCTGGCTAAAGTTCCGGACAAGGAGGAATTTGAAACAAGATTTATCACAGAAGAGCGGCGGCTGCTGGACAACCACTGGTTGAAAAGGTCTGTACCGATCAACATCATTGTCAGTGATCAACCATCAAACTACATGACTTTTACCCTCGTCACCGTGAACTGGGAATATAAAATAGCATTTCTTACGATACTCTTACTTATAGTGCTCTTAATATTCCAAGCCTTTGCAATCAAAAAGATAAATTTTCTGAAATCAGTAATTCTGGATCATAGAACTAATACGTACAGCCTGTCTAAGTGCCAGGCATTCGTATGGACATTTGTTCTAATCGGAAGCTATTTTTATCTTGCGGTGGGCAAGTCACTAATTTTCGGCAAAGGGGCAATCCCGGATTTCAACGCATCATTACTCGTATTGATGGGGATCAGCTACGGAGGCTCATTAGCTGCCGGACAATTAAATCGCTTCTTTCCCAAGAAGGACCTGACCCCACCCCCGCCTCGTTTAATTAACTTAATCTCAGAGGGAGGTGAGATAAGTCTCCCTCGACTCCAGCTAGTAGGCTTTACCATTACCGCTATCATAATCTATCTCTACAACTTGTCGGGTGCAGACTTCTTATCAAAGGGGTTGCCGGACATACCTCCGACATTACTTGGATTGTTGGGAATCAGTCAAGGAGGATATCTTGGCGGCAAATTGGTTAGTGGCCGCATGTCAGTTAACTATGTTTTGCCCAGACGCTTCCTGATAAACAAGGATGTAGAGTTGAGCATTATTGGAAGTGGCTTTGATGATAAAACTAAAATCCTGGTTGAGGATTATGCGGAACTCTTAGACCCGGAACGGCACAACGAAAACTATTTGTCCTTGAAGCCGTTGAAATTTGGTAAGGCGGGGTCTAAGGATATAGTGCTCGTTCCGCCAGCTGGAGGAGGCAGTCTTGTCCTCAGAGATGTACTTGAAGTCGTGGATGCCAAGATTGAGAAGATAGAGCGTCTTCCGAACGTAAAGCAGGTCAAGCTGACACTGAAAGGTTTTTACCCCGATGAGATACAGGGTACTGTTGCGGGCAACCCGGCAACCGTGATCCCTGATCACAAGGGCAAGAGCCAGATAATTGTGGAAGCAAGGGAAGATATAAAAAGCAGCGATGCCATTTCGGTTGCAAGCCTTGATGGAGAATTGAGAGCAGACATCCAGGCACCCTGAACTGGATTAAGGAGTGTTATCAAACCCATTTCCTCTGATATAATCTTCACCAGTTGTAGGTCTCTTCGGTAGATCCTTGCAGTCCAATGTGATGATGATCGAAATGCTCGGCTTGCCTTGACAAGAGCTGCACCCGACCTTACCCTCTAGTAAAGCGGTATTAATACTCTTGGCCATATTACCATGTCCACAGCGATCCGTAGTCGGTGTTTCGAAGGCGCGGCATCGGAACGTGGAGTGGAAAGGGAAAATGGTCTACGGATGCTTATCACGGATCGGATCGACACCTGAGCTCGATATCGATCGATGGTGCGCCGATCCATAACTCCGAATGGGAGCGGCAAGACGGTTTCAACGAATAGGAGGGTGTATGCACGTTGTATTGATTGGCGCCGAACTGGAAGAGAATCTCGGGCTCCGCTACATGGCGTCGGCTCTGGAACAAAGAGGCCACACCGCAACTATTGTGCCCTTTAACGAAGAGGCCGAGATCCCCAATGTGGTCAGTCAGGTGATCAAGCTGGCACCCGATATTGCCGGCCTTTCGATGGTCTTCACAGGGCGCGCGAAGGAATTCTGTCGCCTCGCAAAGGCTCTCCGTACAGCGGGATTCACGGGGCACGTGACTGCCGGAGGGCACTTCGCCGCACTCAACTGCACACAGCTCCTGACTGATTTCCCTGCGTTCGATTCGGTAGCCCTCGGCGAGGGAGAAGATCTCATCTGTGAATTGGCGGAGCATCTGAGCGAACCTTCCGGAGTGGCAGGCTTCTGCTACCGCGACACAAACGGCTCTCCTCGCGTGAACGCTTCTCCGGGTAACCCGGCCAACCTTGATTTGATCCCCTTTCCACGGCGCGGCAACTTCCACTCGTATTTCGGTCAGCCGATTGCCAGCATCCTGTCGAGCCGTGGTTGCTGGCGGAGCTGCGCGTTCTGCAGCATCGACGCCTGGTACCGCAGCGGAGGCGGGCCGAAGTTTCGTGTTCGAAGTATCGAGAACATTGTGGCAGAAATGAAAGAGCTCTATTTCAAGTACGGCGTGCGTATATACAATTTTCAGGACGACAACTTCTTTCTGCCCAAGCCCGAGCAGGCCCTCGCCCGCTTTACGGAACTACGTGATCAGCTCTTCGCAGCCGGAGTGAAGGATATCGCCATTGCGGTCAAGGCGCGCCCTGACAGCATCAATCGCGCAGCTCTGTCCGTGCTGGATGACCTCGGTATCTTCCGTGTGTTCCTCGGCGTGGAAAATGCTTCGGAGAAGGCTCTCGCAAACCTCAACCGAAAGTGCACCCGGGCCGAGATCGAGAACGCCCTCACCATCCTGAATGATTTCGACATTCATATCGCATACAACCTTCTCATGTTCGAGCCGGACACTTCTCTTGACGACATCCTCATTAACCTGCGGTTCATGGAACGTCACATGGACAATCCGTTCAACTTCTGCAGAGCCGAAGCCTACGCCGCTACCGGGCTCGAGAGAAAGCTGCGTAACGACGGGATCCTGATCGGAGATTATTTCGGTTTCGACTACCGGATTAAAGACCCGAAGGTAGAGACGCTTCACAGGATAGCGAACTACGCCTTCTTTGACCGGAACTTCAGCGACTTCGGTCTCCACTACTTTAACATGGAGGTCGACTTTTCCTTTCAGCTCCTCAGACGCTTCTATCCCGAGATCTTGAGCCAGGAGCTGCGGAGCGAAGTTCGCTCTTTCATAAAGGAGACGAACATTGATACGTACCGTTGCCTCTGCCAGATCTACGACATTGTCACCGCCGTTCAACCCGATGACGAGAAAGCGATCAGGGGGGCGATGGCTGCCATGCGACAGAGGGTAGACCAGGGGAGCGCGGAACTCCGTTCCAGAGGCGAATGGATCCTGCAGCGTCTGCGGCGCGCTTACGCGGAGCGGGAGGCGGGAGGCAGAGAGGTCGTCTTCTGGAAGGATGCACCGACCATACCATTTTTGGAGAGCGCGCTCGCGCCGTATGGTGGAGGTGAAGGTCGGATGGGTTCGGCATCGAATGACCGGCACAGCATCTTTGGCATGCTCAGGCAGCCCATCCCGTATGAGGAATTTCGGAGACAGCTGGACAGCAAGCGGTAACAAGGAGGTGACACGCCGGAAAAGAATGCTGAGACTTTCTTTTCTGCGTGCGGGTTACCTCACAAATCAAAGAAAGGAGGACGTGTTATGACAGTGAAGAACAGGGATTGGGTCGAGCCGGCCCATCCGGTTATCGTGGAGCAGTTCGATGACCTCGTCAATATTTACCGCGCCATCCGTGAAACCTTCCAGGAGCGGATTGACGCAATCTTCGACTCTGCGTCACGCCAGATCGGTTTTGTGGTCACCACGACACTTCCGGTCACCGTGCAGATCGGAGCGGGAGGCAAGATCACTAAAATGGCTTTCGCTGCCAAGAATCTGGAAGGAACTCTCTTTGAGCGCGAATTCGCACCTACCTTCAAGGAGATGTCGGGCAAGTCGGTGGGCAAGGTGAAAGCCGGTGATTACAGTCTTCAGATTCTCTGGTTTGAGGCATTGAAGCTCAAGCTCAAGACCGAATGGATGGAGCCTGCACATTTTCACTGGATGGAACCCGCACATCTTCCGGGGCGGGGTATCAGGCCCGAAATTATCGAACAGCTGACCATGCGCGTTCCCCCTGAGGTGCAGGAGCCGGCTCACTGGTTCGACGCGGGCATCGCGCTCGGGAAGCAAGAGGAAGTCCTCATTTCCGCTATTGACGAGGTTTATCCGGAGCTGAAACTGGCGGATCGAGTCACGGCGGCCCGTCAGGCTACGCGCTTTCGCGTACCGGGCATCCGGGAACCGGCCCATTTCAGGCAGTTGCTCGAAGAAATGGTTCAAACCCGTTCCATCCTTGGCCCAGGGGTGCGAGAGCCGGCCCATTTCAGGCAGCTCGCCGAGATCCTCGAGAAGGAAGAGACAGTGCAGTTGCTCAAAGAGCTGGTCGCAGCGTTGAAAAAGGTGGGCATGTAACGGAAGAGACAGCGCGAGCGCTGGGGAAAATCGCCTAGTTTTCCTGATGGCACGGAAAAAACCTGATTTGTCCATTGCGGCTGAATCGGGGTCCTGATCGATGTCCCGAAGGGAGGTGATGAATCGATCCGGTGAACTTGTGTGAGCGACACCGAAAACAATGCAGCTCGTTAAGAGGAGGTAATTTATGGGTAATCCGATCAGCAGATTTAATGTAAAGTTTGTGGCCGTAGACTGGATCGTGCCGTTTTGGTGGAAGGTTGCCTACCTGATCATAAACGATGGGATCGGGGGCATTGCCAATAAGTTCAAGAACCCTATTGACGCGAAATTCAACGAGCTCGTCACGACGTACCTTCAGGCTTACGTCAACGAAAACAAAATGCCGCCGGCGGAAATCGCACCGGCCATAATGAATCTCGCTGACGACTTCGCAGCGGGTAGAGAGATGACGATTCGCGCGGGCGATTATATCGCCATCCAGGGTTTCATGCGCCAGGGCAAAAAATAATTCGGGTATCGTCGCTCCAGTTTCCGCGAGGGAGGACAGTCCGTGTCCTCCCTCGATTCAAATCTTCGGGAGGTGATGGCGCATGGGTTTTGAAGGATTTCCATTCATCATCGGTTGGGAGCTCACGCTCACGTGTAATCTGCGCTGTCGCCACTGCGGCTCCACTGCCGGGAACCCCCGGGAGAATGAATTGAGCACGGAGGAAGCCTTGTCTCTGTGTGGTCAGTTTCCGGAGCTTCTGGTGCAGGAGGTGAACTTTACGGGTGGGGAACCCCTGCTCCGTTCCGACTGGGTGCTAATAGCGAACCGACTGGCAGGCCATGACATCAAGACCAAGGTTATTACGAATGGTCTTTCCCTCACTCCTGACACGACACGCAAAATAGCGGATGCCGGGATTGCAGGTGTTGGTGTCAGCCTTGACGGTCTGGCAAAAACCCATGATTACATCAGGGGATACGACGGGCTCTTTCAGAAAGTCCTGGCGGGCCTCGAGTCATTGATGAAGGCCGGCATTCCCGCCACGGTCATAACCACAGCCAACGCTCTCAATATTCGTGAGCTTCCCGAGATGATGTCACTTCTGAAGCGGATCGGGATCCGTCAATGGCAGATCCAGCCCATCTTCCCGACAGGTAGAGGCAAAGATGCTACCGATCTGTGCCTCACGGAACAACAGTATCTGGACCTGGGGCTTTTCTATCAGCGCTATGAATCAGAGATGCGCAAGAACGGACTGGAGATCCTGCCCGGTGACAGCTTTGGCTACTTCACTGAACTCGACAACCGGGAACCCCCGTGGCGCGGGTGCCCAGCAGGCCTTTATTCCTGCGGCATCACCAGTCATGGCCTTGTTAAGGGCTGCCTATCTCTTCCGGACGAAGTTGTCGAAGGCGATGTGCGGAAGAAGAATCTCTGGGATATCTGGTTTCATTCCGATTCGTTTGCGTACACCAGGGAATTTTCCCTCGACCGCATGGGGTCAAACTGTAACTTCTGCGACAGAGCCGAACAGTGCAAGGGTGGTTGCTCGGCCATGTCTTACGGGAGCACGGGTCTCTTCCACAACGATCCCTTCTGCTTTATGGCAATACAGAAAGCGAAATGTGCAGACGGGCGAGCGCAGGCGGGTCCTAACGGCCTCTTGCCCAAATCACTCCCCCAAGAAAGGTAGGGGAATTACTTCTTCCTAGGTCTCTGCCAGCTCAACATCACGAGACGCAGACGAACGGCACTTCCGCAAGGGGAGACGTTCGTAGGATGCGATACTGGCCCAGCTGGTCACTGAGCGGCCTGTCCTCAGTGAAGCTGATCGATTGCGCGGCCACAGTGCGCGCTGTGAAGCCTTCCTGGAGCACCGCGTCCGATGGAAAATCCACATTCGACACCGTGCTCCTCAGGTTGTTCCGTATATCCTGGCGATCCAGCCCACTGACATGGTCATAGATATTGGTGATGTGCGGCAAGATCTCCACGACGAGCACGCTTAACGAGGAGTCTGGTGGCAGGCCGTACAAGGCCAGAAGATCACTGGCTTCGGTGTTGGTCCAGATCGCTGTGCCGTACTTTGTCGCGTCCACGTTGACGCCGGCAGGGCTGGCCAGCTTGTAAAGATGCGCGAGTTCGCCGATATCGGTTTCCGTTTTCCAGTCCTGGATCACGACGCGCTTCAGCGCAGCAATCTGCGCATCACTGTATGCGAAGTTCCAGTTTACGTTCGCCTGATACTCTACCCGCAGATTCGAATGGAGCAGCTTGTCGTCGAGCAGGATATTGCGAAAATCCTTGTTATCCGCCTGCTTCACCTGTGCGTAGAGCAGTCCCCAGAGCTCGGTCCTCGGCGGGTCGGCAGTGACGTTCTTTCCGTTTTGTACCGCCACTGCATAAGGCGCGGTTACGTACAATTTCTCCTCGTCCCGGTTCACGGTGCAGGTGAGCGTCGGCGCGGGATGCTGGATGCCCGTTGCTCTCAGGGGCCTTCCGAAGCGTCCCTGCGCGGTTGTCCAGACGCTTTCCCCGTCCGTATGCTGGCCGCTCGTATCGGTGTATTGATAGTGCCCAAGCCTCACCTCATACGTGAAGAAGCCGAACATCTCGGGTGATTCCGCGTTGAGTCCCGGGGGAAGGGGCAGCAGGTAATAGGTGTCTGAGTCGGTCGCTTTCTCCATCGGCTGCATCGCATCGAGTCCTGCCTCGTCGTTTGACTGACCGGGCGTGATCACCCGGATATATTCAGGATCTATCGGCAGCGCAGGCTCATCAGGCACCACGAGCAGCGAAGGGTTGTTGTTGCTGATCAGTTGATCCGGTGCATAGGCGAGCACCCGTGCATAGTACGTATCTTTCGGGTCGTTCACCGGCTGGTCGAATTCGATCCAGAGGAATCGTCTGCGCGGCTGGGTTGTGGAATATTTCTGGTTGCGTGTGTAGGGAGAGAGCGCAATGCCTGCGGAGACTATCGTCGGCACCTGCGCCGGCGGAAGCGTGATAGGCAACTCCAGCGGCAGTACCAGGTCGCCATCATTCTGCGAGCCATGGTTCTGCTTGAACTGGACCTGGATCTTATACTCCAGCTCGATCAGGTCAGGGAAGCGTGGATCATTGCCATGCGGCGCCGGCTGCATGAGCGTCGCTTTCGGCTCCACGGCATCGATGAAGAATATAGTAGTGTTGCTGCGGTCCGGCGTCTGCAGTGCATTGAGCGAAGCGGTCCTCTTGATCTCTATTGCACCGACTTCCAGGTTTTCCGTGTCGCTCACCGGATCATCTCTGAACCGTTTCTTTCTTTGAATCACGAGGCTATAGTCTTGAAGCGCGTCCCAGGTCCAATCCCTGCCGAGTTCCAGGATGATACAGGAGAGCCAGTGGTTTATGAGATCGCCCTTGCCGGCAAAGGTGATGGATGAATTGTCAGGAGAGAGTGTATGGCGGATCCTTTGCGAGCAGCCGAACTGTACGCGCGTGCCTTTCTTGCCGACCAGCGTCAGCCCGTTGTTTCCCAGCCCCAGCTGCTGGGCCAATCGCTGGATCATATCAGGCGGTTTAGCTACTTCGTTCCCGAAGAGGATGCTGGTGAGCTTGCCGTCAAAGATCGCGGGCGGGTCGGGCTGCAAGTAGATCCCCTGAATCTGTGTTGCTGCGCCGGTATTGAGAAACAACGCGCGTTCGTCAGTCGATTCCTTATAGAGTTGGAACTCGATCGTTCTGCCGTAACGGCTATTGAAGTTCGGGTCGGGTTCTTCCAGTCCGTAATAGCCGACCTTCTCGTCGCAGAGCGCGCGTATCGTCAGGCGTATGGTCCTGGCAGTGGGCAGAGGCAGCTCATCCATGGCATCTATCTGGGCCTGGGTCACTCCCAGATCGCCCAGGTCGCTCGGGTCGCCGAAATTGAGCACATGACAGTCCCTGTAATCGAGAGGAACGATCAGTTGATCATCGAAAGTGGGCGAGAGGTTCGGGAATTTCCTGGTGGTCGTGTAGAACTTAATGTAAGCTTCCTTGCCTGACACGCTCATCAGGTTATCCATCTTCAGCGTCTGAAGCTCTACCGTGATCTCAACGCTCCCCACGTCAGGGTCTGATATGCCGAACGCTTCCTTGCCCGCCATATCGATGGATGCTTGTTTCAGCAGGGTAATTGGGTCAACATACTTGCCGGTGAAGACAACCGCAGGATAGCCGAGGAGCGGCCTTTTAATCGTCAGGCTTGCGCCTGAGAAATACTGTTGATCGGTGTTCACGGGCAGATTGTCGATCTGCACGGTAGTCGGGGCCACGAAGCGCTTGAAATGGACGGTTGCTACCTGTGATACGGATTGGTATGCCGGGTCCTCGTCCGGCTCGGGTCCGCCGCCGCTCATGTCACCCATGCGCACGCGGAACTGATACATGTTGCCGTATTGGAGCGGCGTAGCGATAGGGGCTGCTGCATATAGTTTGTTCAGGTTATTGGCTGGTCCGCCTTTTACGTTCGTGGACGGATCGGGTTTCACGTCCTGGTTCTGGTAGATAGCCGTCGCATCGCCATCAGGCAGCACCATTGATTTGCCGGCCCAGTTAGCGAAATACATAGGCAGCCAGTAGTTCTTGGTGGTGTCGCCATCCAGCTGGATGGGATATACCTGGTAATTGATCTCCTTATTAGTAAAATCGCCGAGCGTGACAACATTGTTCGTCACCGGGTCGACCACAACGAGCGGAGCTTTGCTGCTTACCTCGTTCAACGACTGCCACGGCCCGGGAGGCGCAGGCGGCACAGGTTGCTCTCTCACATCGATTCTGTAGCCTGATGCGCCGATCGGCGCATCGATCCGCTGGTTCGGACCGACGCTCGGATCCTCCATCAGCTGGCGCATGTACCAGATGAGGATCTGCTCGTCATCCCAGCCAAGACGTATGCCTATCTCTTTTGTGGGATGAAAACCATCGCTCTGCTCCAGAAGAAGGTTGTCGCTCACCGGCTGAAAGCCGTGTACGATCTTCGCAAACCCGTCATCGTACTCTGCGGCTTCGATGAAGAGGTTGTCGTAATTGCCGGGAGGCACAACCGGCAGCACCGGAAAGAGCACGGCTGCGAAGACACTCCGCTGATTGCCCGTCGTCAGCGCCGGGATGCGGGCCGTATATTTCCTGATGAACGTATCGTCTACCTTCTGCTGCGCCTTGTAGTCACTCGCGTCTGCAAGATCGATGTAGAGCCACCCGCCTTTCGGGAAATAGCTTGCATCGATCGTGAGTTGCGTCTGATAAATCATGCCGACCGATTCTGCGAGGAGAGGCTGCCGCATGATATGCGCGAAGACCTGTCCCCAGCTTATGGCATCGGGCGATTGCGTGAAACCGGAGTTTGGCCCTGCGCCGCGCACCGCGCAATGGTATGTGTCATCGATCACGGCGTTACGCGTCTTCGGAGCAACGAAGTTGAAAGATTGCCGATACGAGAGGGGCAGGTATTTCTTGACAGAATGATCCTGGTCAACCGGATCAGGCGCTTTGCCCGGGAAGGTGTTGACGTTCAGATTCGTGTTCTGCACGCCAAGGTTGCTGATCTGAAACTGATCGGCAAGCGCTTCGAAGATGGGCCGCGCCTGAGTCGGCTGCGTGGTTGTCAATGCAACGGGAGCAAGACTGGGCACGGTACCCGGCAAACCCGAAAGCCCGGTGACGATCTTCGCCACGAACGAAAGTTTTGCATCTGCGAAGGCCGGCGCATCCGGAATCGGAGGTGCCCCTGTAATGGCGGCCGTGAGCGGATTCTGGTTGCGAGGCAGGAAGACGATGTTGACGTTCAGCACGTTCCCATCAAAAAACTGGGGAAAGGTCAGTATGGCAAATCTTCTGTTCGGTTCCATGAGAAGCTCCTTGAAAAGATAGGGTCATGGGTCATGCTATCTGCCTTTGCTCCTGCCACGATTGGCTGAAGCTGATGTCGATCACCAGGAATATGCTGATGTCCAATCCGAACGTCACCTGTGCCGCGCAATCGGTCCTGTCACTGCTCCGCGAAATCGTTCCCTTCGCCTCGATCGTTATGGTCACGCCCACGAGCCCTCCGAGCAGCTCTGCCTGTCCCTGGAACAGGAGGAATGCTGAGACATTCAACTTCGTCGAGTCAGCATAGATCTCCACGCCAACCATGTAGAGCACGCTCACGTTGCCGACGACCGGCAGGCCCACCACGATCTGCGCGCCGAACCCGAATTTCATGGTGAGCGAAGGACCCACTTTCGTATCAGCGGCAATGCCCAGATTGACCTGTCCCACTGCGTAGATGGTCGCGATGCTGATCGATACGCACATGACCGAGAGGCGCGCGTAGAAATCGAGAGACGCGCCTGCGGTTGGCAGCAGTTTCTTGGGATCTCCAATGGCAGCAGTAGAGAGCGCCGCATTAAAATAAAGGCTTACCTTAAGCGATGCTTCCAGTTTAAAGGGCGTGTTGGGATCATTATAGACAATGTCAGGGACCGGGAATTTTACGACCGGTATCTCTTTTGACGCTTCGAATTTATATTCCCAGCTGTCAGCGTCGTTGCTCATGGCGATCTCCAAGCCCTTCTTTACTGCATCGGCATAGTTTTCACCCTGCAGATCCTCCAATATTTGCAGGATATCAATGATGGGCTGAAGGTCTTTGCTGAATGAGAGCTGGGGCGAAGGAAAATCTGGATCGGAAGCGTCGCCTTCGTAGCTGGCCTCTGCACCGTCATTGGCATTGAAGTTCCCCTTGACGAGCATGAGACGGCTGAACGGCCCCAGATCGACCACCATTGCAATATTATTGAGTCGACTCTTCCACCGGTCTGCGACGCTCGATGCAAAGGAATCGACGTCGTAGTTGAGGCTGCCGGTCCTCGCCTGCGTAGAGCCATCCCTGTTCTGCGTATCCGCCTGGTATTCCACGTAGACTTTCAGGTAGTCCTCGTTGATCAGGTACCATGCTGTGCTGGGCAGGTCGAAATCTTTCGCGGCGTTCAGCAATTTGTAGCCGTCTTGCTGAAGCCTCGTGATACCATCGGCTGTGTTGATGCCCATCAGCTCCAGCACCTGCTTGCCGCCGTCCGTCAGAGGATTCTGCACGAAGTCCTTGGTCAGTGCGATCGCGTCGCCGAAACCGGTCACTGCATCCCCGATATTGGGAAAGATACCCTTGGAGCTGATGATCCGATAGGCATCGGCAAAGAGCGGCGGCGTCTTGCTCAGGAGCTTGCCCGGAACAGTGTCCGTTAATTGCTTCGCGAAAGATGGCGTGAGGAAGAGTACCTTCTGCGTATTGGTGCTTTGCAGGAAACCTAAGTTGACCGTATCATTCATCGGTGCGCGCAGCAACTCGGTCGGGTTGGCAATGCGCAGCAGATCGGTATCCGGATACGTCAGATCCGCGGCCAGTTCACCGATCCGTATGAGCGGTACGGTCACGGCGTCCGGCAACGGGGTCACGTCGCCTGTGGCCTGCGCATGTGTCACCATGCTCCAGGAGCCGTCCTTGGGTAAAATCACGTTACCACGGATCGCTGCGACAAATACGGGTTGCGTGTTGGTTGCATCAGTCGAATCATTCACGTCGACCCAGTTGATACGCATCGTCTGACCATTCTTGCCGATGTCAACGATGCAGTCGACGGGCCCTCCGATGGAACCGAACTGACGCGCAAGCAAAGCCTGGAAGCCCTGTGGCGTGAGCGGTATGCCGCGGGGAGCGAGCTGAACAAATCCTACGATCTTCTTGCCGGGCACGAGTCCGCCGAATTGACCCTGCACCACATTTTCAATCTGCAGGTCTGCGTCGAAATAGACAGGCTCCAGATCAACCCCGACGGGCGTTGTCGCGTTGACATAGGGCGTGATCCTGTTGGTCGCCGGATCCACCTGGTAGAAACCGGTGATATCCATGGTGGTCAAGAGGGGTGCGATATCGTTAACCGCGGATTTTATGTTCTGCACATTGAAGAGCCCCTGCACTACGCCCGGATGTATATGATAGGGCACGGCTGTTTTCGGGGTGTCGTTGGGATCGCTCGGATTCAGGTAATATTGGAACGTGAAGTCGAACTTCCCGTCGCTTTCAGCTCTCCAGCCGCTGTCATAGCGGTAGACATAACCGCTGCCCACCCGGAACAGGGTGATCGTGCGCACAACCTTGATGCCCCATGGATAGAGAATGCTCTTTACCTGGATCACCTCGTGGGCGCATCTACCAACGAACACATCGAACTTTGCCTGGCTCGTGCTGGCAAACTGCGCCTTGGTATTGACCCAGTTGCTGAAGATGCTTCCGCCGTAGCCGCTCACGTCCATCCGTGTGACGGGCACGCCCCGCTGGTTATCGAGCGTCGATTGGGCGGGCTCGAAAAATTCTCCGTTGAATATCACGGAGACATCGTAGCCCAAGGTGCTCGCATCCGTCTTTTGCCCTGCCAGGTCGAGCACGTTGTTGATCTGCAGGGTGTAGCCGCGGAACATGTTTCCTTCGTCGCTGTTAAAACCGGAGCCTGCGGTCAACTGCAGCTGGATCCCTCCTTTCAGATCATCCGCAAATGACGGGCTGGCGGGTTGGAGATCCGGCTTCTGCGTCTGGCTCTTGTTGGTCTTGTAAAGGAATGCGAGCGACCTCAGCCCGAAGGGCAAGGTAGAGTAAGCGGCCGTAATATTGTTCGGCTCTGTCTTGTAGGCCTGGATCAGGAAGTCCGATACGGGGATAGGTGCTATGGGAACGAACTGCGCGCTGTTGTTCATGATCTTTGTGGGCCCGCCGTCATCAGGATAGTAGTTGAGCGGTACCGGTGGGTCGCCCGGTTTTTCCGGAGCAGTCAGGTTGAGGACCGGCTCCCAGGAGATCAGCGGCACGGTGAAAGCACGTACAAAATAACCCCGCGCCACCACGTCGAGACCCTTCACCTGCACCGGGAACTGATCTGCAGGCGCCGCTGCAGCCGCGTCCTTCGTCACCACGGCGAACGTCTGCAGCATGGCCATCCGCTTATCGCCGAACCATGCGAAACTGACACCCATCTGGTCGGCATTACTGCTCACGTCAAGCAGGGCAAAGACATCACCTTCGAGAAAGGAGAACTGCCGATCCCATATGGCCTGGTAATCAGGGAGCCCCGGCAGAAACATCATCGGCTTCACTTCACTCGGTGAAACAGCCGCCGGCGCCGACTGCGCTGCCGGCTTCGTTGCCGTCTCGATTGCTTGCGCGCTGAAAAGCCTCACGAATGGATGGTTGCTCAGGTCCGTCAGGATCACCGGGGCCGGAGTGGGCTGGCTGACGGGCTGCACCGGGCCTGCGGCCAGCGTGCTCACTTGGAACTGATTCTGCAGCGGTGCGAAATGAAAGGAGACGTCTACGGTATCCGTGTCGGGTGAGAGCGGCTGCCACGCGATCTCGCAGACCAGCCAGAGCCAGATCGTCTGCCCGGTAATCACGGTATTTCCGAACACTGCGCGCCCGCCGAACTGGTATTTCAACCTGTTGAGGTTTGCAGCATACGGGTCAGGCAGCGTCGGAAGATATGCGTACATGCCGAAGGTGAGAAAGAGAACTCCTTTTTCCACCTGCACCATGTCATCGGCCAGCAGGCCGAAGAGCAGGCAGCCATTGACAGGGCTCACTTTGAACAATGCATTTTGCAACGCCACGGCTGCAGGTTTCGGCAAGGTCTCTTTCGGCTTGCTCGGATCGTAATTATCGAAGAGTATGTTGTCGTCGTACAGATAGATCAGCTTGAATGCCTTATTAACGGCGAGGATCAGCACGGAGTTTTTCGAGTGGATATCGAAGGGCTGCCCGGTGACTGTCACAGGCCTGTCCAGCAAGGGATTCGTGTTGACGAGCGCCAGCAGCGCCTCGTTGCCGTTTGCAAAGGTGTTGTAGACGAAGGGGAAGAGATTAGTGTACTGCAGGTCGATGGTGGAACCGAACGGGTTCAGGTCATCTTTCCAGAGCTTATATTCCTGGGTGCAGAAGAGGTTCCCCGCCTTAAGATCGGTTACGTTGATTCTTCCTATGTCGGCGAGCACGTAGGGATTGGTAAGGTTGATGTCACCACCCTGAAGCCCGGTCCACTGCACGGTCACGCCTTGTGCGCAGCGAATGGCCATGCCTCCTGTACCCGCGGCCGGCGACGGCTTGGTCGCGTCGATCTGCGCGCACGGCAATGCCCATGCTGCCCACTGGATATCGGCTTCTTCGGCAAACGTAGTGAAAGGTGACCGGCAGTCACGGATGGCAAACGTTTTTTTCGAGCAGGTAAAAGGAAGAAGGACCCGGTTCAATACTGGATCATACGAGGAGGCGCCCTTCTTGTTCCATTTGAAATCGGCAACATGGCCGTAAACACTCCAGTGCGGATTCCCTGCAATCGCATCCACACCGGTTGCGCTCCCGGAAAAATGAAAAGAGAGCTGCGTCGGCAGGTTGAGGGTCTCGTTGCGTGCGTCCTGACCGTAAGGGCTTGCAGGGTCTGCGCCTGTTACCGCAGGCTGATTCAGGTCCAGCTTTACCGTCACGACCGTTGTAGGAGAAATCGTCAATTTACCGTTGACGATCTGCGGCAATGCACTCAGCGCAAGTTCGCCGCCCTTGATGCGCAAACCGGTGAAGAAGCCGGCCGGCGCACTCACCGCAAATATCCGGGAATTTATCCAGACGCTGTCAGGCAGCAGTTTGTATTTCGCGGCAGGATTGACGACCGGCGGCAATGTCTTGTTGATGATCTTCTTGCGCAAGGAAACATCAAAGAGAATCGCCGGGTCGGCCTGCCCTGCAATGTAAAGCGCGACGAGCGCCTCAATCCTGTAGAAGTCGAACCAGAGCTTTCTGCCATCCTTGTTGAGGAAGGGTCCCAACGTTTTGTCGACGGCAGCGCCGCCGGCCCACAAGGGCACGGATCCTGCGATCTGCGTGCTCCGAACCGGCACATCACGCACGAAGACCCGAAGCTTCTCTCGGCCGGCCTCCTTCACGGCTCTCGCAGCGAGCGTCCTCAGATGGGTCGCTTCATGTTCTGCGATGGCATCGGTGAAGAAGAGATCCGATTGCTCGACGGAGAAGGAACTGTTCTTTATCGTCGTGATGGTCTCGTCGGGAAGGGTGTTGGCCAGCGCCTCCTGGAGTGATCGGATAGCGCGGTCATCCTGGCGGGAAGAAACCTCCAGATGGCCGGACAGATCAGCAAGCAGGTTAAATACTTCCTGTTCACGGTCGGACATTTTTTTCTTAGGCATGGGTCACTCCGCTAAGAATAATTTGGGTTTAGAGATTGTCGTTTTGACTGAATGGAGCGGGTCAGTTCTTCGATACTCGTCGCATGTGAGCTGACCCATGGCCGTCCTTTTACGTGGCTCGTCAAGCGCCACAGAATTTAGTAGACGAGCATTAATACCTTTTTCTACCCAACCCTAAGTCCTGTTACAATCCTTGTCAAGGTGGTGGCCCATAGGCGCTGGTACGACATTACGGTTCACAAAAAGCGAATGGCCTGGCTGAATCAGTTGACAGAGGGAATGTGATTCACACCGGAGGCAACTATGGCTCGTATCTGTAGATCCCAGTGGTTTCGGGCTGAGTTGTGTGGAAGATGCGCTCTGAAGGATTGCAAAATTGTTTTCACCGTGCAAGAATGACTCCATCTAATGCGCCGTTACTTTATTTTTGTCATTGCCGGGTTTGCCCTGCTCATGTACTCGATCGATGGCACGGTGGTGGCCGTAGCCTTTCCCAATCTCGTCAAAGACCTGAATACCAATGTCCTCTGGGCAGCGTGGACCATATCAATTTTTTTTATTGCAGTTACCATGGCCATGCCGTTAGCAGGAAACTTGAGCGACAGCTTCGGTCGCAAGAAGGTCTTTCTGATCTCCCTCATACTGTTCACAGCAAGTTCCCTCGCCTGCGGCCTTGCGCCGAACATCTACTCCCTCATAGCATTCAGGTTCCTTCAGGGTATTGGAGGAGCAAGCTTCCTTCCGACCGCATCAGGAATCGTGAGCGACCATTTTCCGGAGAGCAGGGAGAGGGCTATCGGCCTTTTCAGCAGCATCTTCCCCATAGGAGGCATTATCGGACCAAACCTGGGGGGGTGGATTGTCAGTCTCTATTCCTGGCGTTATGTCTTCTATATCAACCTGCCCATCGGGATTGGTCTGATCATCCTGAGTCTCGCGCTCCTTAAGAAAGACTCCAAAGTTTTTTCGCGGCGTCACGTAGACGCGGCGGGCGCCTCTCTTTTCAGCGGGGCCATACTCTTTCTCATGTTCGGCCTGAATCTTATCGCTGAGACTTTTTCTTTCCTATTCTTTCTATTCGCGGCAATCTTCCTGGCCCTGAGCTTTTATTTGGCTTTACTGTTTCTGCGCCATGAGAAGAAAGAATCTAACCCGATGCTGGATGTCACCTTGCTGCAATCGAAACCTTTTCTCGCCGCGAACCTGATGAATCTGATTATAGGCATCGCTGTTTTCGGGATTTTTTCTTTCATACCGCTCTATGCTACTTCTGTGCATGAGCTCTCGACGTTGATGAGCGGTGTGATCCTGACGCCCCAATCATTGGGATCGATTGTCGCCTCGGCAATCACGAGCTTCTTGCTCCGGCAATGGGGCTACCGGTGGCCAATGATATGGGGCTTTGGTATCATTGCCGGTGTAACGGTCCTGCTTGCGCCGGGGCTATTGTTGTGGAACGTGATTGGTCTTCGATGGGGAAGTGCAGCATTACTCGCATCTTTGCTCCTGGTCTCCGGGATCGGCATGGGAATGGCGTTTCCCGCTGCCAATAACGCTTGCATCGAGTTGATGCCCGAGAGGATAGCTACGATAGTCGGCCTGCGCAATATGTTCAGAACGGTTGGAGGAGCATTGGGCGTATCCATCATTACGGTCATCCTTCACGTGAGTGGCTCACCCGGCGCCGGTTTCAGAATTATCTTCCTCTCATTCGGTCTTGCACTCCTGTGCTCACTGCCACTCGCTTTTCTTATGCCCGCCGGAAAAGGAACATGGGGACAAAAGGGTGCATCTTGAAACGATTCCGACCTTTTCTTTCCAGGAGAGCGAGAATTTGATAGAATGAATCCGAGGGGGAAAAAGACAGATGGTCACGATAACCATATCGCGGCAGATGGGTAGTGGTGGGTCTTACATAGGGCGACTGGTAGCGAGACGCCTCGGTTTCAGGTATCTCGATAAAGAGATCCTTTATGAAGCAGCAAGACGTCTCGGAACCGACGAGAGGTTTCTCGCAGACCGCGACCAGAAGTCGAGCGGGTTCTTAGAAAATTTCCTGAGAACACTTCCCTACGGCACAATGCCCGTTGTCATTCCACCCGTAGGACCTCCCATCAGCGACAGCGAGTTGTTTTCTTTGGAGTGTACAATCATGGAGGAAATTGCCCGGCGGGAAAGCTCGGTCATCGTCGGGAGGGGGGCCTTCCAGGTGCTAAAGGGGTTGCCGGGCACGGTAAGGATATTTATGCACGCACCCCTGGAGTTTCGCACCAACCGGCTCATGCAGGTGCAAGGCATCACTGACGCGCGGCAGGCGGAATCGAAACTGAAGGAATCAGACGAGCAAAGATCTAAGTTCGTATGGGACAGGCTCCACGTGCGCTGGGCGGACGCAACAAACTATCATTTTTGCGTCGACACGAGCGTAATAGATTTCGATTCGATTACGCAGATGATATGCCAACTGGCTGATACCAAGCTGCATGAATCAGCAGAAAAACAACCATGACCGACATTCGGCTGTGGGCTACCGGTTTCGAGTTAAAAGCATTCCGCTGTTAACGCGGAACTCGTAACCCGTAACGGATTTCCGCGGCTCTTTACGCTTCATCATCCTCCAGCGCGATTTCCGGTTCGCCGGACTTCGCCTGTTTCCAGACGCCGCGCACAATCGAAAGCAATCCCAAAACCATGAAGACGAGGGCTATAGGTCTCGTAAAGAAGATAGCGGGCGAGCCCTGTGAGATGAGCAGGGACTGCTGCAGAGACGTCTCCAGCATCTGGGAAAGGACGCTGGCAAGGACCAGCGGCGCAATGGGGAAGCCGAGCTTGCGCATCACGTACCCGACGACACCGAATATCAGAGAGACCCAGACGTCGAACATCATGAAGCGTATGGAGTAGGCGCCGATCACGGAGAAAAGGATGATGAGGGGACCGAGAATCGGAAAGGGGATAAGAGCAATACGGGCCCACATGCCCACAAGAGGGAGGTTGAGTACCAGCAGGATCACGTTGCCTATGTACATACTTGCGATGACAGCCCAGACGAACTGCGGGTTCTGCTGGAAAAGCATAGGCCCGGGTTGCAGCCCGTACATCATGAGACCGCCGAGGAGCACTGCTAACGCTGGTCCCGTGGGCAGGCCAAAGGCAAAGAGGGGCACGAAGCCCCCGCTCGTTGTCGCATTGTTCGCACCCTCCGGTGCTGCAACACCCTCGATGGCCCCTCTTCCGAACTCTTCGGGATGCTTCGACACGCGTTTTTCGAGATCGTAGGCCACGAACGTTGTAACGGCGGGCGCGCACCCGGGCAGCAGACCGAGAAAAAAACCGACACCGGTTGACCTGAGCATGGCCCCGATACAGCGCCGTATGTCGACCCACTTGGGCATCCAGTCGATCTTCTTCGTCTCGTACATGAGCGTGGCCGCTTCTTCCACGGTCACCAGTATTTCGGTTATCGCAAAGAGGCCTATGATCACGCTGATGAAGTTGACGCCCGCCATGAGATCGATAAAACCGAATGTCAGCCGGGCAGCGCCCGTGAGCGGGTTCTGACCGATAAGGGATGCGATCAATCCGATACATGTGGCGATTACCCCTTTGAGGAGCGCACGTCCTGAAAGACTGATGGTCAGCGTGAGGCCCATGAACATGAGCGCAAAATATTCAGGAGGGCCGAAGGCGAGAGCGAACCGTGCAAGGATCGGGGCGAAGAAGGTCAGGCCCACGAGGCTTAAGGTGCCCGCTACGAAAGACGAGACCGCGGAAATGGCGAGCGCCGGCCCCGCCCTTCCCTGCCGGGCCATCTGGTAACCGTCTATTGCCGTTGGCACCGACGAGGCTTCGCCGGGGATGTTGACCACGATTGCCGTGGTCGAGCCACCGTACATGGCTCCGTAGTAAATGGCAGCCATCATGATGATGCCCGATGTAGGCTTCAGTACGGTCGTGAGGGGGAGTAGTATAGCGATCCCCGAGGACGGCCCGATGCCCGGAAGCACGCCGATGAGAGTGCCGATCAGGCAGCCGACGGTTGCCCAGAGAAGGTTTTCAGGGGTGAGGGCGGTAGCAAAACCGTTGAGAAGAAAGTCCCACGAGAAGAGCATCACGACCTCCTAAGGTGCCATGAAACCCGCAGGGAAGTTAAGCTCTAGAAACTGAATGAAAAGATAGAAGACGACGACGCCCGAAATGACGCCGGTCAACAGTGCATAGAAGAGCGCGTGCCGGCCGAGCCAGAGGTACCAGGTGAGAAAGGCTATGAACATGGCCGTGGCGACTGGCATGCCGAGAAGGTTTATCAGGTACGTGTAAACTATCAGGCTGACAAAAGTAACGACGACCCTGACGAAGCCTTTCTTGTCGGGCCACTTGATGGCAAGATCCTTCCCCTGAAAGCGCCACGATTTTATTGCCAGTAGCAATCCCGCCAGCAGCACGGTAGTCCCGAGGAAATAGGGAAGGGTCCGGGGAGGAAGTCGCTCCTCCATACCTCCCGTGATGCTTGTAGCTGCATAAAGAACGACAAACCCGAAGAAGACAAGAAAAAGACCGCTGGCGATATCTGCCGACCGTTGTGTTTTCATAAATATAAAATCTATTTTAGCGGGGCTCGTCCATGGAAATCTATTTCTTGAGCCCCGCGGCCAGTTCCTTATATATGGCTGTCATCTTTGCGATGTACGTCACGCACTCGTCGTGGCCGATGGCAACGGGGATGAAGCCCTGCTTCTTCATCTCTGTCTGCACGTCAGGAAGTTTGGAGACTTCAAGCCAGACCGTTTCCAGCTTCCTCAGGACCGCGTCCGGCGTCTTCGGCGGCGCTGCCACACCCCGGTCAACCGCCTCGAGTAAATCTATTTTCAGCTCCCTGAATGTGGGAACATCCGGGAATTCAGGAAAACGTGCTTCCGTGGCAAATGCGAAAATCCGCGCCTTGTCCTTATACCTCGTCAGGTCATCCGACGCACCCATGATGGCCTCGATGTGGCCTCCGAGGAATGCGGTCATCTGGGGCGCTGATCCCGTGAAAGGCACGTACGTCAGCTTTGTGCCCGTCAGCTTCTCGAGACGGAGGGCCGCCATGTGGTACCCGGAGAATGTGCCCGAGCCTCCCACCGTCATTTTACCCGGGTTCTTCTTTGCGTAGTCGACCCATTCTTGGAATGTCTTGATGCTGCTGGTGTTAAGAACAGCAAGGGCGAGAGGTGTCCTCTGGAAGAGGGCTATGGGCACGATCTGTTCGGTCTTGTACCCGACCTCCTGTTGCATCGGCTGAAGAATGATATGCGGGATATTGAATCCTGCGACCGTGTAACCATCTGGCTTTGCGTGTGCCAGCTCCTTCCAGCCAAGGGCTCCGCCCCCTCCCACCTTGTAGTCTATGATCACCTTTTGCTTGAAAAGTTTATCCAGGTGCGGCTGCTGGAGACGGGCTACCCTGTCAGACTGACCACCCGGATCAAAGCAGATCATGTAATTTATCTGCCTCGTGGGAAATGCCTTCTGTTGAGCAAACGCGGCAGCGTGAACAACCAGGATGCAAAGGATACTGAGAATCAGCACGTTAGCCAGAAACCTCTTGCTCATGCTCTCCCTCCTCGCTCTCGAATTCCACGAAGCGCGAACGGCCTCGTGCTTCTCCTCCATTGTAGTATATCCGGAAGAAAAATTGCGAGAAATTAATGCACAGTCACCTCTTCCCTTCCCTGATTAACCCTTGACACCTCATCTCCCTTTTGGTAACGTTGGTTACAAAATATGGGCCAGGGATCCTATGACAGAAGAGGGATCCGGTCCGTAATTTGCGGGCGGCGCGCCCTCAAACTATTGCAAGGAGCTACTATTCCCATCAACACTGAGCAAGGTCCTTGTCAGCGCTGCGAAAAGCCGATCATCCCTCTCCGGACATTCAAGAACATAGCGTCTATCGCAAACGAGAAGAGGCTTGATAAACGCGCGTCCCGTCTCCTCTGCCCTGCGTGCAGGCGGCAGGGATTCGCGGAAGGTTTGCTGGGTGAAAGACTCCAACAAGTGGAGCCGGTGAGGCACACGGCCAGGCGCAGGCATGAAAAGATGGAGACGGTGAAGCAGGATACATTGCGCGGGACAACAGCCTACAAGACTGAATGCTATATCTGCAATCAAGGATGCGATGCCCGCGTGCATGTAAAGGATGGCAAGGTCGTGCTGGTCGAGGGTGATACCAGTTCCCCGGTTACAAAGGGCACGCTCTGCGCCAAAGGCCTTGCCTCCAAGGGGATACTCTACCATGCGGATCGCCTGCTTTACCCCATGAAACGCACAGGAGAGCGCGGGGAGGGGAAATGGGAGCGGATCTCCTGGGATGAGGCCTACGATACGGTCGTCAAAAACCTGAAGTTAATTGAGAAGAAATACGGCGCTGACAGCATCCTGCTGGCCACAGGGACAAACCGCGGATGGGTCAGCTACTTCACAAGGTTTGCCAATGCCTATGGCAAGCAGTGCATGGGTCCGGGTATCGCCCAATGCTGGTTCCCCAGGATGACTGCGGGCATACTCACGCTCGGTTCGCCTGCACTCGAGAACCCCTACTATGAAGGCTCTAAATGCCTTCTCGTCTGGGGCGTCAATCCGACAGCCACCTGGCCGGCCAAGGCTGTAAGCATGATGGATGCCCGCTCCAGGGGAGCCAAGATGATCGTCGTTGACCCCTTGCTCTGCGAGACGGCTTCCAAGGCCGACCTCTGGCTGCAGCTCAGGCCGGGGACCGACGCAGCCCTAGCGCTCGGTATGCTCCACGTCATCATGGAGGAGGAACTCTACGACAAGGAATTCGTGGACCGCTGGTGCTTCGGGTTTAATGAGTTTAAGGAACGTGTAAAAGAGTACCCTCCGGAAAGGGTGGCGCAGATCACGTGGGTTCCCGAGCGTCTTATCAGGGAGGCGGCCAGACTCTATGCCCTTGCCAAGCCGGCTTCAATAACGGAATGTCTCGCAATCGATCAGAATGCCGATACCATCTCCACCACGCGCTCCCTCTCTATCCTTGCTGCCATCACGGGGAACATCGATGTGCCCGGCGGCAATGTGATCAGCATGCCGAAGAAGCTGCGCGGAAGGAAGGAGGAGTCAGGCCTCGACTATTTGACGAAGGAGCACCACGAAAAACGGTTCGGGAGTGAAGAGTATCCGTTTTTAGCCGGAGAGGCGTGCGTCATGCCTTCGCCTTCTGCACATAATTACACGACGTGGCAGGCAGTACTGACGGGCAAGCCCTATCCTGTGCGGGCGCTCTATTGTCATGGTAACAATATGTTGGTGGCGTATCCGAACACCCCTATGGTTACCGAAGCCTTGATGAGCCTCGATTTTTTCGTGGTGGCCGATCTCTTCATGACTGACACGGCCCGGATTGCCGACATTATCCTCCCTTGCGCAAGCTGGATGGAGAGGGGCGGTGTTGCCCTGCACGATCAGACTTCGTTCAACGGCATTCACCTTCAGCAGAAGGTTGCCGAGCTCGGCGAGTGCCGCACCGATTACACCGTCCTCAATGAGCTTGCAGCAAGGCTGGGCTTTGGCGAGCGCATGTTCCCGAGTGACGAGGCCTACTTCGATTTTCTTCTCGGACCTTCGGGTATCACGTACGAGCAACTGAAGAAGAAGGGTCGCATCTCCATTCCGGATACCTTCAAAAAATATGAAATAAATGGTTTCAACACGCCCTCTCGAAAGGTCCAGATCTATGATCCCCGCCTCGAGGAACTTGGGTTTGATCCTCTGCCCGGGTATCGCGAGCCTACGGAGAGTCCTGTCAGCGCCCCTGAGCTCGCCAGGGAATATCCGCTGATCATCACGACAGGGGGCAGGGTTCCTGTTTTTCGCCATTCTGAGCTGCGCAACATCCCGGTGCTGCGGGAGATTGTACCGGAGCTCCTCGTGACCATACATCCGGAGACAGCCCGCCTACTCGGCATTTGTGACGGAGACTCGATTGTCGTAGAATCGCCGCGGGGGCAGATGGAAGCAAAGGCGTCTCTAACCGAAGGCATGGACCCCAGGGTCGTTCAGGTACCGAGCCACTGGCCGGAGAAAAACAACGTGAATCTGCTCACGGACAACAAGGCCTGCGCGCCGATAATCGGAAGCGCCCAGCTCCGCTGCCAGCTCTGCAGGATACGCAAGAAGAAGGGGAATGGCCTTGGATAACATTCTTCTTGTCGATCTGGATAACTGCGTTCGCTGTCACGCCTGTGAGGTCGCATGCAGAGAAGAGCACGGGCTCGCATTTGTTGGTGGCCCCAGATGGTGCCGAATACAGACTATAGGGCCGCGCAAAGCAGCAGACGACAGACTCCACATGGATTTCATACCTGTCATGTGCTTTCACTGCAACGAGCCGGCGTGCGCCGCCCTCTGTCCGAGCGGGGCCATATCGAAAGACGAGGACGGCATCGTGCTGGTCGATGAAAGCCTTTGCACCGGCTGTCAGCTCTGTGTCTATGGGTGCCCGTACGGTGTCATGATTTATAACGAGGCAACAGATACGGCCGGCCACTGTGACCGGTGCGCGCATCGTCGATCCGGAGGTCTGGAACCATCCTGCGTGCAGCACTGCATAGGCGGAGCCCTTCAGTGGGTTACGCCCGACGAGCTCGCCTTGATAACGCGCGGTGAGCACACGCTCATGCTGGGGCGAACCTGTTACGTGTCGAGCCAATGGGAACTGCAGGATGAGATCTGAAACGGACAGATTGAGGTTGTCTAGCCCAGAGCGTGGCCACGACGAAGCTTGTCTACCGGCGGCCGGATTGGAGTAAATGGGAGGCGTTGAATCTCCATCGTGGATGCTTGGTATCATGATCGTCTATACCAATTTGCATTCAAGATGGACGACCCAGCCTACGGCCGGGTACCCCGGGCGAACCGAGGCCTGGGCTACGCAGGCGTACCTGGCGGTACGTCACGGAACCAATTGCTCGTGCGGGGTACCCGGGCGCTCCCAAGACTCTCTTCCCGGGTCGCCGCAACGAAGGTATACGCTTGAAGGCAAATTGGTATTAGAAGGAGGCGTCGATTATGTTTGGCAAAACCTGGAAGACATCGGAGCTGAAGTACAAAGTCCTGATAGAGCGCGGTGCAAAAATTCCTATGCGCGATGGCATAGAACTGAATGCCGATATTTTTCGGCCGGACAGCGCCGAGAAGTTTCCGGCTATTTTTGGATACCACCCTTACGATCAGACGGCCCAGACAGCGCCGATAACCAAGAACTCCCTTTCGACGAACTTTTTCAAGCTCCCCGGGCAGGAGAAGGGTAATGCCTTTATTGAAGCTGGCGATCCCAATGCTTACGTGCGCCGGGGCTATGTTTACGTCATTGCCAATGTGCGGGGCACGGGAAAATCGGGAGGGCTCTATCCCTTCCTTGCTGAGCCCGAAGCTCAGGACGGGTGCGAGGTCATAGAATGGATCGCGCGTCAGCCATGGTGCACGGGCAATGTGGGCATGTTCGGGGTTTCCTACTTCGGGTGGATTCAACAGTACATTGCTGCCCTAAATCCTCCCCACCTCAAATGTTTTTTTGGGCCCTGGGCAGCCACCGACTGCTATCGGGATTTCATTTACCGGGGCGGCATCCTGGGACACGGATTCTGCAGGATGTGGGCCCTGGGCTCGGTCCACAATTGCAGAGTTCCAAAATCGTCGGCAACACCGGAAGAGATTGGCAAACTGCTTCAGGATGAAGATATCGCCGGCGTGCCTGAGCTGATCCAGATCTTGAGAAACCCGGACATATTGACGCACCCGTTAATTGTCGACATTCTGACCCACCCTTACGACGGGACGTACTGGGATGTGCGAAAGGTGAAGTATGAGAACATCAAGGTGCCGGGCTACGTCGGCGCATGCTGGGGCATGTACGGGCTGCATCTGCCTGCGGCATTTCGCAGCTTCGAGAATTTGAACGTACCAAAGAAAATGATCATCGCGCCACCCGCATACCTCGACAGGCCGCTCTACCAGCTGCAATATGAATCTTTGCGCTGGTTTGATTACTGGCTTAAGGGGATGGAGACGGGCATCATGGACGAGGCCCCGATGCGGCTCTTTGTCATGGGCTCGAACGATTGGAAGGAAGCTAAAGAGTGGCCGTTGCCGCAAACTCGATGGACGCCTTTCTTCCTTCACGAAAATGGGCTGTTGCATGAACATTTACCGCATGACGAAGAAGGATGGGATACGTTCAACGATTCTCCGTGGGGTCGCGGATCGCTGGAATATACTACCCCGAGGCTGGTCGAGAATACGGAGGTAATGGGCCCGATCGTGCTCAACCTCTATGCCTCAAGCACTGATACTGAGGCGCTCTGGTTTGTAAGTCTGCGCGAAATCGACGCGCAGGGCAATGAAAAGATACTCACGCGCGGCTGGCTGAGAGGTTCACACCGTGAAATCGATCCCCAACGGTCAAAACCCTGGGCACCTTTCCATCCCCATACAAAATCGGAACCACTGGTACCGGGCAAGATTTATGAGTTTAATATCGCCATCTCGCCAACAGGGAATCTTTTCAAAGCCGGGTCCCGGATCAAGCTCAAGATCAGCTGCTGTGATGACCAGCCCAAGAACCCGCTGGAAATGATCGCGAGTGGAAACCTTGTGCGCCAATCCCCATCACGCCTCAGGGTATATCATGATGCGGAGCACTCTTCGGTACTGCTTCTGCCCATCACAAAAGGAAATATCATCGAAACGTTCATGTCCGGTGGCGGACCGTACGTATAGTGCTTAACTCTGAAGCTGATGCGAGAAACACCCGCTCCCGTGGATACTCGGAAGAGGGGTACCCGTGTGTAAACGCGGGTCTGTGACTGAAGGTAACTTGGTATTAACTATAATGAACGGATGCCGATACTATCTGTGGGGAGGTTGTCATATTTGAAACAGGTCATAGCGAGTAACCGTAGGAAAACAAATCTTAAACGGTATGCGTTTAGCCTCTGCCTTAGCATCCTGCTCTTTCCTGTGTTAGGGCTGCAGTCGCCCCTTCTTGCGCAAGATGATCTCAGTGTGCGCCGGGATAAAGACAAAACTGTATATACCATAGATGGCGAAGATGAGAATAAACAGTTACAGGAAAGAGAGAGGGAAAGGGCCTGGGACATGCTCAAAAACATGCCCGTCATCATTGACGGACGGAAGGGTCAGCCGACGCCCGTGCAACCGGGGCCAGTTCAACCTTCACAGCCCACGCCCGGTAAGTGACCACCTAGCCGGGATCTGTGAAGGCCCACATACCGCTCAAAGAAAGGTATTCAAAAATCTATTCCGTTTGCGCGGGAAATCTATTATTCTAAGATAAAGTGAGAAGACTCCAAGGAGGCTGGCATGGGTACTTACAGAATGCTTTACGATTTCGCGGCCAAGGTAGGAGCGCTTGAAGGCTATGTCTATCCGAAGGAGAAAATAGACCCGCAGTATCTGCCTGCCTGGGTAGACCACGTGGTAGAGGGTTACGAGGCCCTACCTTCCGAAACAAGGGCAGAATTTCAGGATCTGTGCGACGCTACCCTCGGTCGCGCAATCGCATCCCTTCTTCCGTTGTTAGGTGCAAAGCACGATGTGATCAGGAAACTGAGAAGCATCACGAAGGGAACTCTGCCCTCGTCTCCGGACGATTTCCCCAACCGACAGCGTTAAGATCGTAGTCTGGGGCTGCCATTAAGCTTGTGCCTTGTACGCTTTAGCCGCGCGCCTGCCCTAATGGCATCCTCCGCAACCACTCTCATCACAGGAGCAACCGCATTCCTGCCCATGGTTGTGCGCTTCGGTCAGTTCACCGTCCGTCGCCTCACGCACTCCAACAACCTCCACGTCAAAGTGAAGTCTATTTCCAGCCAGCGGGTGGTTACCGTCGAGAACCACCGAATTCTCTTCGATCCGGTCGACGGCCATAATCATGGCTCCCTCAGGCGTCTGAACCTGAAAGCGCATGCCTACTTCCAGATCAGGGGTCTCCTGGAACCTGTCCTTCGGCACCGCAAAGACAAGGGTTTCATCCCTCTCTCCGTAACCATCAGCAGGAGCAACATCAAAGGAAAACTTGTCCCCATCCTGTCTACCTTCCAGGGCAGTTTCAAACCCATTTATCATGTTGCCCACTCCCTGAATATACGTCAACGGCGCGCGATTCCTGGAGCTATCGAGAACCTGACCTGCGTCGTCTGTCAAGGTATACTCTACCGTGACCGCCTTGTGTTTCGTGATCTGCATACTGTGTCCTCTGAAATGAAGATTTTGACTAAGAAAGGTGCGAGTATAGCACGGGTTTCTTGATCAAGGAAAGAAGTTTACTACAATTCCATGCTGCACATCAAGATGCATTTCCCCTCGCCGTCTTCACGAGGTTGCGCAACCTTAGAAATGGGCAGGAAATTTAGGGCATGGCGAAAGGGACTGCTTATGTGTTGTATGAAATACGCAGATGGGCATGTCTTGTGCAAGGCGCATTCCGATAAGGAGGAAATGGCATGATCACTGTTCCTGCCGGAAAAAAAGGTAGTCTCGGCCTCGTCATTCTCGTCCTTTTGTGGGCGGTCTTCGCTCATGCCGGGGACGTTCCGCAGATCAAGCCCGATGAGCTGAAGGCGATGATCGAATCCAAGAAGGCCGACTTCGTCGTGGTGGACGTCCAACCCAAGGGCGCCTATGCGCTCGGCCATATCAAGGGGGCGATCAACCTCCCCTGGTCGTCCGATATCACAAGTGCCGGCAGCCTTCCGCGAAACAAGGTGCTGATTCTCTACTGTGACTGTGCACATGAGGAGGATTCGACCGACGCCGCTCAACAGCTCACTACCAAGTTCGGCTTTACCAAGGTCAGGACGCTCGAAGGAGGCTGGTCAGGCTGGCAGAGGCTCGGCTACCCTATCGAGAAAAGCAAGGGAACGTGAGGAAGTTTGGCCGATGAAGAGGGTAACGGCGGTACTGAGTCTATTCCTGCTGTTTACTCTCGCGTGCTCAAAGGCTCCTGAGCAAAGAGTAGAAGAAAAAGCTAAAGTATCGGTCGGCCCTGTCGTCATAAATCCCCATCCTAAGACGCTCGAGGGCAAGATCGTGGTGCTGAGGTGGAACGGCAAGTATAACGGTGATCATCTTTTGACCCGGATAGGCGAGCTTCTCACTGAGAAGGGCGTCAAGGTGGTCAGGATGTGGGAGGTTGACCCGAAGACAGCGGTCATCTCGGATGGTCTTGCTCCCAGTCTGGCCATTGCCGATGCGATCGCCGCACAGAAGCCGGCGCTCGTGATCGCCTCACAGGCTGACTGAGGCCACTGCACCTCGTGGCTGGTAGTTGACCAGCTCAATCTGGAGAAGAAGGGTATCCCTACAGTCACCATCGTCACGTCTGCCTTCGAGGAACTTTTCGCAAAGACCATGCACGAGCAAGGGATTCAGAACATGTCCCTGGTCGTCGTCGAGCATCCCATCGCCGGACACAACCTCGACGCAATCAGGAAAAAGGCAGATGCCGCCTTCCCCGACACGCTCAAGGCCGCCACCACGTGGCAGCCGCCCCCGTAGAGATCGCAGATGCGTACGGTCACAGAACATCAGGAACCCGCCCCGAAAGCAAACGCCTGGTACGCTCACCGCTTCCTGATCCTGATACTTCGGCTTCTGCTCGCGGTGGTCTTTCTTCTCTCTTCATTTGGCAAGCTTGTTGACGTCGAACGTTACTCCGTGGACGCGGTATACAACTTCGGCGTGCTGCCCATGATACTGGCCCGCCCCTTCGGCCTCGTCATGCCCCTCATCGAGCTTCTCTGCGGGCTCGGCCTGCTCTTGGGCGTCCTAACCCGGCTCGCGGCCCTCGGTGTCGGTCTCATGAGCATAGCCTTTTTCATCGCCAAGGCTGTCGTGGTCGCCCAGGGACGTCACATCGACTGCGGCTGCTTCGGCGCGATCGTCGAGACACTTGCCTCGGTTACGATCTTTATGGACTTGCCAATGGTGGTCATGGCTTTCTTGATCCTGATAGCTCCGAACCGGAGCCGGCACTTTGTTGCAGTCGGCCGGTTTCTGCCCGAGAGAACACCTCAGTGGCTAAGGCTGATGTGGTGACAGGATGTTGCTAAACGCCTTTTATGCTCGCGCTCCATTTTGGATCGGACAAGGCACCAAACGCAGGAATTCTGACAGCAGATAGTCACCCCCATGACGATCTGCAGCCTCCCGGACGCCCGGAAGCCTTTACGACCGGGGATGATCGCAGCGTTTCCCCGGCACGCAAGTTGCACTGGACCCCTGTGTATCCCCCATGGCGTCATGGCCCTGCGCGGGATCATACCGAACAGAAAGGACCAGGTGCAACCGTGAACGAGGCAAAAAAACCGATCATTACCCGTGCGCCCCTGTTCCAAGGAGAAGCATTATTAGCACTATTCCTCCTGATGGCTGTACTCTTCTACCCCGGCCAGCTTCTGGCTTCCGGATTCATTCTGTATAACCAGGATGCAAAGGCAAACGGCATGGCAACGGCAGTTACCTCGTCTATAGACAATCCTTCCGCAATTTTCTACAATCCTGCCCTTCTCCCGGATCAGCCCGGATTTGGCGTCAGCATAAACGATACAATGGTTATGCTCAGCCGCACCTTCAAGGACGCGACAACCGGTACGACTGCAGACCTGAAGCCGGTGACCCATAACGTGCCGAGCCTCTTTGCCGCTTACACCCGTGACCGGTTATCCCTGGGCATCGGCGTCTATGCCCCTTTTGGTCTGTCTGCTGACTGGGGCAGGACCTGGGTCGGGAGATATTCGTCGACCTTCTCCCAGTTGGGAGCCACCTTCGTGACCCCAACCGTTGCTTACAAGTTCAACGACCGCGTCTCCGTGGGCCTTGGCGTCTCTTATGTGGACAGTTCTGTCAGGATTCAAAGAGCCATCCCGTTCACCCCCTATCCCGACGGTGAAGCCAAGCTCAGCGGAGATGGCAGCGGAGTCGGTGCGAATGCCGGCATAGCCGTGAAGCTGCCGCAGGATTATACTCTTTCCTTTACGGCGCGAAGCCCCGTGAATATCAAGTACCATGGCAACGCCGATTTCTATACGCCCAATGATGCCCTGTTCAAAACACTGCTGCCCCAACTCAGAGACACGAACGCCTCGACCACGATCGTCATGCCATGGCAAATGACTGCAGGCCTGGCGAAGAAGATCGGTCCCCTTACCCTCGAGACAGACGTGACCTATCTTGGCTGGTCCACCATCGACCATTATACGGCCCACTTTTCAGACGGGAGGCCCCCCGTCACCTATCTCAAAGACTGGCAGAATGCCTTCAGCTTTGCCATTGGCGCCAACTACAAGTTCTCCCCTTCTTTTGAGGCGCAGCTGGGCTACATGTATGACATGAGCCCGGTGCCGCAGCGGACAATGACTCCTGACCTTCCGGATGCCCAGAAGCAGCTCGTAACCGGCGGCATTGGCTATAGAAGAGGTCCCTTCAAGGCAAATCTTGCATATCAGGCTACTTTCTTCAACAAGGTGAGTTCGGTAGGTAATACCGTAGGCGCGCCTCAAGGCACGTATGACCAGTCCATCCAGGTGATCCTTTTCACGGTGTCGTTCACCAAGTAAGCGAATCGTGAAGGCCTTTTTATGCGCGGTAGACCGAAAGCTAACAGCGAGGCGAGAGAGAAAAAGATTAACGGATCAGGAGATAAAGAGAGGTGGCTCCTTGGCAAGGCCAGAAGACGACGGCGACCGTCGCCTGTAGGTCGGCAGCTCGGCCGTCAAGACCTTGAAGACCACGCAAGCACTCAGTCTAGTCCCCCGTCCACCAAGAGAATCTCACAACCCGTAGAAAGCAATGTATCACCAATAAAGAGGGCCACTGGTCAATGGGAGAGTAGTCCAGACGGAGCCGATACCGGAGCTGCCACGCGTAGTGCAATGGAACCGTGCCAACCGGATGCCCCCTTGTACAACAGCCGGATTATGGCCAGCTTTTTGAGGTTTATCGAACGGTACTACGATCACATCGATATAAATGAGTTACTCTCCTACGCCAAAATGGAGCCCTACCAGGTCCAGGACGAGGACTACTGGTTCAATCAGGAGCAGGTGGATCTTTTTCACGAAAAGCTGGTGGTGCTCACGAAGAATCAGAATATTGCACGGGAAG
>Ga0209039_10000381_pt1 | contig 43185 bp, 40 predicted proteins | sample BogFormECP12_OM1_FD_188238 | JGI IMG/M metagenome (GOLD analysis project Ga0209039, IMG submission 188238) | Bog forest soil microbial communities from Calvert Island, British Columbia, Canada - ECP12_OM1 (SPAdes) (version 2) | ecosystem: Environmental > Aquatic > Freshwater > Wetlands > Bog ...
GCACGGCTCATTGGATCACGAGGGTACTCTCGCGGAAGTTCTATGTGGTTAATATGACAGCCACGGGACTCCCGAGAGAGAAATTACTTGCAAATCCATGGCGTGCGAAACCACGGAATTCGTCGGAAAAAGAGTAATTATTGATTCATTCCCATTAAGTGATATCATTCAATGTTTTGTCAATTGCAGTTATATAATATTTAACTATGGATGATATCTTTCGCGAATTGTTGAAAAGTGATGAAAATCGTGGAGAATTCTAGTTTCACTTAAAACCAAGATGAATTTACATCTTCGGAGGCCGCACGAGATATATTTCTTCCCTTGCATATTCCACAATGTCCCTCAATTCTACGGCGAGAGCCATTTCATCGGGTTCAATCAGAATTGACACCAAGTATTCTTCCATTTGCTTGATGCTTGGCCATTCTATCTCGATGACGAGGATGTTGTTATCCAATCGTCCAAACCCGGCAAGGTACCTGCGCTTGGGTGGGTAATCATATCTCACTTCCACTTCATCGAATCGCTTGTTGATTTATTCCAACGCGTCCCATTTATCCGGCTTGATCTTCTGGATCAGCCGGTCCATTACTGCTACCATCTAATTCACCTTTTTCTTTTCTTCATCGTGGCCGACAAAACATGGCCAATGAATCCATCTTACCTTTCCAGGATGTATAGATGCGCTCTTGCGGCTACTTAGAACGAATAAAAGCAAAGCTGAGAATTCTTGAAAAAAAATCAAGAGATGGTCAAGGGCATCGTGAGAAGGATATTCGTGGCCGATTCTCCAGCCATTATCTCGTACGTGCCTTTTTCAAGCACTGGTTGGTTCGTCGCGGAATCCCAGATCGTGAGGTCGTTGGTTTTGATCGGGATTGACACCTGCGCGATCGTCCCCGCGGCTATCGAAACGCGTTTAAACCCGTGGAGTTGCAGGTTGGCGCTACCAGGATAAGCACTAGCGATCTTTTTCACGTAGATTTGCACGACATCATCGCCGACCACCTTGCCCGTGTTTTTCACGTCGAGCGAAGCAAGGATCGTGTCGCCGTCGTGCGCGGTCGTGGCGTTAAGGGCAAAGTTCGAGTACGTGAAGTTCGTGTAGGACAAACCATAGCCGAACGGGAACTCGGGCGTGCTATTAAGATACATGTAGGTCTTTCCGTGGGCAAGGTCATAATCGTCGAACGCCGGAATCTGATCAAGAGACTTGTAGAATGTTTCAGGAAGGCGGCCACTCGGGTTGACAGCGCCTGACAAGATGTTCGCGATTGCGTCACCACCGGCTTCGCCGGGATACCATGCATCCAGCACGGCAGTGCAGTTCGGGTTAGAAATCCATGGTGCAACGCCAATGGCCGAACCACCTTCCAGGATCACGATCGTCTTGCTATTGACCGCCATCGTGTGATTGATCAAGGATACCTGGTACGGGTCGAGGTTGTAATAGAGCCGATCGTGTCCTTCGTCCTCGTAATTCAAGTCCTTGTTATACTTCTGATTGCTTGTCAGCAAGCCTGCCACGACGATCGCCACGTCCGATGACCTCGCAGCCGCGGTCTCGTTCGGGTATCCGGCCGCGCTGTCATTCATGAAAGGAACATAATTCACCGAGATGCTATTTTTCTTTGCCCATGCCGATATGCCGTCGAGAGGGCTCACGGACTTATTAACGGGCGTGCCGCTGTAATCGCCAAATCTGGTTTCATTTGCACCAAAACCTGCGATCGAGATGGAATGCACCGTTGCGGGATGAAGCGGGAGGAAAGGCGTGTTTACGCTGGCATTTTCATTCTTGAGCAGCACGATGCTTTCCTCGGCTAATTTCAAGGCAAGCGCGTGGTGCGTGTTGTCTCCGATCACTGAGGAATCTATTTTTTGCCACGGGTTTGTCGGGTTGAAGAAACCCAGATCAAACCACCTCCGGAGATTTGCTTTGACCGCGCGTTCAAGCGCCGCGGGATGGATCAAGCCCATGTCATACGCAGCCATGCCATACTTCACGGGTTCGTCGCCGCACGCCATGTCGAGACCCGCGTTTATGGCCATGGCCACCGCTTCGGGCCCAGTTGCCACGTTCTTGTGATTTATCAACGTGCCAATTGCACCGCAATCCGAAGTAACATAACCCTGAAATTTCCAGGAACCTCGAAGAGTGTCATTTAGCAACCATGAATTTCCCGTGCAGCCAGTGCCTGTGGTATCGACGCCCGGGCGTTCTATTGCATTATACGCGCTCATGATACTCTCGGAGCCACCCTGGACGATCACGGCTTGGAAAGGTTGCAAGAAATATTGCTCCAACCATTTTTGATCGACCACCGCCGTGAGATCAAACCGGTCCCTGTGAGTTCCATTTGCTGCAGTCCAATCTTCCTCTTGGTTTGCAACGAAATGCTTTGGCGTGGTGACGGTTTTGATGGGAGCAGAATAATTGCGCGCCTGCAAGTAAGGGGTGCCTTGCATGCCTTGAACGTAGGCGACGCCCATGTCCGAGACGAGCAACGGGTCCTCGCCGTAGGTTTCTTGGGTGCGACCCCAACGAGGATCGGATGCCATGTTCACGTTCGGCGCGTAATACACGAGATAGGAAGGCCCATTTGGCCAATATGGTGCTTGAACACCGCCAAACTCGTTGAAATAAGCCCGTGCTTCGTCGCTTATTTGGCTAGTCATGTTATAAATGGCAGCCGGGTCGAATGTCGCGCCAAGCGCCGTAGGATTAGGATACACGGTTGCCGGCGGGGACACGATCCCGTGCAACGCCTCGTTTTGCGCGAAGAAGCCCGGAATGCCGGTATTACATCCAGGGAAAGGTAAACGTGGAATGGGCATGGATGTCTGCGTCAGAAATGAGAAGGCTTCTTGCAACGTGAGCCGGTTGTACAAATCATCTACTCGCTGATCGGTTTTCAATGCCGGATCCAGATATGGTGGATTCACGATCGCTTGTGACCGGCTCAGGTTATCCGCGAGCGAGGGAATCGTTGTCACGAGAATCACCGCGGCTAGCAGCAAGGCCCATCCGGCACGTGCTTGTTTCTTCGTGGTAAATCGATCAGTTTCCACTTGCATCCCTCGCTGTTTTTTTCTGCATGATCACGTGAACCGGCTTGGCAATGTCCAGCTCGGTCGATCGAACCCATGCCGCGATCATGGCTGCGATGACGATGCACAAGGCCACGAAACTCACGGCGAGCGTGACCGCGTTCTCCGAGCGCATCTCGTTATACCCAGCCCAGCCGAGTACAGCGCCTAACGTTGTCGAGAAGATAGCCCAGCCGACATCCTTGGTAAGCGCACCAAGGCGGTATCTCCCGTCGCTAACGAGCGAGAACAGTACCCCGGCGAGGAATGGCGTCACGTGCATGGGCACAAGATGCCAGGACGGGTCCTTGAGATCGATCACGTGGGTAATGGACAAGAACGTCGGCATGAACCATGTCATGATCAGGCCTATCAAACCAGCGATCGCGAGCACGAGCACTACCACTGCATGCCCGGAACGAGTGCCGAGCCATCCAATCATCGCGGCGATGATAAAGCATGCGGGATATAGCAAGAGATATTGAAGGTTCACCTGTGGTTGGCTGGTGGTATAGAGATAAAATTCATTGAATTCTATCCCGATACACACGACGAGGCCAAGCATGCCGAAGTTGCCGCCGAACATCGGTGGCCGCGGTGCATCAATGAAGGTTTCAGGGGGCATCTCGCGTTCGCCAATGTCGAGATACAGCATGCCAAGGAGCCCGAGGACCATGATGCCACCTTCTATCGATGGGAAAATGTATTCCCCTATACCACTGAACGAGACCATGAAACCGATGCAACCGAAGCAGAAACCCGCGGCAGCCGTCCCGGATACCAGGACGAGCGAGTTCCGGTTAAATCGTGTTTTCACCAGACAATACAAGAACCACGCCGCGAGAGCTGGAATCACGTAGAGCATGGCAACGTGCACCGCGATATTCATGGTAAATGGCACGTCCCGGTTATTCAGGTCAATTCTTTTCCATACATATGGCACGAACCAAAGCAAAGCCACGGCCGCGATCGACCAGAATACAAACCACTTCTTTCGATTGAATGCGGTCCTCGGCTCGTGCCTGAATAGCCCGCGAGAAAGTAAAGATCCCAATAGTAACACGATGGCGATCAGTGCAATGATGAACATCAACCATTGTTGTGAGAGGATACCAGGTGTTTCATGCGAAGTCTCGTCGATGATACCAAGAAACATTCCTGGCAACGTGGCGAGTGCCAAAACCGCGAAGCATGCTGCGATGACGCGCAGTGCAGGGATTTTTACTTGATTTGTTGACTGCAAAGATTTTTCCCCACTTTTCTTGGCATTCATGCCTTGCCCTCCAGGCAGCCACGTCGATCGCGTGAAAATAGCCACCACGATGGCGACGACATCCAGCACGGCGACCATGGCGATGAACCATGCTTCCTTGAAGATTGACCAGCTGATGAACAAGTTCGATTCGATCCAGAATGACATGCAGCAAATAAATGCAGCGATGACCAGTGCTACGACGGGTTTCAGAATGCTATCTGGATTAGACTTATCGTGTTTCAGTCGTGTAATGTCCGCAAGCAAGAGCTGGGCGGCGGCCAACACCACGGCGATCTGGATGATGTCCAGGGTGAGGGATTGTCCAAATAGCAGCGAAAACCCGAGCTCGATGATTAAAATTCGTCGTAACGGAGGCAGCACGGCTCGCAGCTTGGTTCGATGATATGAATTTACCATGCACCACGTGCCGCTCGCAGCAATGCCTATCACGAACCATACCCAGGCAAGAGATTCGTAGATGTTCAAATTCACGGAAAGATCTCGGAAGTTGGCAAGGAATACCATCATGGTTATCAACCACGACAGAACGATATCACCAGCTGCAAACCAAGCATTTTTCTTGCTCATGCTTGAAAATTCCATCTTGCCATTTAATAAACGATCGATGAATCAAGCACCGCATTCAAAATTTTTATGCCCATTCGACAATGGTTGCCTATATTTCGTAAAGCAAAGAGTTCTTTAGACTGCGTTTTATAAATGAGTTGGTGAAATAATTTAACAACTGAGTGAAATGATTTAATGAATGAATTGGTGAAATAATTTGGAATTTTGCCCAAAATGCGAAAATCTGATGCTCGTCACGACCAAGAAAAAGGTAAAGGTCTTGCAATGCACGAGTTGTGGTTACGAGGTGCCGTACAGCGATGAACACAAGGAGCACTTCTTGCTCGTGCATCCCATCGAGCACGGCGCCAAGGACAAGACGCATGTCGCCGAGGCGAAAGGAGGTCCTTCGGTTACCGATGATGATCGCGAGCTCATGGACGACGACATCGATTTTCAAGAAGAATGAAACGTTAAAATTAATTGATTGATATACCTCTACACTTATTCTCGTCCACTTGCCTTTGATCACCCGTTGCACGTGATCTCGCACGATTTTTACACAAGTGGTGGTAGCTCTAATGCCGTTTTTTCAACGTGATACCGACAACGCTGGCGATGCTGATGCTGCCGGCGAGCAGCAATGCCCACGAGTCATATCCAGGAGTCGAGCCAACCCGGCTTAAGGTAACTTGCGAATTTGTCGAGCTAGTTTGGACGATATCAGTGAGCCACATCACCATGCCGCTGCTATCCCAGGACCCTGCATGTGTTGTTGTCACTCCCCCGATCGTGTTTTTTGAGTAATATGATTTATTCGAGATGCTCGTGCTAATGATCAAGAGAACAAGGGAGGAATTCAAGGTCGTTGCATCGACAACCGCTATGTTTTGATTGAGATAAGCGTTGAAAAACGCCGTGGCACCTGGCGCGGACGTGAGATTTCCACCGGTTATGCTTCCTGTTAACCCGACCTTGCATGGTGCGGCTGATGACACATTGGCAATTATAAAATGTATTGTTCCGCTGTACGTCGTGCTGCTCGTTGCATTCGTGTTTCTCGTGAGATAATTAAAATCATAGCTTTGACCGGTTGTAACACCAATATAGGTGCATGATGCTGATGCGCTGGTAATGCCGAGCAAGAATGCACATCCGATGACGAGGGGCAATATCTTCAATACGGTTTTCATGGCGGTCATGTGGTTTACAGATCAATTTGAAGGTACGTCTTTTACTTCGATTCGCTCACCAAAAAGCATTCCTCGTACATGCAATCGACACGTGTTTGGAGCGTGATCATCATTATCTTCTCCTACCACATTTGACTATCATTTATCACCATTGATCACTCCATTTGGCGAGATTCAAATGTCCAAGGACGAGAAAAAAAAATCCCGTTCGCCATTAGCGAAAGAAGAAGCCAGTACAAAGCAACCAGTTGTAAATGTCCTTGATCAGAAGCAGAGAAAACTGTTTGATTTGCACGGGGATAGGGAATCCGTCGAATCAACATCGGAATATCCGGTGATGTACAAGGCTTTGCATTCCGAACCGAGATGGCAGCATCCATTTAACGTGTACAACGATATCAGCACGGAACCATCGGCAGTCGAAAAGACCCTTGCGCTCACGGACAATAGCACGACGACGATTGCTGAGGAAATAATTTCCAAGGATATCAAGCTCGTTGTAAATGTAGGTCTTCCAACCTCGCTCTTCGTGGGCATGAACCTGGCGAATGCTCTCGTGAAATATGCAAGTATCCAATCATGGTACATCGACTCCGCGGAGTTCATCATGCAAACAAGCGGCAATTTTCCCTATGATATGGAGCACACGGCATTTTTCATGTATTCCGGGAGCGGATCAACCTACGACACGATTGAGGCAGCACGCATTGTTCAAGAGAAAGCCGGATATTCCGTTGCGTTCACCTCCATCGCAGGGAGTCCCATCACGGAAAAATGCTCGAGCTCGATCGTTGCCGCGGGAGGAATGGACACGGGTGGCTCTGATACCTTTCACTACGCCACGCGTCTTGCCTCCGGCCTGTCGCTCGCGTTTAAACTTGGCAAGCGACTAGATCCGGGGAAAGGAGATTTTGATGGCATGCTTGCCCAATTGAATGACGTGCCCAAGATCATGCGGGAGCGATGGGACTACTGGGATGGCAGATCGAGAAGCATCGGTCAACGATTTTGCAGGAAACGTGCAGTCATTGTTGTCGGCGGTGGCGCCAACGTTGGGAGTGCCGAGGAAATGGCACTCAAGTTCAACGAGATGGCGAGCATGCCCGCGCATCCAATGGTTCCAACCCGCCACTTGCACGGCGTTTTTGGACTCACCGACGAGAACATCGTGACTTTTATCATTGCACCGCCAAGCCCGTATGAAAAGTGGCTCCATCAAGTCGCCGAGGTCACGACCATACTCAAGGCCCCGGCTGTTGCCATTGTCAATGATGAGGAAACGGAGATTGCTGACCAGGTGGATTATGTCGTGCGGATACCCTCGGACAATGAATGTATTTTCTCCGTGCTCGCCGTGCCTATCCTGCAGCTGATCCCGTACTATTTCGCCGTCGCGGATGGCACCCTAAACCCCGATTGCCAGCGGTCGAACATCCCGAAACACGCGCGCGCGTGGAACCGCATCTTCCCGCCGGGTAGCCATTGATCATTGGCTATAAACACGTGTATGGAGTTGACACCCATCTTGGCAATGATCACGATCCTCGGCCCGATGAACGTGGATCTCATAATCCACGGCTCGGCACCCGAAACGCGGGAAGAACTGTTGGACTGGGTGGGCACGTCCAATGTTTCGGTGTTGACCGCCGGTGCCATTGGATACTTCGCTAGCGTTGCCCACACGCTTGGTCATGACGTGACCGTGTTCACGACGATCGGTGACGATCCGCTTGGACTCATCGTGCGGGATTCGCTCGAGAAATTGGGCAGTGATTTATCATTTCTCGAAGTTCAAGGAGGAACAAGCACGGCGATAGCAATCTACATGCTGCTGTTTGGCTCGAAAAAGCGCCCGCTCACCTATCAGCTTCCCACGCACGACCTGTGGCCGTTGAAATTCACGAAAAAGCATCTTGATGCAGTATCTCGATCCGATTGGTTTCACCACGGGGGATATCTTCATTTTCCTCAAGCATGGAAAGGTTCCGTGCTGGAGTTGTTCCGGCACGCGCGAGCATGCGGGATCGGCACGAGCATCGATCCTCAATTTCCCCTCATCGATTATCCGGCACCGTGGGTGCACGTGCTCGAGCCTATCTTGCCTTTCGTCGATATCCTATTCGTTGACAAGAATGAGGCGTGTAATCTAATGAACATGGAAGATCACGTGGAAGCTGCACGAGCTCTACTCGAAAAGGGGCCTAGAATCGTTATCGTGAAGCTTGGCGAAGAAGGTTCGATACTCATCGACGAGGACGACTGCATAACGCAGCCGGCGGAAAGGATTTCGCCCGATGAAATCGTGGATTCGATCGGGGCCGGTGATTCGTTCGATGCCGGCTTTCTAGATGCATGGTTCGCGAATAAATCCAAGGTGGAATGCCTGGAACGCGCGACGAGCATCGCTGCGCGCACGTTGCGATATCCAGGTGGTGTATTAGGCGAATGATTAGCATCATTTTGAATACTTATTGTCTTGGCAGGTCGATTTGTTTGCGGCGGTATGCCTTGTCGTGAAAGAAAGTCTTTTTTTCTCTGAAAAAATACCTAGTATTATCCAGTTTCATGTGATAATGATGCCAAAATCATCCAGGCATTCATAAAATGGTTTCTTTCGATGCAAGAATTAAAAATGCGAATTAATTCCTTTCTTGCGTTATGAATTTGTATATGTATTGGTAGAATAGCATGCCTGTTGTCTTGAACTCGGTCAAGTTGCTAGTCGGTGGTGAAGGTGGCGTTGGAAAAACGTCCATCCTCTATCGTTACATCAACAACGATTTCACTGCGAACATGCAGATGACCATCGGTGTCCAGCTCCACACGCGCTCGATCACGCGCGATGATGGTTCCAAGGCAAATCTCGTTTTCTGGGATCTCTCCGGCCAAGAACGGTTCAAGTTCATGCTCCCCAACTATTGTGGAGGGGCAAGCGGGGCATTTATTTTATTCGACATGTCAGATCCAGATACTTTGGGAAAAGTCGAGGAATGGTTCACGCTGTTTAAGACTCACCTTCCAAAAGGGTCGCCAATTATCCTAGTCGGGTCCAAACAGGACTTGCTGAACGATGGGATGATCGAGCAAGTGAACGCGGCGGCAAAGCAATGGGCTCAATATTTTGGTTGCGACAATTATCTTCCTACTTCGGCGAAAACTGGCGAAAATGTATCAGCAGTTGTCGACATGATGGTTGATCTCCTCATTAATCGCGTTCAGCAAGGTTAAACTGATGATTCCAGCGACCTTTTTTGGAACAAGTGCTCGGGAATGTTCACGCGCATCATGAGAACCATGGACAAGATGATGAGCAAAGCACATACAAAACCCACGTAGGGATAGCCCATTGTAACGAGGAAACCACCGATCGGCCCGGAAGGAATTGCTGCCAGGCTGGCTATCGCGTTGTTGGCGCCATTGTAAGTCGCTTCTGAGCCGGAATCATAATCGATGAGTGACATGAAGATGGCATAAGGTAAAATGAGAAGTCCCGCGAGCCCGGCAAAAACCAGCGTTCCAAAAAGATATACCTGGACCAAGATAGGTATGCCAGAGTAGACCCGAGTTCCGATGAAACCAAGAAATGGCAGGGCGATTGCAGTGAGCAGCAACGAGGCCATGAATGTCTTCTTTTTCTTGGCGTTGCGTTTGAGCATAATGTAGTTCAAGAGGAGAAGCATGACGCCGGCAATGAAGATAAAGGATATATAGAACCAACCGAACGTGCTCTCGCTTTGAATGCCAATAACGGTGTACGCAAGGAACGGAATGATGAAAAGGAAAACGTTGAGTGCAAGCGTCCAAAGGAACTGCGCGAACTGGAACACCATGAAATTATGATCGCGGAACGTGACCCGGATGGAATAAAAAAATTTCTCAGCTTTCACGGCCTTGGCAGAAGGTGGTATCGCAGTGGACGAAACCAAGTAAAAGAAAACCAAGATGACGCCGGCAATCAAGAAAGGAATCGAAAACACGTTGAAAAACGAAAATAACAATGTTGGCACTATCGCACCGATAACCAACCCGATACCTTGGATAAAAGCACTAAATTGAGAGATCAAGACCCGTTTCTCGGGAGGCACGACTTCCGGGATGACCGTGGAGTATGGAACGTTGGCACCCGAATGAAGGACGCCTTTCACGGTCCAGATAATCAAGAACGTGATGAATATGGCTTGAACACCAAACAAGATATCGACGCTTGCGCTAGCCCACGTCGCGATCAAGACCAACGGTGGAAATATAAACATGAAGGGCTTGCGTTTTCCCCACTTGCTCGTCGTTCGGTCCGAGATTGCACCCCAAAAAATGTTAGCTACAGCACCAAAACATGCTGAAATTCCAAAGATGATGCCGATTTGAAATACTCCGAGGCCATAACCCCCATCGGATACCGGCATTTGGGCATGAAATTGCATAAACCCACCCATGCCCCACACGACGCTATTACCGACCATGGCAACCATGAGCACGAAAAAATGGACTTGTTTCGGCTGCGCTCCTTCCATGTTCACGTTATTGATTCCTTCTTGCCATCTTTGTTATTATTTACATCCATCATACTACGGTTAACCGCGAGCTATAAAAGGCCATTATTCATCTATTTTAAGTATCCAGGTTTCCCGGATCTTCTTCCTACGTTTTATATCCCCTGATCTATGCCCCATACTTTTTTCTAAAAGCGCCATTGAGCTTATTTTTTGCGATGGTGGTTCAATTTTCTTATAAATTTCAAGCCCCGACTTCATGAAGAAACTTTCCGCCGATTCAAAGCTATCGAATTTATTATCTTCCACGTGATGTTCTGCAAGAAATTTGGTCCCTCGTTCATTGTAGAAATCTTGAGTTGTTGCGTTTAGCATTTCGTTCTTCAAGTAAATATCGGCGGTTATCCAATACCCGCCTCTTTCGGTTAACAAGTCGTGAATAATCTTACATAGTTCCTGCTTTTGCCCTTCGTCAAGATACATTAACAGACCTTCGTTTACAATGGCGAACGGTCCGGCAGGAAGCATATGTATCGTTTCAGCAAAGGTGTTTTCATCTAGCACGTTCAATCCCTGTAAGAACAAATTATCCACGGGATAATTGCAAAACTGCGCAGCCAACTCCTGCACGAGTATCTTTTTGACATCTATTATTTGAGGAAGGTCTGTATCTACATAAACGACCTCTGGATCTCGGCACATGCTTAATCCGCGAAAAGAAAAGCCCGAAGAAAACTCGAGAATGTTTTTTATGCCAATTTCTGACAGCGCGCTATCAATGGACCAGTACCGGCTTTCAAAATGAACAAGCCTTTGAAAGAAGCCCGTTGAATTCAATCTTTTTTGGTCATATTGTTGTTTATTTTCGCCCCAGATCAATCCTACTGCTTCCTTTGCAAAGGGGATGGATGTTAACGCCTTGGATAAGAGCAAGGATTTAGCCGAAGGGCTGATTGATTCAAAATGAGGAACAGACATGAGAATTGCGCTCCTGTATCAATTCTTTGTTAAGCATCTCATTTATTCATTTATCAAGCTCGTTGAGGTGTCGCTTACGTGACACAAACATCCAAGTGACGATAATAATAGCTGCAATTGGTATCCCGAGAACCACGGTATAAAACATGGTTTCTTCTTCCGCCCTTGATGAGATTTGCACCGCATAATACTGGGAAGTGGTGGCTTTCGCGATGATGTAATTCCCGCCGGCATCATAAGCGACGACGTAGAATAGCATGGTGCTTCCGGGCGAAAGGGGTGCTTGGCACGTGTATCGAAAGTCTGTCTCGTTTCCCGCGACGCGCGCGATGTTCATGGGATTCACGACCAGGGTCGCTCCTGTCGAGTCCACGAATACGACGAACGCGTGGCGGAGTCCAGAACCCGTGTCGATACCAGTCGCATTGATCGAGAATTGGCCACGATAATCCACGATTCCTACCGGTGTCTCGACATCCAGAGAGGCCGGAGGAACCGTATCTGCAATGATCGTGATGGTCTCGTGCCTGGTTTTCATGTCATGACCGTAGAACGTAACGGACAAGTTTTTTCCCACAAGTCTTGGATCACGCGGGATCTGCAGTGACGCAAGGCCGAGTTCGTCGGCATGGGCAACGATGTAATATCCGGAACCGTTTAGCAAGATAGTCGCGTTGGGCACGATCCCGCCCGAGACGGTCTTGATCTGCACGGCCATGTTATCGCCCATGTATTCGGTTGCATTTACCACGTTCCCGGCAAATGCTTGAGGTTTGGAAGTATAAATATAGATCTCGGGATCGCCAAGAAGATTGTACGTGAGCAAGTTCCCGCGATAATTTTCCGGATTTGTGTAATATAGCGTGCCTAGATATTCAGGCTTATCTTCAAGGCAAATATTGGGATACTTTTGCATATATTGCTGGATGTAGGCCAGCTTCGATAGGTACAAGCACCTACCTGGTTGGTAATCTTGGCCGAGGAAAAATTCTCGCCAGAAAAACCGGTCTTGGCCCTCGTTCAAGGCTTCAAACAAGTGATCGCTTGGATCATACAACGTCGTGCGCATGGCACTGACGACCGCGATCGCGCCAGCAGCCGGATTGCGCACCAAAGCTTCGGAGAGACAATTATAGTAGGGATTATAACCATGCTCGTCAACATCGAATGCACCAGAGTCGCAAGAAAAGATGTAGACGAAAGGCAAGGTTCCATTGTTATAGAGAGCCATTGCGTTGTTCGCAGTCATATATTCAGGCAAGGCTTGCTGGCCAACATCTATTTGTCCGTCGAACGATGTCGGGCTTCCGTGACCGGCCATGTTGACGATAGCTGCTCCGTCATCCCAAATCCTAGCCAAGCTTGAAGCGTTCAATTCAGCATAAGGTTCGTCTGGCGTGTAATCCGGCGTGCAATGATAAACGCGTTCCGGGGTCATCGACGAGAGATAGCTGTCAATTATGAAATCGCTCAGCTGCGCCTCGTCCACGGAAGGCTGATATGCAGGTATTGAATATTGCGAAACGGCGCCCGCAAAAAGCCCCGTGTTGACCCATGCGCCGTTAGGCGGGCTCGTCTCGTAACTAATGTCCTTCTGCACCATGGCACGTGCTTCGGCAATGGAGTTGACGGGAAAGCGACCCACGAAAACGTCCGGGGTCCAGTCGATGTCATCAACCGGATTCGTAGCATTTTGCATCTCACCATATATTCCGGGGTGGTCTTCGTCCCATGTACCTTTCAAGGCAGCATAATAGTAATCGGTCGGCATGTACGTGCTATAATTGCCGGAGAAGTCCGTGGTAGGATCCGAATTGTAGACGTACCGGATGGGAATGATGTTCACGTCCCCGCCGAGGATGACAAATTCCGTGCCTTTAACGTCGTGGTAATATCTGATCGCGTTCCGTATCCACGCGCACTTGTCGTTCACCGTGCCGTTGAAGGATGCATTGCTGTAGATGGATTTTGTCGTTATTATCTCGGCATAACATCCACGGCTAGTTTTCAAGTCAGCAAGCGGTTGAAACACGGGGACGAACGATGCATTCGTGATGATCAAGCACGCGACACGTGGATCTGTCCATTGCGTCTGGTTCGGGTACAGCATTCCGCTCGCAATGGGAGGATTGCCTGAATTGATGATGTCATAAGTCTGGGAATGGATTCCGGGCGCAGCTCGGATTCCAGGGGAAATTACCACGGGTCCAATCAAGAAACAAGAAATAACGAAAGAAGCAATGAAAAAATCGTGAATCCTTGCTCCACGCAAGCGTTTCACCTTCGTGTTCAAGGATTTTGATCAACGATACCATATATATGCTTAATGCAAATGGACATCGGGAGATAGCGTCCTGGAGATAATTTTTTTTACAAAATTAAATGCAAATTTTGCATGAGGACTTAAGACGAAAGGATTGCATAATAGGGGATTTGGCTTATATTGGTAATGCCCGGCTTAATTCCGTAAACAGACCACAATCGTGATAATTATATAAGGCAAGTTCGTGGTCGACCGTGATCTATAAAAGGGATCCGAGTCGTAAAAATGAACGGATGCGTCATGAAGAAGATCGCTTTTATTGGCCCACCTAATGCGGGAAAAACTTCATTGCGGAAATTCTTGTTCGAGGGAATTTCTGCAGATACAATCCTTGAATCGCCGGATTTGCCGACGATAGGCATAAAGTATTCGAGATATGACTACGTGTATTCGTATCCGTTTGAAAAAGATGGCACGGCACCTGAAAAAATTCCCATCGAGCTCGCGATGCTGGATACCTCAGGGCAAGAGCTCGAAAGTTTACTGACAACCAGTAACCGAGAAAAGGTGTTCTCGAATGCAGATGTTATCTTGTTTATCTTTGACGTTTCGGAATGGGAAGACGAGGTACGCCGGGAATACCTGATGGATTTCATCTTGTTCGTCAACGATGCCCGGATCGAGCTTGCTCCGGATTCCACGTATCATGTTATCGGGCACAAATATGATACCCATTCAGCTGGCTTCGACGCCATGGACAAGGTTCGGGCTGCGATTCAGAGCGAGTTGGATGAGTACATGTTTCAAAAGACAGGAAAAATGCTCAGGCTTGACGTGTACCTCACGAGCTTGCAAAAAGAGTACCGGCGAGAATCATTCCACGCGCTGCTCGATCTTACCACCGATTTATTCTCCACATCGCTCTAGATTTATCATGCACGAACACGTAGCGCTCGTTCGAGGTGCTAGAATAGGAAGGATATCAATTATTCCATCGTTTTTGTCATGCATGATGACAAAATGGGGCCGAATTGCGTTTGCTGCATTCCTGCTGATCTTGACTCGAACATCAAGAACACCGTCAGCACACGATCCATGAACCTGGTCTCGGGAAGTGATTATTCCATCCCCAAGCATCTCGAGCTGATCACGTTTCCCTCGGTAGAGCTCAAGGGATTAATCAAGTATTTTCAAGTAAAAAAGCCAAATAAACCGAACGATTTTACCAATGCCGCGGTTATTTTATTGTTTGGCGAGGAAAACGACGCCATTTTTTACAAGTATCACGATAATTTCAATGACCTATTCACGGAGACTTCAGAAATTCTAAATAAGCTAGTGGAACGAAAAGCAAATAGCAATGAACTGAGGCGACCCATCGAGGGACTCCAACGTAATGTCATGAGCTTGCTGGAGGAACTATACATGGCAGAAATGCCAACTGGCGATGCTAAGTCATTTCCAAGCGAAACTTCCTCGGAACCCAAGAGAGCGGCTTATACTTTCAAGATAATCGTATGCGGCGATCCCCAGGTTGGCAAGACATCCGTCATCTTGCGGGAAACGGATAATGTTTTTCGAAAGGCCTATATCATGTCCATTGGCGTGAATATCACGAGCAAAATTATCCAACAAGACGATGCCCAGATTGATCTCGTGATTTGGGATATCGCCGGCCAATCCAAGTTCGACAAGTCACGAAGACTTTTTTATGAAGGAGCCCGGGGAATGTTCATCGTGTTCGATCTCACGCGTCCCGAAACCTTTCACAGCATCGAAAGATGGTGCAATGATATCAAGCAATCATTAAAGTCTGACATCCCGGGTTATATCCTAGGAAATAAAGCCGACTTGATCGATGATACCACAGCAGTTATCGATTCGACCGACATTCAAAACATTGCTTGCGATATGAATTTTGAATACATTCAAACCTCCGCTTTTACCGGCGAGAATGTTGACGATGCATTCACGAGGCTTGCCACTTTAATTCGGAATGGTTCGCAAAGGCTATAACACGCATGAAATTATTAATGGTGTCAAGGCGGGTAAGAACTGGTCAGATTTCTTATCCACGTGCGACCATCCATAAATTTACACAAGATCGCGGAATCATGATCACGCTAATATAAAAAAAGTGGAAATTGCAACCATTAACTTCTCAATTCTTCACGATAATTGTATCCAACTCCAATTTAATGGCTCATTCACGCCCTCGGCAGTAACGGCATCTGCTTGAGTAATTATAGGTTGTTGTCGCGTCATTACCCCCCGTGCAGCAAAGAGATTAAACACGGAATCATCCATCACGGCGAAATACGAGACGCAGCGGAATTCACCGAATGGCAACTGCAGGGAAATTGCGATGTCAAAATTCGACGCGTTCCGCGTGTCGGCATGACCGAGTAATTGCCCGGCCTTCACGTACATCCCTGGAAACAAGCCACTCGTGATGTTAACGTGAAAAAGCGTTATCCGGTATTCTGGAGCACCCACCGGACACAAGTGCACTTGGAATCCTCGCAACTTGCCAGGCATCATCTCGTGACTTTCCCATGCGATGTTCATGATGATCGCATCTGCTGGTGCATAAATTTCAATTGCCGAGGAGGAATTCTTGTATGGTGTTTTTGGCCAGAAATAATGTTTCATGGAATACGGGGCAGTGGGTTCGAACGAGTCGACATAGGAATGCCCTGCCTGTGATCTGAACCGGGAGATGTTGGCTATTTTTGACAGGTCCGTGAAATTCGCCGTGATGAAATGCGGTTGAGCCAATTCATCGGCGGTGCTAACCACGAGATAAGGAACCAACGCAAGACAAGTCAGGCTCCCAATGGTCACGATGCCCAAGATCTCTTTCATCTTTCGCGGGACGGCACGTGCTGTCCATTCATGGGCGAGGCTTCTCGGCGAGAGAGCCAAAATGTAAACGACGGACGCGGCCACGTTGAACCATAACAAGATTCCGCTAACTTGCAAAACCCCGAGAAGTGCGATAATGACGGCCGTGATAAGTAATATCTTGTTGCCGATCCGGCGTGCAAGGAAGCCGATCGCCACCGAATCGACGAGAATGAAAGCCATCCCGAATAACATGGATATCAGCATTGATGTGATCCCTCGAGATGTGAGTTGATCGTATATGCTTACAATAATAATAATGGGCAAAATAGAGACCCCAAGACCAGCAATTGCCCAGCCTTTGATGCCGCGCTGTTTCAAGAAGACACCTGCAGCCAAAAGGATCACGTTGGCTATAATAGGAAAGATGAGAAACAAGGATTGGACAATATCAACGATCGAGGTGTCAAGAGTTCCAACCAGTACTAGTAGATTGCCGAGCGGAAACAAGCCACCCAGCCAGAGCCAGCGATGAAGATTTTTTTCATCCATATATCGAACACAACCATTACCTTGAAAAAATGCAACCAACATGTAAACAATGACATATTTCAACCGGTGCCTTTACCGAAATAATATTCCTTTACTGCTCTGAATAATCGTGGCCTTCATTGAATTACCACGTTCAAAAATTGCATTTTTCCGTCCACGGAAAGATTTTTTTCTGTAAAACATTTCTCTTGTATATCCATCATGAGCGTTGAGCCATTAGAGAAATACGGCGAGGACCGGATCGTGATCCTCGGATCCGGCGGTGCCCGGTTCATGGCCACGACACAATATCGGTCGACCGGGGGGTTTGTTTTGCAAGCATTGCACGGAAAGGTGCAAGCACACGTGGATCCTGGACCAGGGGCTATACGTGACTTGAAGGATCACAAGGACATTACCGACGCGAAAAAAACGAATTATGTCGTCTTGACACACGAGCACAACGACCACGACATGAGCATTCCTGTCATCGTTGAAGCAATGCAAGACGACATGGAATTTAAGACTAAAAAAGGTGCTTTCATCTGTCCTTCCGGTTATCTCGCCTCTGAAAAGTATTATTTTCGAATGCTTGAGCGGCTTGTAGGTATGAATGTGGGGGACGTCGTCGAGCTCGAGCCAGGGTTCTCGATCGCGGCAAAGTCTGCATGGCACAGCGATGCGGTGCCGAACGTCGGGTACGTGATGGAATTCGGTGATGTTGAAACCCCCTATCATTATACCATTGCGTTCACGTCGGATTCCGAGCCATTTAATGGCTACGTGGAGAACTATAGAGGAGTCGACGTGCTCGTTGCGAACTTATTGCGACCTGATGACATCGTATGCCGCGGGCACATTTGCACCGACCAGTTCATCCCACTATTACAAGAAATCAAGCCAGCTATCTGCATCCTGGTCCATTTTGGCAGACGAATGGATAATGAACTGGAAGGCAACCAGGTTCCGGCCCAGGTGCAAAAGATCCAGAATGCTGTCGATGGTAGCACCATCGTCATTGGTTCGAGCGATGGTCAAGTTATCGAGTTTGCCAAGGTGTTGGAAGGAAATTGAAGGAATGATAACGGGGTATACCAAGTTGCGCGAACAATTTCACTTGTATGACCTGCACGTGCACACGCCGTTCAGCGATTCACAGTTCCCGATTGATTACGTTATCGAGGGACTCATCGATCATGGCATAAAGATCGTTGGTTTTACCGATCATCTCAATCAATTTGCTATCTATCATAATCCCAAGCGCTTTGGTAAGGACAGGAGGTTCGTCTATTGTTATTCAGCCGGTTTCCAACGATATCGCAAGAAGTTCTTCCAGATTTACAACAAAAAATATCCGCAAATCAGATTTCTCACGTCGGCTGAGATCGACATCGGCCCAAGGGGACAGCTCACGATCCCGGCGGGCATCACGACAGAATTCTTCGATTATGTCTTGGTTTCAAAACACATCACGTTTCCAAAGGATGATTACATGTGGGAGTCGGGCATCTATGCTGCGTTCGCTAAGCACAAGATCGATATCCTGGCGCATCCGCACGAGGCCATGCCCAAGCATCTGACCGTTGAAAAGATGAAGCGGTTCGTGCTTTACGCTAAGAAATTCAACGTGGCTCTGGAATTGAACAAGAACAAGTTCAACGAAGAACGGTTCCGGCCGGTCTTGGAATACATGCATGAATTCGAGGTTAGGGCCTCGATCGCCAGCGATTTTCACGGGTTCAAGAAAGATCCGCACGAGGAATTGAACTGGAGCCAGCACATGTACGAGATCGTGGAAAAGTATGACCTGGAATTGCTCGATCCGAGAAAGTTTCTCCCCGAAAATCGCAAGACCTAGAACTATCCAAGCATGTACATGGCAAGGCAGAGCCTTTCGTGATTGGTTATAACGTCATTCCATTTTTGATGGCAAAGATTTTATGCGGCCGGGAAAAAAACTAATCATGGCTGTTCCAACTACGTCCGGCATCGAGGAGACTCTGGATGCAGTGCTCCAGCAGCAATTAATATCTCCCACCTTTCGCGTATATGACCGGATAAAAAGGCAATCGCTTTCCGTTCCCGGTACGAAAGCTGTGTACAAGGCAATCAAGGAGACAATTCTTGCCGGCTTTCGTGCGACGAAGAAAGGTGATTTAGAGGGTTTCGTCGAATTTTGTCAAGGTCGGTTCAACTTGGCCAAGCAAGTATTCGATGAAAAACTTGCTGCCTTACCAAAGAATGATGACACGATCGACGAGCGCTTGAAATTCATGATAATCGCCAGCGCCTTGCGAGACCATTGGCAAGACATGGCATACGAGACCGTGCTTGCCGAGATCGCGACGAGCTTGCGAGGACGTGGTTATGAAATCACCCGAGATCATCTTAATTCGATACTTTCACAAGATTTCGGGCCAGGATTTTCACTCATGGTAAATTTATTCGTTATCCGGCTTTGGAGTCAATTGACATGTACACCGTTGAAGATTCGAGCATCGAGGCTCAAGATCCTTAATATGCTGACTGCAAGTGTTATAAAAAAACTCGATGGATAGGAGAATTGAACCTTTTTTTCCACCAGATGGTTCATAAGTTCATGAACGAAGTTAATCTATCTCCTTATTTGCGTTTTCGTCACGTATCCACAGTGCTAATCAAGATTGATTTCACATTCCTGGTCTTTTATACCGTCGTGTATTATATCGTGGTGGCGTTGGTCGGCATCGTGAAAGGTATCCTCGATCCATGGGCCGGCTTTTTTGACATGGTCCTCGGCGTGGGAATAACCGCGGTTTTTGTTCTTGCTTATGGCATTGCACACACGAGAATCGGTGCACTTGTCACGGTGCTAGGATTTGTTTACTGGTGGTTTTTACCAGCAAAAGATGTGCTCCGGAATTCAGACATACTGGCACGAGGCTTTTTCAACGCGTGGGTCACTATGGGGCTCGCTTGGCTCGCGCTTGGTACCATGGCAATCCTCGGCACATTCGTTTTCCTTGCCGAAACCATCAATTTGATCATTCACAAGCGTTCCTGGCTAGCAGGACCGTGGTACAACGCATTGTGGGCTGGCGGGCGACCGTGGAAAACTCCACGGTTGGCAGGCCAGCAGAAACGTGCGATAGCAAAAACACTGGTCGCGACCGGCATATGTTGTGGGCTTTTCATTGCCGGGGGCATGACGTTGTTCAATGTCTATTCTCCTACCGTCGTCATCCACCCGCAGCATTACAACATCACGTATAATTTTTGGGCAACGCCCGGTATCTACGATAATTATTCCGCGGAGATGCAAGCGAAATACGGCCTTGGGCCACGGCTGTACAGCGACGCTGCTCTTGACCAGTTCAACAAGTACCATGTCAATCTCGACCTGACATTCAACGATATCTCGAATTCGAGCATGGTTTTGCTGGTTAAATGGGAAACACGCTGCCCCAACATCACCTATCGCATCACCATGTATCCAGAGAAAGATCTCCGCACCTTTGCGCAGCAAGTAGAGAACGCGACGAACCTGCTCATGACCTGGGAAGCCAACGGCACGATCAAGCACTGGCGCGGCTTTTGCTTCGATATCGAGGGAAAACCGTTCACGTACTGGAATGCTTCCCTGACATTCGAGCAATCGACAGCCATATGGAATGGCCTGTTCGATTTCATCGATCAGAAGTCGGCGGCGAGGCACAAGACCATAGACATGGAATGTGTTAGCGACATGTGGCCGTGTCAAGATCTGCCATTCGATGGCGATGCTGACTTGCAAGCTTTGAATGGGCTAAATGAGTATTTTCCCGAGCGGTTCACGGTTTATGCACCGATGATCTACCGCTGCTGGTACAAGGGCACGATACCTTATGGTTCTCCGATGGATCCCAACAATCCGTGGGCCACTTCATACGCTGTTTATTCCCAATTACGAACGCTGACCGGATCGGTACCTGCCGGGAAAGCAGGCTTTTATATTGGCATCACCAATACGTCATGTTATGGCCGAGACCTTCCACAACCGGAACCGTACACGTGGCCAGCGCCTGGCACGAATTCTGGTTTCTACAACTTGATGCGGGATGTCCTCATAGCCAAGTCTTTCGGCATTAAGGAAGTCACATTCTTCCTAGCATGGACTGCCATTGAAAACAATTATTCCATGGGTGGCGTGTTTGAAAGTTACGGGAACAATTTTCTTGACGAGGTGAATCAGACCGTCAACACCAATCCACCAGCAGAGTTCTCGATCTTCTATAGGCAAGCTGATGCCGTGGGAGCAGATCATTTGCAGCTTGATTGGGTTCTCGACACGAACCGGATCTTAGGCATGACCGAGATGGTGCTCTTCTGGATTGCAGCCATCGTTTTTGTGACCGTTTTACCTGGTTTCATGAAATCACTAAATCGAAAGGTGATGCCTTCAAGAGACCCGAAGAAACATCACAGCCAGGAATAATTATTCTTGGCTTGGCAAGAGCCCTGGTTTCCAGTTTTTTAATTATAAAAGGTATCCTTTTTTTCACGTCGCGCGGAACTTATTCTTGATAGTTTGTACCGGATGGAGTGAATGAGCAAGATTCTCGTGTATCTCGTGTGTGGTTTTTTCGGCGCGGGGAAGACCACCTTTTTGAGGAACGTTCGTGATGAGCTTTTGGAAACACGAAAGTTTGCATATCTCCTGAATGAATATGGTGATTCGCACATCGACGGGACGCGGCTCGATGATGGTCTCGTCAACTTCACGGGAATTGATGGCGGTTCGATATTTTGCAGTTGTCGCCACTGGGATTTCATCGAAGCATTGAAACGACTGGTAGCTACCGACGCTGATACGATCATCATCGAGTGTCCTGGGCTCGCTGATCCCTCGCCACTTACCGACGACATTGCCATCGTGAATTCGCTTTCCGGTAATGCTCTCGAATATCGTGGTAACATTTGCGTGATCGATACGGTGAATTTTCTCGATGCGCTAGAAGTGTATGAAGCAATTGGGAAGCAATTAACGGGCTCCAAGGTCATCTTGATAAACAAAACTGATCTGGCAAGCACCGACGTCTTTGATGCCGTAGAGCTGAAAACCAAGGAACTGGCTCCTGATGCAACGATATTTACGACCATACAGGCGTGGCTTCCATTTTCTCGTATTGAGGGACTGCTTGCAAAAACGTTACCATCCCCTGGAATGGAAGGGATCAACACGCCAGATAACCGGCCCGGCTCATTCTCGCTTGTGGCATCCGCCCCGGTCGAAACATATGCATTACGAGATTTTTTGGAGGGTTTAATAGGAGAAGTCTTGCGTGTCAAGGGGCATTGCTGGCTGGACAGTGGTTGGAACGAGGTGGATCTCGTGGGTAGGGCAATTAACATTGCAATGTCTAGCAAGTCGTCAAATCAAACAGAATTACTCCTGATAATTTCCCCTGGTTCAACTGCCATGGAAAAAATTGAAGCAAGATGGAATAAAATGATAGCGAAGCATTCCATCGTTTAACAATCGCAGAAATCATGTAAATTCAGTCTCGAGGATCTGGAAAAACTGTTTCCTCGCTTGTCGTTCCATCCATGGTTCGTGACCGCAACGTTCGAGCAAGATGAATCGAAAATCCTTGACGATCCTCGATAGCGGTACGCGAACCCCTTCCCCCGGATGGGGATCGTGGTCGCCGTGGATGGCGAGCACGGGACACTCGATGTCCTCGCCAAGCTGGAGCAATTTTCCATCATGTCGCATCGCAGCAGCTTGCGGCCACACGGCATCATACACGGCGTGGGAAGGACGTGTTTTGCGTGCATCATCGATTTCTTCCTGGGTTGGCGGTATCCGATCGTATGAGTCTGCTATCGAGATCAATTCTCCGAGTCTTGCAAACGACTCGTCCTTATTTTTGCTAAAAGGGTCATCTAGGATTGAAACAATCGATTCGAATTCCTCGCGCTGGTCATCGGAGAGATTACTCATCCGGGTTTTTTGAATCCCGCGTGCATATTTCTCCTCGAACGGGCCGCTAGCAACGAGGATCAATTTGGACACGAGATCGGGATACTTTGCGGCGACCAGGAAGCATAGCCACGCGCCCCAGGAATGCCCGATCAACGTCGCGGGAAGATCGGCATTTTTTTCAAGAATCTCCTTGAGCTCGTCGATTTGGCCGTCGACGGACATCGCGGTATGCATAGGCTCGAGGACGCCGCGATTCGTCGAAAGTTTTCGAGCGACGGGTGCAACCTCGCCAATAGCCCCAGGTCCACCATGTACTACGACGATTTTAAAGGGAGACTTCCCGTATGTTCGCAAAGTTGCCATGTCCATCAACTCAACACGTTTTATATTGATAAGACGATTTAAGCTACGCTTTCACTCGCACGTCGTTGAAGCTCCGCTTGGATAGCGTCGATGTTCGGCACGATCAATCCCTTCATGGCGATAAGGATAACAAACGCGATTGGGATGCACGTAGCCATGAATATGAAAAATGAGCCAGAATAATTCAGTGGGGTTGCTTCGGCAAGGAAGGCAAACAGCGGCGAAAAAATAGCCGTCGCCGCCGTTTGTGAAATAAGGACTATCGAGTTGATAGACCCCCTCACTTCCGGGAAATTAACGTCTGCTACGAGGGCATTGAGGTTGGGCGACGTTCCAACGACGAAAAACGAGCCGGTTGCGAGCATGATCGCAAACAATGCAAACATCCAAGAACGGTCCTGGAAATTAAATGGAATCAAGAAGGCCGGAATCAAGAAACAACCACCGATTCCCATGATCACGATCATAAGCCTCGAACGGCCATTCTTCGCTGATCGATAACGGCGGTCACCCGCTCCTCCCCACAGAACTTGCGAAAGCAATTCAATCCCGAATATGCCCATCATGAGCAATGTCGCGATACTCGTCGGCACAGCATATTGCTTGACGAGAAAAGTTATGAAGTATGTTCCGAGCGCGGTGCTGACGACATTGCACAAAAATTGAAACGAGAGCAACATCAAATTCACAGATTTCTTGAAAAAACTCCACCGGTTTGTCGTCAATTCAGCGAGTCTTGTCGCTTCACGTCCCTGTAATTCTTTCAATCCTTCTTCATGTGCCCCACGTGCGGGCTCTTTAATGAACACGGTCAACACGCAAAACAAGACCCCTCCGAAAAAATCGAATAAGAAAGGAAATTCTAACGGGAAGTTCTCGCCATAAAATATGGTTGGCATGACCCCCGACACAACGATGCCTGTGCCGATACCCAACGTGCCCGCAAAACCAATCCAACCAATAATAACACCACGCTGGCTCGCAGGGACCATATCCGTTATCAGCGTATACACGGCTGGCCCGACCGCAACGGTGTCGATCACTGCGAGAAACCGCATCAAACCAAAGACCCAGAACTCTGCCCGAGCTGTGATCGTGAAAGCCGTGACCAAGTGGATGATAGCTCCAACGAGAGTGATGGCGAAAATGAGGTGAACTCGGTTCAATTTGTCGGCTAGATACCCCCATAAAGGCATGAAAGCAGCTGCTGTAATCGCCATGATCGAGATCAACCACGATATTTCCGACACTGTTACAGAGAATATCGTGGATATTTTAGTAATCAAGGGGGCAGTGAAGCCCGTGTCAGTCGTCATGATGATGTTGAGAAAGATGAAGTATAGCAGATGCGTCAATGTAAATTTTTTCACCGGGGAGGGCATGAATGCATGTTCTCGCGTGAATTCTAAATAGATTTGCCAGGCATTGACTTTAGAAAAAAAACCAACGGATTTATTGCTTGATAGTGCATCGTTGCATCATTAACATCGTGAAAAGCTCATGGCGTCAATGAACAATTTTGAAAAGATTTTCGTGAATTATCTAAACCGGTTACGGGTACCACCGACCGTGGTTCGTTTATTGAACAAAGGAAATATCCAGCCAACCGGCACCATCCTGGAAATCGGCGCGGGGTTAGGTTATACATCCCACGCGATTTTCAATAAGTACCACCCGTCACGAATCTTCATTTGTGATTTTGATGCAACGCAGGTCGAGCGCGGGAAAAAACTTACTCGTGCGAAGTTTGGCTCGATGCCCCCTGAATTCGTGTATCAGCGTGAAGACGTGCTGAATCTATCATTCAACGATGAAAGCTTCGACATGGTGATATCCACATTGATGTTTCATCACGTGGAGGAGAATTTGCGAGACTTCAAGAAAACGCCGCGAGGAATCAGCGAAATCCAGCGTGTTTTGAAGCCGGGTGGCATCTTTTTCTACTGGGACATCGCCAATCAGGAGAAAGTTGAACAACTCATGCACGACGCTGGATATACAACCCTTCTTTCTACCCGGAAGCAACGGGTGTTTCAAAAACCTTGACCTAGCAGTATTACATGTAACGTGAATGATGCCACCATAAAGATGAAGAAAAGAAATGAAATCAAGGCTGGCTACTTTCAGACTTGACTTCATCAGGCTTGCGTTGCCTTTTCTTATTCAAGAATAATAGAATGACGACAACGACCGCAACTGCCGCACAAGCGATGCTGATTATGATGATTTCCATTAAATTGCCCTCGGGAGAACCCCCGGTCTGCGGTTGCAAGACGGCAAAAATTTCCACGACCGTCGAATAGTACTCGCTGACGAAGATGTGATGCGTAGCATTGATGGCTATTCCCCATGGATAGTGGTTTCGTTCCAATTGCCAAAAAGCAAACCAGTTTCCGCTCGGGGTGTAAATGTTTACTGCGTCGCTTCCATCGCTGTCGGTAACATAAACATAATCGGTACTATTGATAGCGATACCACTCGGTCCATAAGACCCGCTGAATCCTGTTAGATTGGCAAGGTACTTCCCAGCTTGCGTAAACATTTCGACTCGCCTATTCGCAGAGTCTGCCACGTACACTTGTCCTGTCGAATTGAATGCGATGGCTGTTGGAAGATCAAATTCGCCATTCTTGATCCCGCTGGAGCCATTACCTCCGCCGCTTCCCCATTTCGTGACAAACGCGCCACGCGGGGTAAACACCTGCACGCGGTTATTAAACGTGTCCGCGACATACAAGTATCCTGATGCATTGATACCAACACCCTCGGGCTGGGCAAACTCCCCGTTACCCTTGCCATTACCCCCGCTCGTCTTGTTGATCTTGAACAAGAATTGGCCCGTCGAGGAAAATACCTGCACGCGTTGATTGCTCGAGTCAGCCACGTAAACGGCGCCCGTCGAGTTCACGGCCACGCCAAACGGAGACGAGAATTCGCCATTTTTATTGCCCGCGGATCCATTCCCGTTTCCCACGCCCCAGCTCGTCACGTAATGTCCATCGGGACCGAAGACCTGGATCCGGTTGTTGATGGTATCGCACACGTACACGTATCCTGATCCGTTAACCGCAATTCCAGTTGGATGTGAAAAGGCTTTGGGACCAGTTAATAATCCCTTGGATTGTATCCAGGCCGCGATTTCAACCGCCGGACTAATTTTACGGGTAGCACTTCCAGAGATTATAGCTGCATCGCACGCGCATATTATAAAAAGAGTAACGAGCGCGATCCCGATCGATTGTTGCTGTTTCCTATTTTTCCGATGAACCTTCATGAAGTTTGGTTTATTGATGTTCAATTGATATCACCTATTTCGAGAAAATGCATTTAACTTCTATTAGAACCATTGCAAAATCAGTTGTCTTGGAAATAACAATGCGCATCATGGCTGGACACCAATGATTTTGAGGACCAACATTCGCACGCGTCATTGAAATTGTCCTTTCTCAAGATGCTCATGGTCCTATTGATCGAAAAAACAAGTGCTATTGACAACGTTAGAGCCAAACCAAATTTCCGGTGCCATTGCTGCAACGAATTCATAACTATTGGGGTCAATGGAAGCCCATCTTGGGAAATCCACGAGAGCGCGCTGGTAAGCTCCACGATTGAAAAATTTTTGGCGATTTCAGACCAGAATGGGTGAAAAAAAACCGACCCAGAGTTACCAAATGTGTCCAGGTCACTTGTTGTTAAATATTCCCCCCAATTCCAATAATACCAGGCCTGACTTTTAGTATTAGTAGAAGTGATGATAATGCGATTAGATGCTTTCAAAGGCTCGATAAATATTCCGCTAAAGCAGCAATCGATTAAAATGGTCATCTTTTTACATGAAATCTCATTCAATGCAGATTCTAACATGGCCGGCGTGAGAATGCCATCGCTAAAATCATGCCCTGATGTTGCACCACTCTCCCCTTGACCTATTAAGCTGATAACAATTTCACTTTCCTTGGTAACGGATTTTGCCAAGCAATTCAATGTCTTGACAAATTGTACTTTTGTCACGTTACCATCAATATAATCCAGTTTACATTTATCTAAATCATTCATGCCGTTATAATCATAATCAACATACTTGTAATTATTAACAACGGCCATCATGGTAATGTTATCGTCTCCAAGTCCTTGATTGCGATACCACCAGTATTCTTGCAAGGCTTGGGCCAAAAAAGTGGTGGTATTTTTTTCATCTGGAAAATCATCGAACGATGACACGATCACGACATGCTTGATCTGCGTGCCAGGACATGCCGAATTTGACGGAAAAAAGAAGAAGATTGTAACAGCGGAGTTAGACGTCATTGCAATAAGCCATAAAGCAATTTTCTTACGGCTTTGCATGGTTATCCATTCCCTCGTAATTGTTTAAAGATATAACAACTGTAAATGGTGTAATACAATCCCAAAACCAGGTATCTGGATCTTGATTCCAAATCGGAAAAAATCCATCATCTCCCGTTGCAAATAATCATGAATATTTCCAATTACGGAAAATGTTGAAAAGGCTTATTTTTAAAACAAAGAAATATGTTGATGCGCTAATGCAAAAATAATTCATTTCCAAGCAAGTCTATCAATTTCCACGTATATAATAGTGTCCATTATCTGCTCCTCGTAAAGAAACCATGTGCCGTTGTCGTTTACGTGGAATGGACTTTCCCAAGAATTTGCGCATTAAAAGATTTGCACAAACTTATACGCCCTCGACAGCTGAAGAAGATAATCATGAGCGAAAATATCTTGCACCAATCCGAGATTTTTGGGAGCACGAGCGCCATGTCCAAGAGGGACGAGAAACCATGATATGGAGATGTCCTGGATGCGGGGCGGGTTTTCCCAACATGCAAAACTACGAGCAGCACGCAATTGGATGCATTCCACTGCATCATGGCGAGGCTTATAGGGATAGAAAGCAGAAAAATGCAGAATCGAGGCCACGATCGAGCAGCACGCATGGCGAGGAAACCGGTACCGTGCAACCGCGAAATTACGAGTCGAACACCCGGCACCAGAGAAAAGGGGAACGTGGCCGTCCAAAGGAAACAAAGGATGAAGAACCTCGAGTTACCATTTGAAATTGAACTGCTTTTTTACTCCTTGAATTTGATGTCTTTAATCGAAGTAAATTCGATTTAAACATTTTTTAACCGTTTCTCATGCGGGAAATTCCACGGCTTGCTTGACTTTTGATATGTTCCGGCATGCATTCTAAAGGGTATTTTTTTATTTACATGTCATATGCAAGCCTGCATGCAGTATACAATACACGTAAACGGTGATTTTTCAAGGAAATAGCTTCGGTATGCTTGTCAAGTGAAGAAAAGAAGTTCCTCGATCACGTGGTTGAAGAAGGTATTTATAATTCAATAAGCGATGCATTGAAGGCAGGGGTTTATCAATTGGTGAAGGAATATCGACTAAAAGATGTGCCTTGGACGAACCGGGAAGAAGTTGAATTGAAATTCACTGCTTCGTACAAGCCGAATGGAAAAACACATGACTCTCCCGAAGATACTAATGGTCACGCAACTTACCAAATACGTTTAAGATCATAAAGATTTTCGAATATATCATCTTTAGATACTATTTTATTAACACCATGGGCAATACAACAATGATATATTGCTAAATCAAACAATTCGGGCTTTTTCTTGACCTTTTTAAAATATTGATTTATTTTTATTTCATTTCGAGCTAAATACGCACTCATTTCCTTCAAAACATTAAAGTCCCAATTTACAATTACAGCGTTGTCGAGTGTTTCATAATTCACGAGGAGTTTGTTAAATTCTATTGCTTTTCCTTTATTAAAAGTTTTATACATCAATTCTGATAATGCTGGAATTGGAATAACGAGAATTATATTATTTACAAGAAAATCATAATAGAAACTCTTCAAGCTGCTTGATATTCTCAAATTGCTTATTTTTAATCCTGGCTCTTGCATCTGAAAAAAAGCAAACAAGCCGGAAGCATCGATTCCAACTGATTCAGGCATTTATCCATCAGTCCTGGCCAGATGCGAAAGATTCCTTGTATGTTTCGTGATCATGTTCCGAGAACTCAATATCCTTGAAAATATAGGCGTACCGGATGAAAGGATTCTTCAAAATTCGTTCAATTTGATCCATCGTCAACTCTTCATTAATGACCCCTAATTGCATCATTTCTTCTTGCATCTTTTTCAAATCAACATGATATTTCCTTTTCGCATCAGTAAATATCTTGTTATCCAGAACTTGATCCATTATGTTATCACGATGGCGTTTTTGTAATAGGTTTCTCTTCATGAAATAAATTCGATAAAAGCATTTAAAGTAATCGGGAAAACTGAATTTTATTCCTCCCACAAAATTTTATAATAATACTCTTCAAGCTTTAACTGTCAGTTTTTATAACAAGCACATCTGGATTTTGGTAAAGTAAAAGGGCCCACGTTGAGAACTTGTAAAAAATATTATGCATCGCCATTGCTGAATCGATCATTTGTTGCATCACGCCAAACTGTTGGTGTAAATCAGCATAGGTCACGGCGGGATTTACCTCGTAGGCCGTGCGGATGGCAATGCGGGTACCGATTCCCTCGCGGGTGAATGGACGTGGCATGGTAAGTCATTATTGACGGGTTTGCATAAATTACTTGATATCAAGTGATCCGGGGACGGATTGCCCCCCGTTTCACGATTTCTACTTATAACTATGTAGGGGAAGAGAAAAACGAAGATATTCGATATATTCTATAAATTGTCTTCATGATTCAAAAATCACCATCAGCAGCAAAAGGGCTCATCTTTCTCTCAATTGAAAAAGAATTTGGCGAATTCGGCTTGTATCGCTCGAATGTCAGCAATCTTATCCAAATTGTGAAAAATTCCTTGAAAAACATGTTGGTGGATCTCGGTGTTAAAGATGTTGATTCCATCGTCATTCGCCTGGTGGAAGAGATCGTGAACAATCAGTCCTTGCTGTTCATGATCACGATTTAATCTATGGATATCTTTGAAATCGAACATGAATGACTACGAAGACGCCAGGAATCGTAGCCAGGAATCGTTCTGAATAAAGGTCGTTGGTATCATTCTTGTTGCAGCCGTTCCTCATCGCAAGTAAAGACGATAAAACAATGCATGAAGAGGAAGATCAAGACATACCTTGATGCTTCTGCGTTGTGGAACCTCTATTATCTGGAGATAAGTGCTACTAGAATTAGTAACCACTATAGATGCTAATCACTATACATCTTTGTCCCGCGATTCGATGTCCTGGGCTTTTTGTTTCAATGATTCTCGCATTTTTTGTTCGAGATCACGTTCCACCCCGAATAAGGTCTCGAACTCGTGGCCAAATTGCGGATTATGCTCGAGCTGAGCCTTGATTGCTGCAAAATATTTCTCGAGCATGGCCACTTCCCATTCTTGCATCGTCGCGAATTTCGTGCCCATCTGCTTGCAAGCAATCCAAATCAAGTATTCCAACAAGTACTTCTTGTCGTCTCCGAATTCGTCAAACATGTCGATGAGCTGGACGGGAATACGGTTGTTGAACTGGTTTCGTTTTAGCTTGAAATTGAGATCGTCTTCTGGATCGACCACATTTTTCACGAATGATTTTTGGTTTTTTTAGCCCAATTAACTAAAGCGCTAGCGCTATAAAAAAGTTTAAAAATCTCAGAATTGATATCAGTTATGATAACATAATCACAATATTGTTATGAAATTTGTTATCACCCGACCTGGATTCCCTCGCTTGAATATATTGCGAGTTTAGAGATCCTGGATTTTTGTCGGAACCCCAAAAAACACGTGGATGCGAAGGAATACCGGATGTCGATCAATGATATCATCGTCAATCGCGACTTACAAGGCTTGATGACCAGCGCCGTAACCCAATACGGCAGCATGGGCATCACCGGGCAAGCATTGCAGCGTTGCATCGATTATACGATTCGATTTTGCTTGAACAACCCGGGCGCGTTGCTCGATCGAGCTCCGAAATCATTGTTCAAGGCTATTGCCTATGTCGCCACCCGGCAAGTCGCGGACTTGCTCGCGGGTCATCTTGATTCCCGCTCACCAACCATCGGTGGCATGACCGAGAGCAGCATGCAATACTGGGTCGAAAAAGCCTGCGCGGCACTGGATATCGACTCGTGGCTGGATGATTCCCTCGACAAGTGGTATTTTGACTGGCAAGGCCCGCTCGCCAGCATTATCGTGCAAAATTGCAGGCGCAAGGTGCTCGACCACGTTGCATCATGCGCGATGCAGGGTTCGCCCGTGGATCACGATGATCTCGTCCTCGACATCGTCACCGAGCTCCAGGGCAAGTTTCCCGCGTTGGGACGGTTCATGCGCCACTTGCCCACGGCCATCGATGATGCGATAGAAACCGAAGTCCTCGGTGTCCCGATTATCGAGCCTGCAAGTGCGAGCACTCTGGGTGAGCTCATGGAGTACAACCCCGCGTCCAGCATTCATAGTCACCCGAATTCATTGTTCTAGCATAACCATCAATAAATCATTAACAAACCAACAAAAAAACTATCTGAGGTCGATACACGCATGAAAATGATAACCCTGTTTCTCCCCGAAAAGTACCTGGAAATGCTCGACACGCTCGTTGCCGAGAATCTCTACCCGAATCGCTCCGAGGCCATCCGCATTGCCACGTTCAAGTTCTTGCACGAGAGTGTCGACATGCTCAAGGCAATCCCGGCACGTTCAACACCATCCGAAGGTGCCAAGAAAAACAATGCGATCCCGATTGACGAGATCATCCAAGATCTTGGCACGAGCCCGGGCATGGCGAAGTCGATCAAGTCGAATGCGAATGTGGAAGAGAAAACGGATCCGTTCGATGAGCTCGTCGGTTCAATCCAAGCAGTTTAAAAAATAATAAGCGCGAGTGGCTCTCCCTTGATGAGTTACCTGCTTGAATCAAGCTATTTCCATCTTCAAGACCCGATTAACGCCGTTTGATGCGAAAATTTTCATTTTTTCTCTTGCAGTTATCTATATTTTCCTTGGTTATCTTGGAAAAACGCTACAATCTGGGCACGAAGCGTGTTAGTACCTTCCATGAAGAGAACAATGCTGAATGAACCATATAAATATTGGTTCAAATCGTGAGAAAGCGCGTTCAAATCGAACCTGGATTTTACACAAACAAGTTTACAACATGAACGGTGAGCAAAACTTCGTGATACGTGCTATCATGGAAGGAATTAAGAATTACAAGACGATAAAACATGATTACTTGGTCTAAAATACAAATGAAAAGCAAATCTCAAGCATAATAGAATAATACCGGCCGCTTGACTCCAAGCTTCTTGTTCAATTGGTTGCCATTAATGATCATTGGCCAGGATTCTACTAAAGGTGCTAGCGTCTTCAAAATATTTCAAGAATTGAATTGTTTCAAAGAATTCAAACACGAAGATGCTTTCATGCGATCTTAAAGTCACGAAGACGTTTTTTACAGCAAATAGTGCGAGGATTTTTTAGTGGCATGCCGAAATTCCCTTCGAGAGCCGGTACCCATAAGTTTAATACCTTTTATTTCACGCGATTTGATTGAGATAATGTAATGGACGACGCTGAGGTACTTGCAAGAACACTGCTCGCACGCACTTTCCCGATTACATCATGAATAATGGTGTTAATTTCAAGATTGGCTTTGAATCAGTGCCGGTAGGCAAGAATATGCCCGAAAACGAGATCAAACTGGTCATCGAGAAGCATCAAGGACTCGGAACCAAGATCGCCATCTCGAAGGATGTCGCTACACGGTTAGGCGTTCATACGGGGGACATGGTTTCCGTGCAATCGACAACGCAAGGCATCCGCTCGGATATCGCAGTCGAGGTGAAGGATGATGTTTACCCTTTCATCGTCCAAGTCGATCCTGCCTTGTTGAATGCCCTCAAGGTCAAATCGGTCGATCTCAAGCTGTCAAGGTCAGCATACAAGCGCCCGGTTGAACGACAAGCCACCAACCCGACCTATCCGGTCCCTTCAGCTGCTCCTGCACCTGCTACTCCATCGATAACGTCCTCCACGGAACAGTGGGTCTTGATTCCCAACCAAGTCGATTCTTACCAGACCATCATTATCGATGCCCAGGGCAATGCCATTTATGGCATCGATGCAGCCTCGGGATTCCCCTTCGATTCGGCCATGCATCCATTCACCAGCGCATATTACTACAATCCAAATGCATCAAATGCGGCTGGTACGCCTGCGGTGGCTGGAAACATGGCACCGGCGCCTCCATCATCGCAAAGCGCGGGCATAGTGGGGGATCAAGCTCGCCTCCCGCAGCCGATTCAAGCGAAAATGGCGGAGGCACAAATACCTGTGACCGTTCACATGCTAGAGCCAAATCAAGCCGATGACTTCGGCGTCCAGGTTACCGATGCAAACGGCAATCCCATTTTTGGCATGGATGCAGCGAAGCGGTTCGTGATCGATTCAGCTGGGCAACCCTACAAGACGACGCGATGGTGCGAGGTCGAGCTCGCGGATGAGCCAACACGGGTTAATTTCAACGCCGTGCTCGTCATCGACATCTCCCGAAGCATGATGGCCCGTGACCTGGTAGTGAAGGAAGCGGACATGGCGATCCGTGCCATCAAGATTTCCATGAAATCGCCGGTGATCCAGACTTTCTTGAGCCAATTCAAGGATGGCATTCTCGTGCCCAGGCGCATGGGTGCTGCCCTCGCTGCCATAACATTTCTTGCCGAAAAAATCGCTCGGGGTCATGGCGAGAAGGTTGCCGTTATACGATTTGCTGACACGGCGGAAAGTCTCGACTTCGACGGCACTGCATTTATGGACGGCGCGGGCAGTGCGCAGGACATCCTGGAAAAGACCGCCGTCAGCATCGTGGAAAATATCGGGAATTCTTACGGCCAAGCTACCGAGATCGGCAAGGCCTTGTATCTGACCCTTGAACTTGCCCGCCTCATGCAAGATATGGAAGCCGCGAGCGGAGATGCAAAACCCGTCATGTGCGTGTTGCTCACGGATGGCTATCCCACGGATAGCGAGGCGTTTGCAAGTGCCATCGAAGCAATCCGAAAAAACAGCAACATCGTGCTCTACATCATCGGCCTTGGTTCCCCGAATACCGAGCTTATGATGAAGGCCGCGGCAGCTTGCGGTGGTGAATTTTACATGCCAGCCGATGTCGGCCAGCTCTTGTCGTGGTACATGAGAAAAGCGAGCGAGTTCAAGCCTCGCGTATGCCTGCCCGAAACTGAACCAGACGAATTCCATTAAATTGGCAATTGAAAAAATTGGTGGTTACGATCTTTTTATTGTTCCATTTTGACTCCTTCGATGGTGTCTCGAATATCCATTCGATCGGAGGTATGATGACCACCACGCCATCCCGCGTTGCAGGCAAGATTTGATCATACGTAGGTCCGGCCATTTCCACTTCTCGTTCACGAGTTGATTCGTGAGCATGGTCGGTTCCGAGCACGCGCTGCCGAATGCAATCTGAAATCCCGGCTTGATTATTTTATCGAGATCGGACGGCTCGATTTCTCTTTCTTTAAAATCATCACGCCAGGTCGTGAGATTGAATGGATGCATTGTCGAGGCAAAGTAGCGATGTTAACGTATTAATAATTATAAATGAGTAAAATCGTATTGTCAAATATCTATGCGCCGCATCGATAGGAACAGCCCGGATTTTGCCATCATCATCGGAAGTTTGACTATTATCCTGAACATCGTGCTAATCGGTCTCGGGATCTGGTATTATGCCTTACCCGTGTACAACGTGCTTTGGGATGTGCAAGGTGCTTGCTTGATTGTCACGTATATATGGAATGTGATTGCTGTGCTCGGTAACAAGCGCTTGATTAACCGTGACACCACTATCGGCCGGCAATTGTCCGGATTTTCCTATATCTATCTCGTATTTTTCGTCGTGCTGACCTTCTTGGCCATGTTCGGCAATTTTCTCGTGTCAACATCGTCACCCGATCGGGAGGCCGATTACCAGTTCGCATTTGCCTTGATCCTTGCCGGCTATTTCGGGACTACAGGGCTGGGCACGATCCTCGGGTTCTTGATACGTTCCAATGCCACCGCCACCAAGCACGGGGATGGTTCCACATTCACGACACGCGTCCCGTCGAAACGTGTTCTGTTCATTCGAAGGCTCAACTTTTTTTCTATGAAAGCCACGGCTTATATTCTCCTCATCGGAACCGGCCCGCTTATGATATATTTCTTGTTCGCGAAACCGTACGACCTCACAACGCTGATGTTCGGCGTCTTCATCGCACAGCTCATCCCGTTCCTCGGTTTCACGTATCTCGGGCTCACGGCGATCTTGTTGCGAACGAAGGACCGGAAGAAAAATAAAGTTGCGTTTCCCGTGATTGCTGTAGCGGGCATCGTAATTTCTGGCGCGTGTTTCTTGCCGATGCTGGCAACACCGATCATGGTGGTCAATGCCGGTAATAGCTTCGCGGCCGCGTTCGGCGCAGGTTGGCAGGCACGAATCGACCCCGCGGCGAATTCGCATTTCATGCAGACCCCGTTCAGCCTGCCTGAATATTTTCTCAACAATATTATCTCGAATTACCAGGTCAAGCAAGACATCTTGTTTTACAATAGTACATCGGGCAATGACAAGGGTATAACGCTGTATTTCGACGCGTATCTCCCACCAAGAGGTGCGACAGGATTACCTGGCCATAACTCGACGCTCGTTCGCATCCACGGCGGAGCTTGGCAGATCGGCGACAAGGGACGCGGCAACATGGTTCAAATGAACCGCTATTTCGCGGCACAAGGCTACATCGTGTTTGACATCCAGTATGGCATGCGATCGGGTGGTTGGGAATTGCCCATCATCACCCCGCCCAACGTGCTCGCGCCGAACATCACGACCGATGACATGATGCGAGAAGTTGGGGCATTCTGCAAATATATCGAGGCGAACCAGTCCATCTACCAATGCAATTTATCCAGCGTTTTCATCTCGGGAGGATCGGCTGGTGGCCAGATCACGTGTGCAACCGCGCTCGCGCTCGCCGCGGGAAATTATACGGCTGAATTCGGCACGGGCATCACGGTCAAGGGACTCATCCCCTTTTATCCCGCGAATGGACTCGCGCAGCCACCAATCGAAGGTGCATTGCATCAATTCTGGGATCCAACTTTTATGGTCAATGATACGAGCCCGCCTTGCTTGATCTTCCAGGGAACGAACGATCTCCCGCAAATCCAGGACGCATCTGCCCGATTCAAGGCCGCCTATGATGCCCACGGGCGACAGTGCGCGATCATTTCCGCGCCACTCGCGGGTCATGGCAATGATCTTGATTTCACGACGTACTACAACCTCGTGTTTCTTTATTACATGGAACGATTCATGTACATGTTCAAGTGATCATTAATCGAGGTCAATCACGCTGTGAATTTTCATGAGCTTAAGGCCATGTATCTCGGCATTCCGATATCGAGCAAGATGACGGATCAGCTCCAGCAATTTTCCGAAATCATCGAACAAGAGGATTTGTCGCAAGTGATCCAGCGGATCGAGGTATTATTGGATGAGTTGTCAGGCATGATCCGCTTCATGAACGAACGGATGGAACTAATAGAGCTTGACCCCGTGACTTTTACGTGTAATCGTTGCGGACGGTGTTGCGAGCAATTTGCCATCGGCGTGGCGCGGGAGGACATCGTGCGCATCATCCACGGGGAATGCAGGATCCTTCCCTTCCTAACCTTGTTGGAAAATCGCCCCACGTTCCAGTTCTTCAACAAGAAAATGTACAAGGCTAATGATCTCGTGTATCCTCCCGAACTCATAGCGTGGGTCGAGACCTTGAACCCGAGCCTCGGCAAGATAGCTCCGCGAGAATTGCCTAGCTGCATGTTCTACGACTCGATCGAGCGATCCTGTACCATCTACGATCTACGCCCTGCTGAATGCAGGCTTTATCCTGTCAGTAACAAGCTCTTGGGCATGACGAATCTCTTGTGCGACGCAGCATGCTTCGAGCAAGGTACGCCCGTCGACATGCATGGTCTTCAACCGATATTGGACGAGAACCGCGTGAGTGATGCCGCGTTCCTGGCCATGTACCAGCTTAACCCGCAAGGTGGATGGCGACTATCCGCGTTCAAGCTAGCACTTTTGTTTGACCGCCTTGCATATCTCGCGTGAGATATTGCATCGTCGTGCCGCCATCTCGGGTTTTTATTTGAGACTCATAATTTCTTGATATTTTATTAAGCGGAAGTATATTACTGGCCACTTCCAAGAAACTATTGTAGTCCAGGTTTAATTGCTCCAATCGATCAATTTTTTCTGCAATCGTGACAAAAATTGGTAATAATTGGTGAAAAAACCGCCGTTCTTTTATGAAATTCTCGAAAAATCATGATGGAGTGACGATGAAGAAAATCGTTTTCGTAGGACCACCAAACGCGGGAAAGACATCATTGCGAAAATTCTTCTTCGAAGGAATTCCCGCGGATGCAATCCTTCAAAATCCGGAAGCACCAACACTAGGACTGAAATATTCGCGATACGATTACGTTTATTCCTATCCTTTTGAAAAGGATGGCGGTACGCCTGAAAAAATTCCCATCGAGATAGCTATGCTAGACACCCCGGGCCAGAAGATCGAGGACTTGTTAACGACCAACATGCGGGAGAAAGCGTTCTCGGGCGCGGACATCGTCATGTTCATTTTCGACGTATCCGAATGGGATGACGAGATTCGCCGGGAATATTTGATGGATTTTATCTCGTTCGTCAACGATGCACGGCTTGAACTCGCGCCCGATTCCGCGTATCACGTCATAGGGCACAAGTATGACTGTTACAAGGATGGCTTTGAAAGCATTGAAGAAGTGAGGGTTATTATCAAGCGTGACCTGGACGACTACATGTTTCGAAAGACAGAGAAGATACTGGATCTCAGCGTCCATCTCACGAGCCTGACGAAAGACTATAGGCGGGAATCGTTCCACGCGTTACTCGATCTCACGGCCGATATACTCTCTGCACAATTTTAGCATTAATTGTCACTTCTCGTGGATACGAGATGGCTTGAATGAGCCCTATCAAACGTGCTATTCTTTCCAATTTTACCAATGATTCAAGTAACTTGCCGAACTCGCGGAAAAACGATAAGCGAAGAGAACCTCCATGATCGAAACGTGATCTTGTAAGGGATTCGGAAAAGATCAAAGCATGACGAGCAATTCTCGAAGGCTCGCAATCGCGTTTGAACCCCATTTTTCCCCGGATCTGTCGAGTAGCACCGCGTCCATACCAACGGCACGCGGGCCACTGATATCCCACTTTGGATCGTCACCGACAAAAAGACAACTCTTTGGATCAGTCCGAAGCACTTCAAATGCGCGCGTGAAAACTTGAGACGCCGGTTTTCGCCATCCCACATCCCGGCAAAAAATTATGGCATTGAAATATCGCACGAGGCCCAACTTTTCCAGTTCTTCTCTCCAGAGGAATGCAGGTGCACCCCATGGCGTGTTGGATACGAGTCCCATCTTGAGTCCTCGCTCCATCAATTCTTGCAACACGGGCTTCGTGTCTTCAAAAACGTGGCCCTTGTCAAAAACATGTTTCAAGAACATTTGGCATAGTTTCGTGATGAAGTCAGGACTCTTCAGCGTCTTCAATTGAAAGATGTTCACGAGCCTTTCCTCCATAGGCCTCACGCGAAAGTCACCATATTCGTGGCTCTCTTCTTCCACACGGTGCCAAAGTTCATCTTGTTCGTAAGTGACAGCCATTTTTTCGAATAACAATTGCTGGATGTCGTTCATGGCATGTTCCAAAATGTCGGGAAACTCGCTGGCCTTGTAATAATCGACCAGCGTGCCACCTAGATCGAACAGCACCACATCGACTTTTGGCATCCTGGATGATCACGCACCGTGATGGTTGAAGTACTAGCCGCAGCTCCAATTTTTAATGATTGTTTGCGTCGATTTTTTACGATCGATTAAAATGGGATTCATGTTGATTATTAATGCCTTAGCCGCAGCCCCGATTTTTAATGCTGGTTTGCGCCGATTTCAAACGTCTTGTTGGAAATGTGGATTCAACATGTTGCATTCACCAAGACACCTCGAAATGGAACATCAACGTAGAGGAAACGATATTGCACCTCGTCAATTTGCTGATATGGCACGCCTATAGGGCCGAGCAAACTGCCGGAACCGTGTTGGGTCAATATTTTCGTTTACGGCATCATCGACGCATCTCGCGTTTGATTATTCACCCAAGAGTTAACTCGACAAAACTTCTTTTGGTCGAGGTTAATGGAGATACTCGACAAAGTGAACCAAGGTTAAAATCCATGGGACTCAAGGACGCGGTGAAGAAAAGGAATATCGCCTCGAGCTTCAAGAATGTCGGCAAGCTTTTCAAGCGGAAGGAATCGCAGCAGGAAACCAACCCCCCGGAACAAGAAGATGAAAGGGTCGAGGAAGAAACGCAAGAAATGGAGGAGAATGCGGACGAGGTCGAGCTTGAAAGCGATGCATCGGCAATCGAGCCTGAAGTTGAACCCGAGGTGGAAGCCGAGGAAACGGCAGCGAGCGAAGCCGTCCCGGAAGCTACGAATACCGTACCGTTCCTTGAACCAAAAAAGCCCGTGACCGTGACACCTGCTGGAATAACTAAGACTCCAGCAACGGCGGCTCCGACGAGCATGGTGAAGCCGGCAGTGTCATCGACGTCGCCAAGCTTGGTCAAAAGCTCCAGCACGCCAGTCACGACTGCTACAGCATCGACCTCCAAAGCGCCTCTCTTCTCGAGCACCTTGAAAAGTAATGAATTGCAGCCGCAAAAACCTCAAAAAGAGATCGCGGTCCAGGAACCGGTCAAATCCCGTTCGAAAAAGGGAGATACTTCGACGCGTGGAAAACTAAAAGGTGATAAAAAGGAACAGGACGTGAAATCAAAACGTCAAGAAGAACCAAGCATCAAGGTTGTCGAGGAAAAACTACCAGCAGGTCAAGCGAAGCTCGGACTGGATTCAACGCGACTCGTCGAGATTAAGTCAAAAATGCGCACGATCCTCGCCGTGTCGACCCGGATCCGCATCGACATGCTGCGAGAATACTTGCAGTTGAATAATGACGTGTTTATTCAACTCCTCGTCAATTTCGCTAGCGAATTCAATTACAAGATCGATGGAGATTACATCGTGCTTGATACCGTGGTTGTTAACAAGTTCACGGTTAAATGAACATGAAATGCCATCGTGCGCATCTTTTCGCATTTTCCATTTGAACAATGCCAAGGTAGCACCAAGCAACCTATCGATCGATCTCGCTTTTGATTGAACATGTACAAGTTTTTCATGAGAAAGAGTATCTTGAATGCCAGGTAGAAAATTTGGTGGCTTGCATGACCGTCCATTTTGCATTCTTGCTCCACATCTATCAACCACCGGTGCAAATTGCACCCGTGATCCGCAGCATCACGAGCGAATGCTATCGGCCGCTCGTCGACGTGCTGAAGACCCATCCTGATGCCAGGATCACGCTCAACATTAACGGGACGCTCACGGAGCAATTGAATGATTATGGCTTTTCCGACGTGATCGATGGATTTGCATTCCTGGCATCAGCGGGACAAATCGAGTTCACCGGCAGCGCCAAGTATCATCCTCTTTTGCCGCTCCTTCCAGAGCCAGAGATCACTCGCCAGATCGAGTTAAATAACCAAACCAACCAACAATTCTTCGGTGAAGCATTCAAGCCTCGCGGCTTCTTCCCGCCGGAGATGGCGGTCTCTGAGGACGTCTTTGACCCCATCAAGCGTGCGGGCTTCGAGTGGGTTGCCATGAGTGGCATTGCCAGCACGGCATCATCGTGGCCCACGACGAATGTATGCCAGCACCCGAACGGGCTCAAGCTCGTGTTTCGCGATGACCTGGTCTCCGTCGACTGTGCATTCGATCGGGTAAATGACATCGAGGCCTTCGCGAACAGGCTCAAGTGGAAAAATACGGATGATGATTATTATATCATCCTCGCCATGGATGGCGAAACTTTTGGCCATCACATCAAGCACGCGTTCAAGGATTTCTTGATCCCGTTGTTCGATGCCCTGCCACGCCGCGACGATATCCAGATGCATTCCGTTTCCGAGATCATCGACATGTTTCCTGCAGGTGAGGTGCAAGTACCCCGCGCGTCGACCTGGTCAACGATGACCTATGATATCCAGCGTGATATTCCCTTCCCGCTCTGGTTCGATCCAAACAATGCCATCCACGTGGAACAGTACAAGTTCATGATGTACGGCATCGTTCTCGTGAACCTGGCGCAAAAATACGTGGAAGGGATGGATGGCGAGCGCAAGGCCGAGTTTGACAACGCGAGGAACTTTCTTGATCGCGGCATTCACTCCTGCCAGACATGGTGGGCATCCAAGCGGCCATGGTATTCGCCGGACATGATCTTGCGTGGTTTAAACGAGATATTGATGGGTAGCATCAATGCGAAACGAAGTTTTCCCGAGAATGTTCCCGAAGATCTGAAGGATGCCACGACCCTCATCCTGGATGCGATGTTAGTGTCTCAAAACAAGATTATCCTTTCGTTGTAGGTGTTTTTGTCGGTTTTCCAGAATCATATGCAATGCATTTATATCTGTGGCAGCGCCACAATCATATGGGAAACTTGATCCGGATTTTGATCAAGAATTGATACATTTTACGTGCCGGGAATTGCCAACAAAGCCATCTATTCCGGCCTAATTGAAGATCTGTCAATAACATCGTTATTGGGTGCGTGATCGTGGGAAATGTCGAACAAAAACTAGCCGAACGAGCTGCTTCCGCGGAGAAATCGTTTAGCGGGCAAGAGGGGCAGGTTCGAAAACCAATTGCTTCGAAAAAGGCTCCGTTAGATGAAGTATCGACGCATCCCGCATATGTTTCGTGCCCCATCTGCCATACCGCATACAAGGTTCATTTCAGCACGTCCGTGATTGAAAATGTCGAGGATGGCCTGGCTCGCTTGCTCGTGACGCCGCCTTGCAATCACAAATTTCTTGTTTTTGTTGACAGCAATTTACGAACTCGCGGGGTCGAGCGCATCGATCACGAAGGACTCGTGTGCGAACATGCTGATACTGCATTTCTAGAGAAGCATATCAAGCTTTTGGAGGAACAGCATGCCAAGCTCGCCAAGGATAAGGATTACAACGAGGCATTCGAGATCATGCAGCAAATAAAATCCGCGAAAAAAGAGCTCGATTCACTCAAAAACAAGATCGTCGTGAAATGATCACTAAATTCCAAGGCATTATCTAAATTTTAAAAGGAGTAGTTGAAAAATAAAAAAAGAGAAATGAAATAACGAAGTTGCGTTAAGTAATTTGCTTATTTCTTCTTAGGAGCAGCTTTCGCGGGCTTCGCTGCGGGCTTCGCTGCAGGCTTCGCTGCGGGCTTCGCTGCAGGCTTGGCTGCAGGCTTCGCTGCGGGCTTGGCTGCGGGCTTGGCTGCGGGCTTCGCTGCGGGCTTGGCTGCGGGCTTGGCTGCGGGCTTCGCTGCGGGCTTGGCTGCGGGCTTGGCTGCAGGCTTCGCTGCGGGCTTGGCTGCGGGCTTCGCTGCAGGCTTCGCTGCGGGCTTGGCT
>Ga0209039_10000382_pt1 | contig 43175 bp, 34 predicted proteins | sample BogFormECP12_OM1_FD_188238 | JGI IMG/M metagenome (GOLD analysis project Ga0209039, IMG submission 188238) | Bog forest soil microbial communities from Calvert Island, British Columbia, Canada - ECP12_OM1 (SPAdes) (version 2) | ecosystem: Environmental > Aquatic > Freshwater > Wetlands > Bog ...
CACGTGGGTAATACAGCCGTCTCATGGCAACTCAATGAGAAATCAACCACATCCCGCTCTTTTTGGCGTGTTCGCAGTAAACTACCGCTAGGCGACAAGGCAGGATCTATTTCCTCGAAGCCCTTTTTCGGGACAAGAGTCCCCCCTGCGGCCCACTCAGAGCTTCCTTTCCGAGTGCGACGATCCCGGAGGTGAGCAGTTTATTGTTTGACCAGTTCGACGCGGCGATTCAAGGCGCGTCCGTCTTCCGTGTCATTGGAAGTCACCGGTGCATAGGGACCATCGCCATAGGGGGAGAGTCGGGCGGCAGCCACCCCATACTGTGTGGTGAGTACATGCACCACGGCTGCGGCGCGTTGGCGCGAGAGCTCCATATTCGCGGCTAAGGCGCCCACGTTGTCGGTATGGCCTACGACGTACACCTTCACCTTCGCGTCCTGCTGCAACAACGTGACGACTTCCTTCAGGGCGGCGGCGGACTCCGGCTTGACCTCGGATTTTCCCGTGTCGAAGTAGATGCCGTTCACCACGATATGGCCGTTGGCGCTCAAGCCGCTGGAAAGAGCCGCGGCGTTGGCAACCATCACTTGTTCCAACTGCTTTTCCACGACGATGATCTGCGAATAACGTCCCGTGCCTATCGACTCCCAGACCCACGTCTTACCCATATGGGCGGTGAAATCGCCGTACGAACCCGAGTCGTAGTCGACGGTGTACCCTGCCGTCCGCAGCGCGGTGGTAACGTTGCGCACCACCTGAGCCTTGGAGGCGGTATTGGGAACGTGGTAATTTAGCTCGTGATACTCGCCTTCAATCTTCTTGTCCGGCTTGCCTGACCCCATCGGCATGGATGCCACATCGTCGTCTTTATCGACGCATGAAGCGATGGTGGCACCCGGGAAACGGGTGATCAAGGGCGAGTCTTTGCAGCCTTGAGCGTCCTGCGCCTCACCTGAAGAGACTGTGAACAGTGACCATGCAAGACATAAAAGTATGCAACGGATTGCCTTCATCGGAACCCTCCTCCTAACACATGTGCGTAGATTAATGGCCGTAAACTGAGAGGAATAATGTACCACGATCATTCAACGTCCGATGGAGTAATGCAACGACGCCGGATCAGTCTACCCTTGGCGACAAGGCAGGACCTGTTTCCTCGAACCCAGTTCGCTAACGTTTCGGGACAACGATCTGCCCAGCGGTGTCGAGCAATAAACTGGCGTCCAACAAGCAGGCCAGCCTGACCCCAGCCTTCTCCAACTGAAGTTTGATCACCGTGTCCGCTTGCCGCTCAGGCGAGATGGTCATGGCGGCGGGATCCTCATTACCGTGCACCCGGTTCTCTGAAACATTGCGCAGTTCGGACTCCCGCGGTACCCATTCCCGGCAAAGCTTTAATCTTTCATTCCCAAAGCAAGAGGGATGGCAAGGAAGCCGGAGCCGCCAGGCGCAAGTATTCGTACCCGATGCCGGCCATCCCCTGATGAAACGAGGCGAGATAGGGAGCTTTTTTCCAGCCCAAGGCATAGCTCCCCGGTGGTTGGGAGCGTCGAAGGATCGTGGCCCCCATCTTTCGGGCCTCCTGAAGGTAAGCTGGATCGCCCAGCTCTTTAGCTACCTCCACAAACATCTCGACTCGCCCCATCGCACCGCAGCATAATGTGTCTGGCCCATGTGTTCCAGCCTGCCGGGTGGCTTGCAAGCCGTGGGAAATATCCTGGCGAACCTGCGGAGTATCGAGAATGGGAAGCGCGGCCAAGCGGCTCAAAGCGATCCCTGGAGCCCCGTGGCACCAGCTCGTCATATGGGAGTAACCCTGCTCGGTAGGCGGGTGGCGGAAGTCGGGCCAGTTGGAAACCTCGGGCATGAAAACGCTGCTTTCATAAGCCTCGGCCTCCACCGCCGCTTCCCGGAAAGAACTCTCACCGGTGGCTTCATACAACTTGAGCAGTGCATAGGCGATCCCGGCGGCGCCATGCGAAAATCCGGTCAGCATCTCTTCCTTCCCTAACGTTTTCCACGCCCTCGGCCCCTGGAGACTGACCGACCGATGCTGCAAGAGATGCTCCCCGCACAGGACCGCCTTATCGAGAGCCTCCGGAAGCCGTGTCGCCCGATAGAGTGCCAGCAGAGCCAGCGCTGCTCCCGCCGCTCCCATGATCAGATCGAATTTGCGGTCCGACGTAATGTGCTCGGCATCCAGCATTTCGGCAAAACGCCCGGCATGGTGGAGCCATTCCTGTTCTCCCAGGAACTCACTCGCCCGGACGAGCGCATAGATGACGGAGGATTGTCCCACCCCGGCGCCGATGCCTGGAAGGAAGAGCGCCCGCACATAGTCGGGCCGCACCGCCTCCCGGACAACCGTTGCCAGGGCAGAGCGAGCCAAGGCGGCCAAAGCCGGTTCGCCCACCTGCTTTTGTACGGCCGCCAGGAACAACGCCACGCCGCAAAGGCCGTCGTAGAAGCGTGGGGCCATCGGCTCCAACTGCCAGCGCTGGGCCTCGGCGTAGTAGGCCAGCGTGTTCCAGCTAACGCCTTCGTTGAATGAGCGCCCGGCGCCGCGAATCTGCTGGGCGATGCGGAGCGCCTCTGCCAGGAAATCGTCCGGGCTCGCCTTGTCTTCCCCCGGGACCTCGGAAGCCGCGGAGTCCGTGTTGTCCACCATTTTCGGCTCGCCTCCTTGCAGCTCGAACGAAGCGCGGAGGAAACCCAATTGGCGCGCCAAATCTTCCTCGCTCAAGGTTCCGAATCGCCTTTGGACTTGAGAAAACCCTGATTCCCGAAAGAATTGAGGGATCGAGCCACCACCTTCGAGAATCAGCCGGTCCTCCTCCGCCGCGTATTGGAATTTGGGGATATCCCCTTGTAGGAGGCTCCTTCGCTCATCGGCCAGGATCGGCCAATTGAAGGGCCGGTCCTCGGCATAGAGCAAGGGGCGACTGAAGAGCTCCAGCTCAATGCTCGCGTCCACGCCATGGCAGAGGCAGCGGGGAGAATATAGCCGCTTCAGCATGGAACCGTATATCGCCGTGTCCCTGAATACGAAACGCAGGCCCGACCAATTGCGGAGAGGACCGTTGGGGCCAAACATCTCGGGACCGCGCGCCCGGAGAAAACGGTACATCTGCTCGAACCCGGTGGCAATCTGCTCCACGTAAAGGGCCGCCTGCACCTTCTCACCATCCAAGATCACGACATTGTCGGTCAGCCGGAGGGAAATCGGTTCCGTACCAAGTCGCATGGCGTCGGTGTTAATGTTCTCCCAGGCTTTTTTCCGCCGATGGGTTAGTTGAACCTCGGTTCCGCCCAGCCCGCTGAAGTCGAAGCTCTCACCCGAAGGCCGGATCTCCCAGCGCGGGAGCAAGGCGGTGCGGAACACCGAGTCCTCATAGAAAAACCGGCCGGCAAGGGCGAGCGGTCCTTCCTCTCCCGGCGGTCCGAAGTACCGGATGCGCGGCTGGAGCAGGGTTTCATGGTCAATAAGCACCGGATGTTCGCCCGCAGCGATGAGGTTCTCGTGATGGCAGTCGGTTCCTTCCAGGGCAAAAATCAGACATAAGAGCATCCCCGCCCGGGAATAGAAGGCTTCAACGTCACGCTGATGTTGGCAGGGACGGGGCTCGATTTCCTCCACCCAGCCGTAGGCGCCGCCATCCAGCACCTGGAGAGTCCGGAGGGGGGGCAGTTCGGCATTACGATTGATCCAACTGAGCAAATCCCAATAGGCGGCCTCGGCCGCGATCATCTTGGGTTTGTAGATCAGCTTGAGGCCCGCGGCAAAGTGCACCCGCAACGCCGTGCGTCCTGCCCGGTGCGGGTCTGACAAGTCGGTGTCCAGCTTGATGACGAGCCCCAGCGGCTGGCCTCGGTTGAAGCGAGTCTCCAGTTCCGCCTGATCAGCTTCCAGGCGAAGGAGAAACTCCCCCGCCGCCTCCACCCATTGCGAGAGCCTGGTAGCCAGATATCTCGCCAGCACCGGATAGTCCAGAAAGAGGCGGATAAGTCCTCCTCCTTGCAGAGAGCGCAGGAAGGATTCATAGAGTTGTCGGGAGCCTGTGCCGGGAAGCGTTCCCGACCCGGATGGAGCTACGGCGGGGGAATCCGGGTGCGCGGTGCGGAACCACGTGAATTCGAGATCCAGAGTAGCTCCCGCGATCGCCTCCCAGGAAATCAGCAAGGAGCGCTCCCACTGCCGATGGGCCGCCTCCGCCAGCAAGGCATAGGCGGCCGCGGACTCCTTCTGAAGTGTTTTTCGGGCGAGCCGTAGGAAGGGATAAAGAAGCTCTTCAAAGGCGACGGGCTGCTCTCCCCGAATCGAAGCCAGGTCGTTCTTCAGGAGGGTTTCGTCCCAAGGCTCCTGGGAGGACTCGATCATACACCCCAGCAACCGTGCCCATAGCGGCATCTCAGGGTTTGCCCGCCGGACACACCCCACTAGGCCCCGGGGGCGACCCACATCCAGCCCGTCCCACTGGAGGCGCTTGGCGAATACCTTCTCCTCGCCGCGAGCACAATTTTTTCGCCATGCGGCCATCCGTTTCTCAATCGCCTCGGAATCCTCGGCGCGAGTTTCTGGCAGGAAGTCACCCCCCAAACGTTCCTCCAGGAACGCCGATTGCTCCACGATTTCCCAGAGTGGTTCGTTTGAGATGGACAGTGGATCTCCTCTGGCAAAGGACTAGCCGCTACAGTGGGATAGAACAGGCACCCACTCGATGGGCAGGTGTGCCGGAGAGGAGGCCTCAGGCTTTATCAGGTTTTCGTTCTCAAACAATTGCCGATCAGCGGAGTCTCACCTCCGCGGTGGTGAAGCGGGCCCCAGTCTCCGGCCGGGGGCAGATGTCAACACCTCAGGATCGCAATTTGGGCACGACCCGGGCCACTCTTACGCGCCTGCATTTCCGCGACTTGCAGCACTATCGGACAACATGGCGCGTGAGCGCGCCCGGGCGTGTGTCGTCTAACATTTAACGTGTTTGTGGTGCGAGATTCAGTGTTTGATTGTTAGATCGGTGCCGCAACCGCATTGAGGATAATGACCGCCTCCGGCGACCTTTTCAACGTCCTCCTCCGAGAGCTCGTCCTTCTTGGCTCCGGCAGGCGTTATGGTTTCCCGGTCCTTCTCGATTACCTTTTCATTTTCTTCTGCCATATGTGCTCCTCCTTTTTGAGTTTAAAGATTCCTGAACGAACATAGCGCTGAAGGCCCAAAAGACAAGAAGCCCTGGGTGGCCGCTGTGAATCCACGCAGGCGCACACACTCCAGGGGTTGCTTGTCCATCTTGATGTCGGAAGTGCGGAGGTGAAGCTGCCCCCGGTCTCCGACCGTAGGGCAGATGTAAATACCTTTGGACCGCAATTCGGGCACGACAGAAGCCACTCGCAGGCGCTTGCATCGCTGGTACGATGCCGTATCACGGCTAAACATGGTGGCGTTCAAGCGAGGGTGCATTTACTAGGTCCCGTGGTCAATGACCAAGCCGGGGCGTAGCCGAAATAACGCAGCATGAAGGTGTACCGCCGCCTGAGACCTTTTCAAAGTCTGTTTCGGAGAGTTCGCCGTCCTGCTTGGGACTAATGGTTTCCTTAACCTTTTCTTCGGTCTTCTCTTCTGCTTTAGGGTCTGCCATTTGTTTCCTCCTCTGGAGAGTGCCAAGCCGAGCGTGGCTTATATGAAGCCTGGAGCTATAATTGCAGGGATAAAAGTCACCCGCCTTCCGCCAAACGTTGCGTATGTCCGCTTCCTCGATGGGCCCTGAAAACGTGCGAGTCTCGTCACACTGCTTAGCAAACTTCCGCTGGGAAGACAAAAAGTCTTTCTTTCATCGAGAATATGTTTGAAACTTAAGTATCATCGAAGCCTAGCACCGGCGGGCAAAAAAGGTCAAGGCCAATTTCCCGCGGACCATTTGTATAAAGCAGGCGTAAAGCTGTTATCCGAGATCCGCAATCCCTTGTGTGGCATTCAATCCCCCACTCGTACAGGTGCAAACCGCAGATCCCTCTCCCCAAGTCCCCTTATAGAGGGAGTTTGTGCTGGAACAGCACTCGCTGGGATTGATCGCGAGTAACGCCGCAGCGTTTACGAACCGCCGAACTCCCATATTGTCGCCCACTCGGAAGTTGATCTACACCATCGCATATTACTCCTGCCTTGTCGCCTAGTGTTCACCGATGAGTCCGAAGGGTCAATCCGAAATTCTGTACGGGCAGCGGGGCGTCTGGAAGCGATGCACTTGGGTGTATGGCCCCCGAACTAGTTAAGTTAGCGCTTATGGGAATCCTGCCCGCTGTGGCACGGCCATCTTGGCCATGACGGCTCACGGGCGGGACGCCCGTGCCATCGCGGCGGGCAGGATGCCCGCGCTCCCTCCCCCGGGATCGGCTTTCTATTCAATGTCGCGCACCCTGTCATTGTGCAAATTCTCCCTCTCATGATTTCCTGTTTTGAGCCATTTTCCCCACCTAAAATACTGAATCGGCGTGCCTTCGTCCCCATGAGGCTCATTTCATGAGATTACTTGCATCCTCATCCCAATGGGGCTCTGGTCATCAACGTGCGAACCGAGCCAATCGGGTAGGCAGGGACTGCTTGCCACTTGTTTGTGGGGTGTAGGAACTCGCAAACCGGGAACATATCAGATACGGAAACTGAATTGCCCGTAACTTATTGCATTTATACCTTTAGTAATTCATATGTGGTTTCCGTACACAACCCCACCCGTGCCCTTTATAAGCAGGGCGGGAGAGCTGAACGTTACCGGTGGCTAGCGGGAATCCGTCAAAAGCCCTGCGAGGTTTCACCCTCTTGATGTACCGCCAGTCCCTGCGACAAGGGGCACCATAGAAACTCGCATCGTTTTCTGGCCGCGAAGGCTGATATTTCTCCTTTCCCTTTGCCCCAATTCCGCGCGATTCCCGGCAAAATGTCTGAGCGAACGTAAGCGCCGATTCGGCAGTGGGGGCGCGCCATGGCGCGCCCCTACGAGATGAAGTGGCACGGCCATCGTGGCCGTGACCGCCCACGGGCGGGACGCCCGTGCCACATCAAAATGAGTCATTACCCATCTTGGCCATGACTTGACACGGGCGGGACGGCCGTGCCACACAGCCCCATTGCCGCCGAATCTTTGGGCGGTACTCCAAGGAAAGCCGGATGACAGAAATGATGAGCCGGCAAAAACTGCAGCAAGCGCTTCCCGCCATCGAGCGGTACGCCTCGACCGTCCTGGCCGTGGTGTGCACCGTAGCCATCCGCTTGGTTTTTGACCCGGTGCTCGCTGACCGGGCGCCCTACTTGTTCTTTGTCCTCACCATTGTGATCGTCAAGCGACTCTGGGGCCGGGGGCCAAGTCTGCTCGCCACGCTGCTGGGGGGGATTTCCGCCTGGTACTTTATCATCGAACCACGGTTCTCCTTCGCCTACGTCAACCGCGTTGACGCCCTCAACCTGGCGGCCTATTTCGCCGTTGGAGCCAGCATCAGTTTCCTGGGGAAAATGTCAAGCCGCTGGGCGGCTTCCAGGACCGTCAGGGGGAGAAACATCAAGCCGCGCGTCATCCGCCACACCGCGGTCCTAGCCGGCGCGGCGGTGGTACTGGCGGGGATGGTCCTGCTCCTCCTGCGCGACTTTGGGCGCGCCCGGGACGCGGAAGGGAGGGTGGCACACACCTACCAGGTGATGAACTCCGCTGATTCCGTGCTCTCCTTGATGAAGGACGCCGAGACGGGAGAGCGCGGCTTCCTGCTGACCGGTGATGAAACCTATCTCGCGCCCTATAATTCGGCCATTGCCGCCCTTCCGAGGGGCCTGAAAGAACTGAAGGATCTGACCTCCGACAACCCTCAGCAGCAAGCGCGTTACCACGAGCTCAGTCGGCTTACCGGCGAGAGACTGAGCGTGCTGAAGCATGCCATTGAGCTGCGCAAATCCTCGGGAGTCGATGCGGCTCTTGCCCTCGTTCGCTATGGCCGAGGAGAGCCGGCTATGGATAAGCTGCGCTCAACACTGGATGATGTCATGGGCGAGGAGCGCCGATTGCTGGCGGAACGCACCGCCAAGGCCCGGGTTGAAGACTCCCGCGAGCGTTGGGTCCTGGGATTGGGCAGTACGGCGCTGATACTCCTCCTGGTTTTCGCCAGCGTGGTTATTGAACGGGAAACCGCCCGGCGCGAGGAAATCACCCAGGCCCTCGGCCGTCACGCCGACTTGCTTGAACAAGCCCACGACTCTCTGATCACTTGGCCGCTGGGCGGCGCCATCAACTACTGGAGCCGCGGCGCCGAAATCCTTTATGGCTACGCGCGGGAGGAGGCGGTGGGCCGCTTCGGCCACGAACTTCTGCACACCGATCATCCCTTGGGTATGACTCAGATCGACGCCTTACTGCAACGTGACGCGCAATGGAAGGGAGAATTGACCCAAACCACCAAGGAGGGGCGAAAACTCATCGTCGAGAGTCAGTGGACTTTGGCCGTGGACGCGGAAGGCAACAAAACGGTTTTGGAAGCCAATCGCGACATCACCGCGCGCAAGCAGGCGGAGGCTCAGAATCTTCTTTTGGCCACCGCCATCGAGCAGGCCGCGGAGACCGTGGTGATCACGGATCGCGACGCGACCATCCAATACGTCAATCCGGCTTTCACCCGCATCACCGGTTACACCCGTGGCGAGGCCCTCGGCCAAAACCCGCGCATCCTCAAGTCCGGCCAGCACGACGCCAAGTTCTATGAGGAGCTGTGGGCCACCGTCACCGCCGGAAAACTCTGGCGCGGGGAGTTCACGAACCGGCGCAAGGACGGCACGCTTTATATGGAGGAGGCCACCATGGCCCCGGTGCGCGACGCCTCCGGCAAAATCACCAACTTCATCGCCATCAAATACGACATTACGGAGCGCAAGCGGGCGGAGGAAGCGCTGCGCCAGAGCGAAGAGCACTTTCGCTCACTCTTTGACAACATGCTGAACGGATTCGCCCATTGCCAGATGCTTTATGAGCAGAACCAGCCCTCCGACTTCATCTACCTGAACGTTAACAAAGCCTTCGAGGTCTTGACGGGGCTCAAGAATGTGGAGGGAAAAAAGGTATCCCAAGTCATACCTGGCATCCGAGAGGCCGACCCGGAATTGCTCGCGATCTATGGCAGGGTGGCTTCCACGGGTGTGTCCGAGCGATTTGAAACTTACGTGGAGGCCTTAGCCATGTGGTTTTCGATCGCGGTGTATAGTCCGAAAAAGGACCATTTTGTCGCCGTATTTGACGTGATCACCGAGCGCAAGCGGGCGGAAATGGCCCTCCGCGAAAGTGAGATGATGTTGCGTTTCTTCGTTCAGCACGCGCCCGCCGCCATTGCCATGCTTGACCGCGAGATGCGCTATCTCGTGGTGAGCCAGCGCTGGATGGCGGACTATCGCTTGGGCAACCGGGACCTCTGGGGCCTCAGCCACTATGAGGTGTTCCCGGAAATGCCGAAGCGATGGAAGAAAATTCACCAGCGATGCTTGGCGGGGGCAGTGGAAAGGTGTGAGGAAGACCCCTTCCCGCGCCTGGATGGCACAGTTGACTGGGTGCGCTGGGAGGCCCGGCCCTGGCGGAAAATCGACGACAGCGTCGGGGGTATCATCATCTTCAGTGAACTCATCACCGAGCGCAAACGGGCAGAGGAGGAAATCCGCACGCTCAATTCCGAACTGGAGCAGCGCGTGCGCTCGCGCACGGCGGAGCTGGAAGCAGCCAACCGGGAACTAGAGGCCTTTGCGCACTCCGTTTCGCACGACTTGCGCGCTCCACTCCGCGGCATCGACGGGTGGAGCCTGGCGCTGCTGGAAGACTACGGCGGGTGTCTGGACGCGCAAGGACAAAAGTACCTTGACCGGGTTCGCTCCGAAGCCCAGCGCATGGGAAAGCTGATTGACGACCTTCTGCACCTGTCGCGCGTGGGCCGGGCGGAACTGGTTCCCACTACAGTTGACCTCACCTCTCTCGCCGAAACCATTGTCGCCCGCCTGAAGGAGTCGCGCCCCGACCGCTCCATCGAATTCGTTGTAGCGCCGCAGCTAAAGTGCACCGGAGACGCCCGGCTTCTGGAGATCGCGCTGACCAACCTGCTCGATAACGCGATGAAGTTCACCGGGGCCCGCAACGCGGCGCGCGTGGAGTTTGGCGAAAGGGAGTACGAAGGCAATCCTGCCTTTTTCGTTCGCGATAACGGCGTGGGCTTCGATATGGCGTATGCCGGAATGCTCTTCGGGCCCTTTCAGCGCCTACACAAAGCCAGCGAGTTCCCCGGCACCGGCATTGGCTTGGCCACCGTGCAACGAGTGATTCATCGGCATGGCGGCCGTATTTGGGCCGAGGCGCAGGTAGGCGCCGGGGCAACACTCTATTTCACGCTTGGAGCGGACAAATGACCGTAAAGAGCAAAACCATTCTTCTGATCGAAGACGATCCCAGTGATACCGAGCTCACCCAGCGCGCGCTTGCGAAGGGCCGCATCCTCAACGAGCTGGTCGTCGCCTCCGACGGCCAGGAAGCGTTGGATTACCTCTTCGGCACGGGCCCCTACGCGGGCCGCGACATCTCCAATCTTCCTGCCCTCACCCTGCTGGACCTGAAACTGCCGAAGGTGTCCGGACTGGATGTGCTGCGGAGGATTCGCTCGGAGACGTGCACTCGGCGCATGCCGGTGGTCATTCTCACTTCTTCTCGGGAGGAGCAGGATATGGCCGCCAGCTACGACCTGGGAGTCAATAGCTATATCCGCAAACCGGTTGACTTTGAACAATTTGTCCAGTCGGTGGGGCATTTGGGGTTGTATTGGTTGGTCTTAAATGAGGAGCCCCCCAGGGTGAAGTGACAAAATGCCAGCATCAATACCCGGGGCTTCCCCGGCAAAACCTGCGGGATGGGGCATCGATTATCGGGCATTGGTGTTTTATCCATAATAAGTGAGGCGCCATGAGCAAACCATTGCGGCTTTTACAAATCGAGGATTCGGAAAGCGACGCGGACATCATACTCCGCCTGCTGATGCAGTCTGGATTCGAAGTCTTTTCCCATCGGGTGGAGGACGGCGAGGGTCTGCGCCATGCGCTGGAGGATCCCACCTGGGACGTGATCATTGCGGACTACCATCTGCCGGGGTTTGACGCGCCCGGCGCTCTTCGCATTCTCCAGGAGTGCGGCCATGACATTCCCTGCATCGTGGTATCCGGCAAGATGGGTGAGGACACCGCCGTCGAGATGATGAAATCCGGGGCGCACGATTACCTCACCAAGAACAACCTGACGCGGCTGGCGCCTGCGGTCGAGCGCGAATTGGCGGAAGCCGCAGCGCGGCGCGAAAGCAAGCAAGCGCAGGAAGAACTGCGGGGGAGCGAGGAACGCTTGGCGCTGGCGGTGGATGCCACGCAGATCGGCACCTTTGATTTCTATCCCCAGACCGGCAAGCTCATCTGGTCAAAGTTTGCCCGGCAACACTTTGGGCTGTCAACGGAGATGGAGGTCAGCTACGACACCTTCCTGAATGCTCTCCACCCTGCCGACCGCGACCGCGTAACGCAGACGTTGCAGAATGCCCTGCGGTACGAGAATGGCGGGGACTACGTGGACGAGTACCGAACGCTCGGCGTTGAAGATGGCCAGGAACGCTGGCTTTCCAGCCGGGGGCGGGTATTTTTCGATGCGCAATCGCAACCGTTCCGCTTTGTGGGCGTGATTCTGAACATTACGGAGCGGAAGCGGCTGGAACAGCAACTTCTGCAAGCGCAGAAGCTCGAGAGCATCGGGCGGTTGGCAGGCAGCATCGCGCACGATTTCAACAATCTGCTGACCATTATCAACGGCTATGCCCATTTGGTTTTGGCGGAGATGGGCCCACAAGACGCCCTACGGGACTCGATGGAAGAACTCTCCAAGGCCGCCATGCAGGCAGCGGGCCTGACGCGCCAGTTGGTGTCATTCAGCCGCCGGCAAGTCGCCGAGCCCAAGACCATTGCGGTGAACGAGTTCGTTAAAGATTACGAGAACATGCTGAGGCGGCTGCTGGGTGAAAACATCGAGTTGGTCCTGTCGTTGGACGCGCAAGCGGGGGCTTTTCGCGCGGACCCCGGGCAGATTGGGCAAGTCCTTATGAACCTCGCCGTGAACGCCAAGGATGCCATGCCGGCCGGCGGCAAGCTGGTAATCGAAACCTCCTGCGTGGTGGTGGACGATCACTTTGCGCGGACCCACCTCTACGTCAGCCCCGGCCAGTACGTCGTGCTGGAGGTCACTGACACGGGCACGGGAATGTCTGCGGAGGTGAAGTCCCACCTTTTTGAACCCTTCTACACGACCAAGGAACATGGAAAAGGTACGGGCCTGGGATTGTCAACGGTCTACGGAATCGTCGTCAACCAAAGCAGCGGATCTATTTGGGTCTCTAGCGAACCCGGCCGCGGAACGACCTTTAAGCTGTTCTTCCCCTCTTTCGGGTTTGAAACCACTGCGGGCTCAGTGGTCAGCATCGAACGCATCTCCTCCCAAGGAGAAACCATCCTGCTGGCGGAAGATGAGGCAGGAGTGCGGAAATATACGCGGGAGATACTGGAACGCTACGGCTACATCATCGTGGAAGCCACCAACGGCATGGAAGCTCTCTCCGTGGCCCGAAGCCACCCGGGGCCGATTCATTTGCTGCTCACCGATATCATTATGCCGACGATGGGCGGGATGGAATTAGCAGAAAAGTTTGCTGCGGAGTTCCCCCGCATCCCCGTGCTTTTCATGTCGGGCTATTCCGATCAGATCATGCGGCATTGGAGCGCCCTCAGCGCTTACATTCAAAAACCCTTCACGCTATCCGATCTCCTGATCCAGGTGCGTGAACTGCTGGACCGGGCCGCGCCAAGTTCCTTGCACGTCGAAGACCTCCCGGCGGCAGGCTAAGCCTCGCGCCCACAGACAGTTGTTTTACACGTTGGTGGCTGGTAGAATGGCGGCGCAAACGGCGGACATGCGAAAAAAAAGGCCGAGCCGCCTGAACTGCCTCAAGGATGATGCGCATGACAAAAGCAATTGGAGTGAGTCGAAGAGAATTCCTGGCGGGGTGCGGTGCGGCCATGGGAAGCGCAGCACTGGCGGCGGGCGCCCGTCCAGTCCAGCCCGAAGCGGGCAAGGTGCGCTTCGGGGTACGGACCCCCTTGCCCGAAAAAATGACTTTGCGCGAGCGAGCCCAACTGGTCAAACGGTTGGGCTACGACGGCATTGAACTGGGCGACGAATGGTCAGACAAGCCGGTGAAATTCCTTCAGGATCAACTCGCCGGTATCGGGATCGCCGTCAGCGCCGTCGTGGGCTCGATCAAACTGTTGGACACGGACCCCTTGGTTCGCGCGCAGGCGGTGGGACTGGACCGCCAGCGCCTGGAGTTGGCTCGCACCCTCGGGGCCAACGACATGATTGAAGTCCCCGTCTTTGGACCCAATAAATTTCAGGATCTTTCTCCGATCATGACGGCGCGCGAGGTTGAGGAACGCTTGTTGGTGGCTGAACTCAAGGAGTTGGTGCCCGACGTCCAACACACGGGTGTTAACCTGATGCTGGAGCCGTGCAACAGGAAGGAGACCCACTTCATGAACCTCCAGAGTCAAGCCGCCAAGTTCATTGAGGCCGTGGATGCTCCCGGCTTCAAGCTGCTGAGTGACTTCTATCATATGCAGTTGGAGGAGAAAGACATTGCGGCGACCTTGAGAGAGTACGGCAAATACACGGTCTACGTTCACCTTGCGGATGGTAAGGCTCGCACGGAGCCAGGTTCCCTGCCTTTCGATTACCGTCCGGGATTCAGGGAGCTCAAAGCATGGGGATTTTCGGGATGGCTGAATATGGAATGCAACGCCACTGATAATCCCGAAGCCGCCTTAACGAGAGCGCTTGCCTATATCAAGAAGCAATGGGCTGAGGCGTAACGAATCGAATCGGTGCATTTCCCCGCGCTGCAAACTGGCAGGAAATCGCCGGGTACGCGGCAAACTCGTTCTCCCCGAACTGAATCCCGAACTAAATTCCTGTAACCCCTGTAAATCTGATGCGGTATAATAGCGGCTGCTCGGGGCGAGCATCAGATCGCGGCAGAGAATCCTTACCTCACACAGGAGCGAGCTCCCGCACACCATCATTGCAGCATCTACGGCGGGGCTCCGGGGTGGTGACGGATTCAGCGACAACCAGACGGTCAACCCGTAGCATACTCCTACCGCGAAACGCGCCGAATCGTTACTTTGGGATAGAGGTGACCATAAGGTGTTCAGGCTGGATGCTAACAAGAAAGTTCATTTTTGCGATGGGGTCACGCGCCGAGACTTTCTCCACGCCGGTGCGCTCGGGTTCATGGGTTTGACTCTACCCGAGTTCTTTTCGCTCAAAGCGTCAGGCGCGGTCCAAAACGACAAGGACATCAACTGTATTCAGTTGATGCTGGTCGGCGGGCCGAGCCAGCTCGACACCTGGGACATGAAGCCGGACGCGCCTGCCTCCATTCGCGGCCCCTACAAGCCCATCAAGACGAACGTTCCCGGCATGGAGATTTGTGAAATCTTTCCACGCATGGCCAAACATGCGGATAAGTTTGCCTTGCTACGGTCATGTTACCACACGGCGGCGGCCGTCCACGACACCGGCTGCCAAATGATGCAGACCGGGAGGTTGTTCCAGGGAGGCCTGGAGTCGCCTAATTATGGCTCCGTGCTGAGGTATGAGCGGGGTCCGCGCGGTGACATGCCCCCCAATGTTTTGATTCCTTACATCATTGGAGAACTCGGGGGCAACCTGCCGCACGGCGACAGCGCCGGATTCCTCGGTAAAGCCTATGATCCCTTCGTCCTCAACGCGGACCCCTCCGTCGCCAATTTCCAAGTGCCGGACATGCTGCCGCCCGATTACATCTCGGCGGTGCGCGTCGACCGCCGGCGCAGTTGGCGCCAAGTCATCGACCAGTCGGTGAAATACTTTGAGGATACCAACCAGGACGCCAAATTGATGGACGCCACCTTCAACCAGGCTTACACGCTGATGACCTCGGCCAAGGCGCGCGAGGCTTTTGAGCTGACGCAGGAGACGGAAGACATGCGCAAGCGCTACGGTATGACGCGCATTGGACAGGGCTGCCTGCTGGCGCGCCGCCTGGTGGAACGGGGGGTGCGGTTTGTCACCGTGAACATGTTTGAGACGGTCTTCAATGACATCACTTGGGATATTCACGGTTCCGCTCCGTTCAGCCCCATTCAATGTTATAGCGACCTGGTGGGACCGATGTTTGACAACGCTTACAGTTCGCTACTCGAAGATCTGAGCGACCGAGGCTTGCTGGAAAGCACACTGGTGGTGGCTACGGGGGAGTTTGGACGCACACCCAGAATCAACCCTGCCGGAGGCCGCGACCATTGGCCGCAGTGCTGGACCATCATCATGGCCGGAGGTGGCATCAAGGGAGGCCAGATTGTGGGCGCTTCGGACGCCATCGGCGGCGCACCCAAGGACCGCCCGGTCATGCCGGCGCATGTGGCGGCGACGGTGTACAAGTGCCTCGGGATTCCCATCGATACCGAGCTCAAAACATCGCAAGGCCGCGTGGTGCGCCTTGTGGACCACGGCTTTGATCCAATTGATGAACTGCTGGTGTGAGAAGGGCAGTGGATAGTGGTCAGTGGCTAGTGACAAGACGGAGCCCATGCGCCTCATAGTTCCGGTTTGCCACTAGCCACTAACCACTAGCCACTGCTTTTTTGAGGCAATCATGAATCCGCGTCGTTTCCTGCTCATCGTTATTTTCGCTTGTGCGTTTTTGGCATTTTACGCCGGCCAAGGGTCGAACGCACAATTGTTGACAAGCCAAGAATCCCTGCCCATGTCCAAGGATGCTCCCTTCCACCCCGGCGGCGAATACAAACCGAAAGTGACGCAGAGCGGTGAGACCCGACTGTCGCCGGTTGCCGACCACAACGCTTACCCCCCGGTTCCCCTCGTTAAAATTGACATTTTGCCCGCCGCAGTCACCATTTCTGGAGCACATTACAATCAACGACTAATTGTCGAGGGGACATACACGGACGGCCACCAGGAAGACTTGACAGCCCAGGCGACCTTCGCATCCTCAAACCCCAATGTCGCGCGCATCAGCAATGAATTTGCTGTCGCCGAAGGCGACGGCCAAGCGGCCATCACCACGGTCCTCCGCGGCCACCGCGCGAGCATTCCCATCAGCGTTGAGAATTTCACCGCTCCGGCGGTGTGGAGCTTCCGCAACGACGTCCAGCCCGTGTTGACGAAGATGGGATGTAACTCCGGTCCCTGTCATGGCGCGGCGGCCGGAAAGAACGGCTTCAAGTTGACGTTGCGCGGCTACGATCCGGAGACCGATTACTTGACCTTGACCCACCAGGCCCTGGCTCGGCGCACCGAACGCCTTGAGCCCGCCAAGAGTCTGATCCTGTTGAAGCCGACGCTCACCATCCCGCATGGCGGCGGAAAGCGCTTTGCGGTTGACTCACCCGAGTATCAGGTCATTTCCGGGTGGATTGCTCAAGGCATGCCCGCCCCACAGGACTCGGACGCGCGCGTGACAGGGATTGAAGTTTCCCCCCCGGAAGCGTCGCTGCGTCCCGCGGCCGAGCAGCAACTCATCGTGACCGCAACTTTCTCCGACGGCCGCAAGGAAGACGTGACCCGTTGGGCCAAGTACGACAGTGGCAATGAAGGCGTGGCCACTGTCGACAATTATGGCCACGTCACCATGCACAGATTTGGGGAAGCGCCGGTGACCGTGTGGTACCAAAGCCATGTCACTTTTTCCCGCTTGCGGATTCCCTTCCCTTACAAGTTAGAGGAGGCGGTCTTTAAGAAGGCGCCGCGGCACAATTACATCGACGACGACATCCTGAGCCACCTCGCGGTCCTGCACATCCCGCCCTCGCCCCCCGCCGGCGATGCGGAATTCATTCGGCGGGCGTACTTGGATGCCGCCGGTATTCTGCCCAGCCCTGCCGAAGTCGAGCAATTCCTCAAGGACTCTTCGCCGGATAAGCGTGACCGGCTGATCGACGCGCTCATGAAGCGGCCCGAGTTCGTGGATTATTGGGCGTACAAGTGGTCAGACCTGCTGCTGGTTTCGAGTAACCATCTATCGAACGAAGAGATGTGGAGCTATTACGGGTGGATTCGCGATAGCGTTGCCAGCAATAAAGCGTGGGATAAATTCGTTTATCAAATCGTGACCGCCACTGGCAACACCGTGGAGAACGGCGCCGCCAATTACTGGGTCGTCCACCGCGATCCCTTGGACACCACAGAGAACATGGCGCAGGCGTTTCTGGGGATCACCATTACCTGCGCACACTGCCACAATCATCCCCTGGCCAAGTGGACGCAAAAAGACTATTACGGCATGGCCAACCTGTTTGCGCGCGTGCGGCTCAAAACCTATGCGAACCAGACATCGCGCCTGGCGGCGGGGACGATTCTCAACAACGTCACCGTTTATTCGGCGCCCACCGGCGAGTTCACGGACGATCGTTTCATGACCGTCCTGCCGCCCAAACCCCTGGACGCCGGGGCGCTCCCGGAAAGCACCCCTGGCGACACCCGCGTATATTTTGCCAAGTGGCTCACGTCACCCGAAAACCCCTTCTTTGCGCGCAACGTCGTCAACCGGATTTGGCGCGACTTCCTGGGGCGCGGACTGGTGGAGTCGATAGAAGATCTCCGCGATACCAATCCCGCCACGAATGACAAGTTGCTGAACGACTTGGTGAAGGATTTTGTGGCGCACAATTTCGATGTCGATTACCTGATTCGAACCATTATGCAGTCGGCAACCTACCAGGCTTCCTCCACGCCGCTCAAGGAGAACGCCGACGACGACAAATTCGGGTCGCATTATGTCATCAAGCGCTTGCCCGCGGAAGTGTTGCTCGATGCCTATTCCGAGGTCACCAAGGCGCCGGAAAAGTTCGCAGATTACCCCGCCGGAACCCGCGCCCTGCAATTGCCCGATTCGGCGGTAGGGTCTTACTTCCTCTCCGCCTTTGGCCGGCCCGTGCGGGCACAGACACGCGAAAGTGAACGCACCTCGGTGCCCACGGTTACCCAGGCGCTTCATATTTTCAACGGCGATACGCTGAACAACAAGCTGCGCGCTTCCGGCAGCTCGATTGAGATGCTGCTCAAGCTCGGCTTCACCGATGAACAAATCGTGGATTACCTTTACCTGGCTTCTTTCAGCCGTCATCCCCAGGACAAGGAGCGGATTGCTTTGGTCGAGGCGCTTCAGTCAGCCGCTCAGCAAAACGGCCAAGTGGCCGAGGACTCGCGCCGCGCCGCTCTGAACGACTTGGCGTGGGCCATGCTGACGAGCGAAGAGTTTATGTTCAACCACTGATGGGGATTGTCGATTTTCGATTGTCGATTGCCGATTTTGGCCTTGAAGTTGAGATTGGCATCGCAACGAGAAGAAAGCCCACGGGAAATGCCGCACTCAGCTTGCAACTCGTCTCCTGACAAACCAGCAAAGACTATGGGGCTTATCCCTGCGCTCATCGGTTTGTGTGTAATGCTGACACTCGTGGCGGCTTCCCGCGAAACCCGCGTGCAGGCTGATTCGACGCCCAACTACAATTCCCAGGTCGCGCCCATTCTGCAAAAGAATTGCCTGGCTTGCCACTCCAGCGCCTCCAAGATGGGAGGACTGGTCATGGAGAGTTACGACACTCTGATGAAGGGTGGCGTGCATGGCCCGGCAATCATTCCGGGCAAAACTGACCAGAGCCGAATGATCCTCATGCTCGAGGGAAAGGTTCAACCGCGAATGCCTTTCGGCGCTGACCCCCTGCCGGCTGCGGACATCGCCACTCTGAACGCGTGGGTCGAGGGAGGAGCGCGGGGGCCCGCTCGTGGCGAAGCAACCACGGCGCTTGCGCCGCTGGCGATACCTGATATCAAACCCCAAGTTGCCGTGGTCTCCCCCGTGGCCTCGGTGGAGTTTTCTCCCGACGGCAAGTTGCTCGCAGTGGGAGGCTACCAGGAGGTGCGGCTCATCGATTCGGCCAGCGGCAAGCCCCTGGCAACACTCTCCGGCCATGCGGATTATGTGCGGTCAATCGCTTTCAGCCCTGACGGAAAGATGCTGGCGGCAGCGGGTGGGCCACCCCAGCGCGGTGGCGAAATCAAAATTTGGGATGTCTCCTCCGTCGTAGCGCCGGGCTTCAGCCCGGCAAGTGCCGCCCCTTCGTTGCACTCAGGGCAGGCTCTAAAGGGCGGCGCTACGCTTCTCAAGACTTTACTGAGCCACAAAGATTGCATCTACTCCATTGCCTGGAGTGCAGATGGAAAGCTCCTGGCTTCGGGCAGCTACGACAAGATGGTGAAGCTGTGGGACGCCGCCACCGGTCAGGAAGTGAAGAATCTTCAGGATCACATTGACGCGGTCTTCGCCGTAGCTTTCAGTCCCGATGGCAAGCACCTGGCTTCGGGTTCGCAGGACCGCAGCGTAAAGATCTGGGATATCGCTTCCGGGCAACGGCTGTATACCTTGGGCGATGCCACGGACGGCCTTACCAGCATGGCCTACTCTCCCTCCGGATTTCAAATTGCTGCCGCCGGGTATGACAAAACTATTTACGTATGGCAAGTGGGAGACAGCGACGGCCGGCTGCTGCGCTCCTTGATCGCGGACGAGGACAGCATCCTCGCGCTCGCCTGGACACCAGATGGAAAGATGCTGGTCACCAGCTCCTCGGATGGATCGATTCGCTTTCGCGATGCTGCCACGCTGGACCCAATCGGGGTCATCGCTCACCAACCCGATTGGGTGGAAGCGCTCAGCCTCAGCCCCGACGGGACTCGTTTGGCGGCAGGCCGCTTTAACGGCACGGTGAGTTTGTTTGACGTGAAATCTTTGAAGGAAGTGATGGGACCTTGGGTGGCGTTTGAAAACTCGGGACTCGGGGCACGGGACACGTCGCACGGGGCACGGGATACGGGATACGGGGCACGGGATCCAAGTCTCGGGGTTCGGGATTCGGGGATTAGGGACTCGGTGCGGTTGGAGAACCAGTTTTGAATTTATTCCCTCTCCCCTTTTGGGGGAGAGGGCTCGGGTTTCTCCATTTGTGATGAAGTGAATGATGAATGAAGGAAAACGGTCGAATGCGAGAATCTCCGCCCTCGCCCCTTTGGGGGAGAGGGTGGCCGGCCACCGGCGTTTTCATCAGCCGGGGCCGGACGGGTGAGGGGGTCAAACCCGTGAATACTCCATGCTGACTTCTGCTGTGTGGAGCGACGCCTGATTGTCGAGCTCGACGGGGGTGTGCATGGGCAGCCGAGCCAGGCGAGGAGCGATGCGGGACGAGACGCGCACCTTGCGACCCTGGGATACACGGTGCGGCGGTTCCCCAACGGTATAGTTCTTGAGGCCCCGGAGTTATTCGTGCAAAAGGTGCTAAGCTTGGTATGGTCGCTACCGGAGGCGTTGGGTTGAGCGCGTTTGGTTTGGACCCCCTCACCCGTCTCGCCTCGGCTGATGAAAACGCCTCGTCGAGCCACCCTCTCCCCCAAGGGGGCGAGGGCAGTAAAATCAACTCTTCCCTCGCCCCCTTGGGGAGAGGGGCTCGGGGGCGAGGGCGGGAAATTCAAATTAAGGGAACGGCCTTCGGGCTGAGGTTATCCGAAGATTGGAGTTTGGCCCGAGCCCCGTGTCCCGTGCCCCGTATCCCGTGTCCTGTAATCGAGGTTGTTTATGAAAAGATACGATCTCTTCGCGCTGATTCTCTTCTCGCTGGGTGCGGCGTTCGCCGCGCCTTTAGTCGCTGGCGAGCCGATCATTCCCCCCGAAATTAGCAAGGTTTGGCCCGTGGGCATGCAACGAGGAACGACCGCCACCTTCACCCTCGACGGGCGCAATCTCTCCGACATCAAAGCTGTGATCTTCGACTCGCCCGGCATCACTGCCAAGGTGATGCAGATTACCGACGTGCCGGAAAAGGTTGCCACAGCGCGGGCGGGCGTCGATCTCGTTGCCATCGTGGCGAGCGGCAAAAAGCAAACGGCCACCATCGAAGTCACGGCCGCCAAGGATATTGAACCGGGCCTTCACTGGTTCCGTATCCGCACGCCGCTTGGAACCTCGAACCTATCGCTCCTCGACGTGGGGTCCTTCCCGGAAGTGCATGCCAGCGAAAAATCTTCGGGACACGCAGAGATGCAGGCGGAACTCACCACACTGCCCGCTACCCTCTTGGGTACGATTGCCGTTCCGGGCCAAATCGACACGTACGAGTTTGTTGGCCGTGGGGGCGAAGAGCTGGTCTTTCAAGTGGCGGCATCGCGATTGGGCTCCAAGCTCGAATCGCTGCTGATCTTACGGAATGATTCCGCACAGGTGCTGGCTGAATCGGGCCAATACGACAACCGTGCTGACGCCGTGCTGACTTACAAGTTGCCCCAGGCAGGCAAATACACGTTATCCATCAGCGATCGGGAAAAAGGCGGTAGCGCGGATCATTATTACCGCCTCGATGCCGGCCCTCTGCCCTATGTCACTCAGGTTTTCCCGCTGGGTGTGCGCGCGGGAGAACCCGCCAGCGTCTCGGTTAGCGGCGTCAACTTGGGCGAAGTGCACGAAGTAAAAATCGATCCCCCCAAATCGGCCGATGGCTGGACGACGATGCCGCTCAAGGTGAAGAGCGGCGAGGGTTGGTCACTGAACACCGTGAAGCTCGCCGTTGGCGACGATCCCGAGGTACTCGAGCAGGAACCCAATGACTCGCCTGCCCAAGCGCAGATGGTTTCCTTACCCGTCACCATCAACGGACACATCTCCGGCGGGGCCAAGAACCACGGCTCGGCCGACGAAGACTACTTTCGCTTTCATGCCAGGAAGGGCGAGAGCCTGACCATCGAGGTTGCGGCGGCTAGGTTGGGCTCGCCACTTGATTCGGTGATTGAGGTACTCGACGCTCAGGGCAACTCCATACCTCGCGCCACCCTTCGCTGCCTTAACGAAACCGTCACCACGCTTTCCGACCGGGATTCCAGGGGACCGTCATTGCGGTTGACTTCCACTTCCGGTTTCCACGAACGGGACTACGTGATGGTGGGGGACGAACTCGATCAACTCGTCTACATTTCGGACCAGCCCGACGAAGACGTGGGATTGCGCTCCGCCGATGGCTTGCGTTGGGGGCTTCTGGGAACTTCGCCGGATGTGCACGCCGTAAACACGCCGGTCTATAGGGTTGAGATTCTGCCGCCCGGCGCAGAGTTCCCACCCAACGGTCTGCCGGTGTTCCATCTGACTTGGCGAAATGATGATGGCGGGCCGGGTTATGGATCGGACTCGCGACTGAACTTCGTTGCGCCACAGGACAGCGACTACCTCCTGCATCTCAAGGACGTTCGCGGCCTGGAAGGAAGTGACTTTGCCTACCGCCTGTCCCTTCACGAGGCCAACCCTGATTACCAACTTCGCGCTGACCCGGAAAATCCCAATATCCCCAAGGGCGGAACCACTTTCGTCACCGTAGACGCGAATCGCGTCCAGGGCTATGAAGGCCCTATTGAAATTAGCGTGGAGGGGCTACCGGCGGGAGTCACGGCAAGTCCCGCAACCATTCCCGCTGGACAAGATTCAACCGTCCTTCTGCTATCTGCTGACTCCAGTGCGCCTGCTGATGCGCTTCCGGTGGCATTCAAGATTGTGGGGCACGCCAAAATAAACGGCCATGATCGGGCGAGGGTCGCCAATGAGGATGCACCCCTTGTGCTCGCCTCGGTTATCCCCCCGCCCGACGCTGTGGTGACCGCAGGGCCCAGCCGCATCAGCCTCGAACCAGGGCAGGAGGTTAAGGTTACGCTCAACGTCGAACGCCGCAATGGTTTCCAGGGGCGAGTTCCCTGCACGGTTCGAAATCTCCCCCCTGGCATTCGTGTGGTCAATGTTGGCTTGAACGGAGTGCTGGTCACCGAGACCCAGTCGACTCGCACCTTCACCCTGCGCGCCGAGGATTGGGCCAAGCCCATCACCCAACCTATCTATGTGGTCGGCGAGGTCGAATCGAATTCGCCAACCCTGCACCCCTCTGCTCCATTGATTGTCGAGGTTGTGGGGAATAAAGAGACCGCAAGTAATAGTAAATAGTGAATGCTGAATGGCGGCGTAGCGCGGACCTGTTCTGTAGGTCCGCAGTTCGTCCCATACTGGCGGGAAAAAGCCGCGGACCTACAGAACAGGTCCGCGCTCAGGGTTCCGTCAAAGTCCGACGGGAGGTTGAAAAGGACCCCTCACCCACCGCCTTGCGGTCCCCCCTCTCCCAGGGGGAGAGGGGGGACCGCAAGGCGGTGGGTGAGGGGTCCCTTCGTGGGTGATATATCCATAGCTCTCGAGGTATTCTACGCGCGGGACTTTGACGGAGCCTTGGGTCCGCGCTACACTTTCTTGACATTTCATGATATGTCATGATAGCGTGAAGGTGTAGGGGAGGTGCCTCATGTCCCAGACTCGCCAGAAATTCGCCACCCAGGTCAATCCCGAAATCCTGTCGGCCGTGCGCGCCCTCGCCGAGGCGCAAGGCCGGCAACTTCAGGCGCTCGTGGACGAAGCTCTCGCCGACCTGATCGAGAAGCACAAGAACGCCCAGCCGCGCCCGCACGTCATGGGGGCGTATTTCGCTAGCCACGAAAAGTATGGCCCTCTTTATAAGAAGCTCGCGAAATGACCGACTACCTCACCGTCGCCGAAGTGCTGGCCATGCATGCCGACCAGATCGAACGCTATGGTGGCGCCCGGGGCGTCAGGGATCAAGGGCTGCTGGAAGCCGCCCTCTACCGGCCGCAGACCGGCTATTACGCCAGCCTGATCGAGGAAGCCGCCGCGCTCTGGGAGAGCCTCGCGCAGAACCATCCCTTCATCGACGGCAACAAGCGGACGGCTTTCGCCGCCACGTATACCTTTCTCGCCATCAACGGCGCGCGTCTCACGGCGGACGCCCAGGAGACCTACGTTTTCGTCGCGGCCCTCTACAAAGCCAACCAGTTCACCTTCGACAAGCTAGTCCCATGGCTGCGCAGCCACGTGACCCAGGCGGAGTAGCGCGGACCTGTTCTGTAGGTTCGCGGCTCGCCCATCATGAACAGGGAAGAGCCGCGGACCTGGTTGAGGTCGTCGCGCATAAAGAGACGGTGGCAAACAGTAGGCAGTAGGCAGCAGGCGGAAAGCCCAAGCGGCGTAGCGCGGACCTGTTTTGTAGGTCCCCGGCTCGTCCCGATGGGCAGGGAAAAGCCGCGGACCTACAGAACAGGTCCGCGCTACTTCTCTTGAACGTTGAAAAACGCCGGGTAGGTTTCCTTCTTGGCGGCGCGCTGAATGATCAGGGCGAGTTCGCGTGCGTGGTAGTCGCCCCACATGGACGATTCACCACAAGGCACGTGCCGTCCGGGCGGGATGTAGTCCCAACCTCCCGGGCGATGATAAACCGAGTGGAGAATCAATCCGTGGTGATGGGGATCGGTGGAAAGATACGGCGGGTCGAACAATGTATTGGCGATGGTGAGTGCGGCTTGGCGATAATCGTCGGCACGCCCAGGTTGCTCAGGGTGGTGTTTCAGGTAAGTTCCGAATCTCCAAAGCCCTTGCGCGGCGATGGCCGCCGCGGAGCTATCCACGGGCTCATAAGAATTGAACGGGTCACTCGGCAGGTGGAGCCAGTCGCCGAGTTTTTCAAGATTCGGCGCGCCGGTATCCCAGTAAGGGATGCCGTCCGTGGCAGCTTGCTCGAGGTAGTAATCGCACGTAGCTTGCGCGGCCCGCCGCATCATGCTTTCGATTTTGCCGCGCCCCCCCAGCGGCTCCAATTCATGGTCGGGGACCGTCTCGAGAAACTCCAATTCCTCGGCGTATCCGCACATGATCCAAGCCAGCGCGCGCGTCCAAGTGGTGAAGGGCGAGTAGCCCTGTTGCGTGGAGGGGCAGCGGTAAGCGCCATTAGCAGGGTTGAAAAGCGATTCGTGGGCCACGCGACCGCGCGCATCATAGGCGTCACGCCCTTCTCCGTAATAGACGTTGAACTCCGCCGTCACCGCCGCGTGCTGCACCAGCCGATCCAGAAGCGAGATGCGCCGGTCGTTCTCACCCCTCAGAGCGTGCCCCAATCGATGGGCAAGAGCCAGCGATCGCAAGGAACGGATAGTATCCGCAAAAAGCGAATGGGCCCCGTTGAATGAGTAAATATAGCCGCGGCCATCCTGCGTCGATGACCAGCGTGCCGCCTGGACGGCCCCGCTCGCCTTCAGAGCCAGCGCGTAGAAATGCTTCTCAAACTCGCTCGCCTCAATCCTGCCTTCGGTGGCCAGGCGCAGCAGGTTTCCGTAGGTGCTGACGTTATTGAATCCGTGGTCGTGTACGCCCGTGTGCGTAACGTGCGCCGCCATACGTTCTACGGTCTTGCGCCGGCCCCAATCCAGAAACCACGCCTCGCCCGTGGCGTCATACTGCACCAGCGCCGAACCGTAATGGAAGCCCTCGGTCCACTCCGTCCAGTCCCGCCCGACGTACGAACCCTGCACGGTGAAAACCGGCGAACCTTGCACGGCCTCAAAGGCGCTTGCAATGTCTTTGATCTTGGCGGCGGAAAGCTGGAAGAGTCGATCGATTTGAGGGGCAAGTTTTTCGGGTGTTAAGGTGGGGTCTATGTGGATCATCGTTCCTCAATTGTTCCATGAAGAGAAAGCATTTCACACAGAGGGCGCAGAGAGGCTCACAGAGAGCACAGAGAAAACCGCAGTTCTCCGTGTTCTCCGTGCCAAGAAATCCTGATGAATTCATCCATGAGCCCGCTCTGTAAACTCTGTGTGAACGCTCTTAATCCTTTATGGCTCTGGAGGCTTTGTCATCCTTGTGAATAACTCAGGCTGATGCTCAGGCGCTAGAGCCGCCGAATGTGAAATCCGCCATCCACGTTGAACACCTCGCCGGTCGAAAACGGGAATTGATCCTGCGCGATTGCCACAACGGCGCGGCCGACGTCTTCCGGCGTTCCCCATCGCGCCATGGGAGTCAACCCCTCGGCAATCAGGCGGTCGTATTTTTCTTTCACCGGACCGGTCATGTCCGTTTCCACGACTCCGGGACGAATCTCGTAAACACTAATTCCCTCCCCCGCCAGCCGCACGGCAAAAAGCTGCGTCATCATGGAAAGTCCCGCTTTGCTCATACAGTAGTCGCCACGGTTGATGCTCGCCGTGTAGGCTGAGATGGAAGAGATCGTGATGACCTTCGGCCGTGGGCGTGCCGCATGTTCTGCCAATCCGGCGAGCCAGAAGTTCGCCACCGCCTGGGTCAGGAAAAAGGGGCCGCGCAAGTTAATGCTGATCAGGCGGTCAAAACTCTCTTCTGTAGCTTCCAGCAGGTCCTTGCGCTCGGCCGGCGCTACGCCCGCGTTGTTCACCAAAAGGTCAATCCAACCGAACCGGTCGATCACCGCCTTCAGCAACTGCTCGCGGCCGCTCGTCGCGGAAATATCCCCAGGGAATGTCTCAAAGGAAGCCCCGGGACCCGCTGGCGCTGCCGCTTGGCACGATTGTTGGCATTCCAGCGCCGCATCGTGATTCGAAGCGAAATTGATCGCAACGCTGTGGCCGGCGCGAGCCAGAGCAATGGCAATTCCCCGCCCGATTCCTCGCGACGCGCCAGTCACTAAAGCAATGGGTGATTGCGTGATCATCAGATCATGTCAGAATGAAAAGCGTAGAAAAATCCTGCGGTTAATGATATTCCATGCCAGCCTCCGGGTCATTTCGCCTGGAGGCCATGGGCCGTCGGGTGGGTCGGCTGATAGATCCCAATCTCACCGCCGCTCGGGAGCAGGATCGTCGTATACGATCCCCACGGCGCCTTGGCAATTTTAGCGCACTTGACTTTCTTGGCTTTTAGCGACTTGATGAGCTCCCGCAAATCGTCGCACATGAGGTACAGGATGGTGCCCATCAACGCGTGTCCGCCATGACTTTGCACAAAATTCCTGCGTGCAGGGTGAACCGCAATTTCCGCGGGAGGCAGCGCGAAGATCAGCCAACCCTCACCAACATCGACCGAGCGAAACCCCAGGACGTCGCGAAAAAAAGCTCGATCTGCATCCGCATCCTTGCTGTAGATAAGAAAGTGGGCACCGTTAATCATTATGCAAGTATACCACAGGGCCGGATGTCCTCAAGACTGCCCGGCCGAATGGGCGCCACCTATCCCCGCCAACAGATGAGTTTCAATTCCGTCATCTCTTCCACTGCGAACTGCGGTCCTTCTCGTCCAATGCCGCTCTTTTTAACGCCGCCGTAGGGCATGTGGTCGGCGCGATAAGCGGGAACGTCGTTGATGATCACGCCTCCCACGCGCAACTGGCGAGCGGCCGCAAACGCCTTGCCAATGTCTCGCGTACACAATCCAGCCTGCAAGCCGTATTCGCCCGCGTTCACTGCGCCGATGGCCTCCTCAAGTTTTCCATAGCGATGAATCGCCACCACCGGTCCGAAAACCTCCTTGCAACAGATCTCCATGTCAGGAGCAACGTCGGTGAGAATGGCGGGTTCGATGGTGGCGTTTAGCCGCTCGCCCCCGGTGATAAGACGCGCGCCACGCGCCAGGGCGCGCTCGATCCAATTTTCCACTCGCTCCGCCTCGCCCAAAGTAATCAGGGAAGACACTTCCGTACTCTCGTCGAGCGGGTGCCCGATCTTGAGCTTTCGGGTAGCGGCGGCAAAACGATCGATGAATTCCTGTTGAATGGATTCTTGCACGTAAATGTTTTGCACGGAAATGCAAACCTGGCCGGAGTGCGCGAAGCTCCCGGTCACACAACGCGGAATCAGCAGGTCGAGGTCGCAATCCGGTTCGAGAATCACGGAGGAATTCGAGCCCAACTCCAGCGTCACGCGGCGAAGGCCGATCTGCGCGCGGATTTGTTCCCCTACCGGAACGCTGCCGGTAAAGGTGATCATCGCCACGCGCGGGTCATTGATCAATTGCGGCCCCAACCTCCCACCCGGCCCCGTCACCACGTTGTAGGCGCCTGATGGCGCCCCCGCTTCCTGAATCAATCCGGCCAGGCGCAACGCGCTGAGCGGCGTGTTTCCCGAGGGCTTGTGTACTACGCTGTTGCCCCCCGCCAAAGCAGGGCCGATCTTGTGTAGCGCGAGGTTCAACGGAAAGTTGAAGGGTGTGATCGCGCCGATAACTCCCACCGGCTCTCGGACCGTCATGGCCCAGCGCCCCTTGCCGATCGGAGCAGCCTCCATGGGAATCACTTCACCCCGCAGGTGGCGGGCCGCGTCGGCGGAAGCAATCAACGTCTGGACGGAGCGGTCCACTTCTGACCGCGCCTCCCGGATGGGCTTGCCGCTTTCGCAGGAAACCAGCCGGGCAAACTCGCCGGCGTCGCGCTCCAGCAGGCGCCGCATGCGATCGAGCAGTTCGGCGCGTTCGTATTGTGTGAGCTTGGCCATGGCCGCCGCTCCCGCCTGGGCCGCGGCCACGGCACGGTCGGCCGTCACTGCATCGGCATCGTAAACCTCTCCCACCGGCGTGCCATCGTAAGGCAGAGTGACGGTGCGCAACGAGCGAGTGCGCACCCACTCGCCGCCGATCAACATCGGAAATTCCTTCTTCTCAATCAACGCAGCGCCCATACGCCATACCTCTTCTGGGGATTATGGACCCTTTACCCCTCTGCAGGCGGGTTGAGTTTCTTGACTAATTTGGCAACATTGGCGGCAAAGTGCCGGATGGTATCGATTCCCTCCTGGTCTTTCCACACGTCGCCGGGAAGACGCCCGAATACCATATTCCAGTAGGTGGAACCCGGCACAATCATGTCGTTAATCAGAAAGAACATGAGCATTTCCTGGAGACTCGAGGTCTGCCCGCCCCGGCGCGCCACCGCAATCGGTCCCCCCACCATTCCCGCCAGGAATTTATTGGAATGCATGGAAACGTATCCGATGCGTTGGAGTGCGGACATCACATCTCCGCGCGCCGTGCCGAAGTACACAGGAGAACCCACAATAAGGCCCTGCGCGCTGCGAACTTTTTCGATGATTTCGTTCAAATCATCATGGATGTCGCACTTGCCGGTTTCCGAACATTTTCCGCAGGCGGTGCACGATGCAATGCTGATCCCGGCGAAGGAAATCACTTCGGCCTCCACGCCTTGCTCCTGGATAACCTTGGCGCATTCGCGCATAAGCTGCGCCGTGTTGCCGTCGGGTTTAGGACTTCCACTGATCAAAAGAGTTTTTGGCATGATTCCAACTCCCTAGAGATTGATCGAACCGCCCATTCTCGCACAGTTTGCTCCCACCGACACAGCAGGAAAGCGAATACGGCGACGGCGCCCTTGGACGCACCAGCCAAATCCGGGGACCCAAACTCAAAGCGTGGCTGGAAAGTGTTCAGAAAGCCCCCTGAGCGCGCCCTTGCCAGGCAGCAGGGTGCTTGAATGGTGGGGATCTTTTTGTAGTGGGTCAGGCCGGTCACGATGCCCGCTTGGGCACAATCGCCCAGCGTTGGCGACTATCGCTGCGCGAGGGGGACTCGCACCAGGATGGCGTCATCCACGCGCACAATCAGCTTCGAAAACCTTTCCTTCCCCACGTTCCGCATGGCCTCGTAATGCGGGTTAAGCGCCTCGACGTTCACGCGCAGTGGCGTCTTGGGGTCTTTGGGTACATCAAAGCTCACACGGATATCCGGCTGCCCGTCACCATCCACGTCCACCACGTCGGAGACGTGCCCCGCGAGCGCGCTCACGGGTTTCCAATCAAGCTGCACAAACGGCTTCTCACTTTGCAGCATGTGGGGAGATACCGGCCGGTGAATGACGATGGAGTAGGCGGCGGTCTTAATCGTGCGCACCTTCGGGCCACCTGAGTACATCTCGTCCACGTGCAGGCCCAGAGCGGCAAACCCTTTCGTGAACAGTCCATACAGCAAGAAAGGCACCAGCACTGCCGCGAGCACGGTCAATCCCGCTGCCGTGTAGCCCAGTTTTGCCTGTATTTTCATCCCTCCCTCCTAAACGAAGACATGCAGTATGGCCGCCAGGCCCTGAGCGATGATGGTGCCGCCGAACATCACGGCCATCCCCCAGGCGGCGTACAGCAGCATAAGTCGCGCGCGTTCCGGCTTCACGGCGACTTCCGTTCCCTTGATATGCCACACCGCCGCGTGTTTTGGACACACATCCACGCACGCGCCGCACTTCATGCACGACATCAGCGTCTCGCCCTGGGCGATGGATTCCTTCGTCAGGGACATCGTCGGGCAAGCGTTCTGACAGAGTACGCAGGGCGAGCAGCGCGTCCGGTCGATCTTCACATCGAACACGCTCGTCTTATTAAAGATCGATTGGAACGCGCCGAACGGGCAGAAAAATGCACATTGAGTTCTTTTCTTGGTAAGCAAGGGCAGCACGACTACGAGTCCCGCAAACAGCGCTATGAAGATTCCGTTTTGGACCATCCCTAACGTATTACGGGCGGCTACGTATTCCGACACGGCCTTGAAGGGGCAAAGCCACATGCAATAAGCCGGCTCAAACAGGGCCAGCGACAGCAGTACCATCGCCAGCAGTACGGCCCAGGGGCCGTAGCGCCAGCGCGGGTCGATCTTCCGCAGCTTGGCTCGCTTGGGGACCGATGCCATGCCTTCTTCAATTCCCCCGAAGAAGCAGGCATAACTGCACCAGCCTTTGCCGACGACGAGGGTGATGGCCAGCCACAAGCCCACCATGGCCGCTATTCCACTACTCGACATGCCCCCGCCGGGCAAGATCGAGCCGGGGAACACCACCGTCCTGGTGAGCGCCGCCGGCAAGATGAGGAGGGGAATGGGCATGAAGCAGAAGGGCGTTCGGCCCGCAATCATCTCCTCCATGGGGATACCCATCGATCCCCGCATCACCATGACCGTGTGGATGAAGCCCACCGGGAAAAGGAGTCCCAGCGCCACGAAGAACCAACGGCGCCATCGATAGGTACTCCACGTCCGCATCATCATGAAGAACAGCGCAATCATGAAAACCGCTGTTATGATGCCGGCCATCTGCACGGACCGATTCGATTGCCGGAATGAATTCGAGAAGATAAGGAGCGACCAGAGCACGATCGGCAAGGTCAGCAGAACGGACCTGCCGATGCTTCGGGCCGCAATCTCGCGGTGTGGCAGGATTCGAGCCTCAGTGGCCATAAACATTTCTCCCCATCAGCATCGCCAATCCCAGACAGAGGTAAAAGCAGGCAATGAGCACCATCGCCATCCGTGCGACGGTCGTCACGGCCTGACTGCGCCGCACGCATCCTAAGCTTATAAACGGCACAAACCAGACGGAAGTTCCCACGAAAAATACCGCAAAGAATAGAAGGGCCGCCACCGCGCTGCGCAACTCAGCCGCTCTCACACTCGCAATCACAAACGGAGGGCAAAGACTCAAGCCCGTCAGGAAGCCTAACGCTGCCGGACCGGATATGCCGCGTTTTCTCACCGCGCCGATGGTCACCAGTTCTGAACCGCACGACCGGGCACAAGCGTGCCCAACCGAGTATGCGTACCAAAGCAGCACGCCGGCGAGCAATACATGAATAACGCCTACCACGGACAGGCGCAACGCGGGCGGGAGCGCCACCAGGACGCCCAGCTCCCAGGCCACGGCGGCAAACAGCAGATATCCCAGAAAGCGCGCTCCCAGAAAAGTCGAGAGATAGCGGGTACCCCGTCGCACACCCGCCCGCTCAGCCAGCAAAGAAGGAACCAGGACGGGTCCACAGGAAGCCAGGCAGGCAGGTCCGGAGGACAGCCCTAAGACTAACGCCTCGCCGAATATGAAATACTCGGTCACCGGCGCCATTCTACCACTGTTCAGTTTCTCCGTCTGTGATTCACGAGCGGCTCTGGGCCAAAAACGGCGACGGAATTATCTTTGCTCCAGCAGGTTGTGTGTGGTGAACGGCGGGGAACATTCTATCTCTGGGTTGCGTACATCCGGGTGTACCGCACACCACCCGGAAAAGGAGTCTTCATGAAGGAGCTTTTCATTGTGACCAGAATGCTGTTGCTAGTCCTGCTATTCGCCTCGTGCAGCGTTCGGGCCGACGCCCAGACGGTGCCGGCGCTGGAAAGCATTAATTCCCAGGCGGAACTCGACAAGGCAATCGCCACGCTTGATGCCGCCCTGTTCGATGCCTATAACCGGTGTGATTTGCAAAAGTTCGCGTCATTCTTCGCCGACGATGTGGAGTTCTATCACGATCAGGGTGGAGTAACACTCGGCAAAGGAGATTTGACCGATAGCGTAAAGAAGAATATCTGCGGCAAAGTGACCCGGGAACTCGTTCCAGGGACCATGCAGGTGTATCACATGAAGGGCTATGGCGCAGTAGAAATGGGTGTTCACCGCTTCCACCACCCGGGGCATGAGGACACAGAGGGCGTTGGCGAAGGAAAATTCATTCATCTTTGGCGATACAAAGACGGCACGTGGAAAATTACCCGAGTCATCAGTTACGACCACCACGCCGCAGCCAAGTGAGGGATGGCGGCGTTCGCGGTGGGTCGCGCGGATCGCGGGTGGCGAATACTGTGCTTTCTACGTACGCGCTCAACCAACGCTGCCACGAGGGGTTGGCGCAGTTGCGGTGAGGTCGTATCGGTGGAGGGGGCGCACACATCAAAAACATTGTATGCGCCACCCGTGGTATTACGAGAATAAGCGAGGGTAGCCCTGACCTGCACACCAGGTCCGTGCTCCACTCGTCGAGGTTTTTTCCTCGTGCATCCATTGTAGCCTCCCGAGAACTTGGTTATTGACAAGAACAATAGCTATAGTATACTAGTTGGCGAGGCCCAGCGGTCGCGGGCTCGGGTGAAAGACCGCGGACCTGTACAATGGGTCGGCGTAGCCCTTACTAAATGGCAGATGTCGGGTGCTCGGCGCTGGGGGGTATAGGCGCTTGGATAAAGGTGAGCGGCGCTCCGAAGCCCGCCTAGCGGGCGCTGTCATTTGGCCCACGGCGAGCCAGCCGTGGGGTAACCATGCGGCCGAAGGGGCGTGGAGCCCCGCGGGGGCGACATCTGGTCATCGTTTGAACGATGCCCAGACGCCGCCCCTACCGGGGCTGACGAATCTCGAATGGCGCCAGCATCCCACGGCGGGCTCGCCGTGGGCTAGATGATCTAAGGGATTACCCGACATGTTCATGAAAAAAAACGAGATACAAAATCGGCTTCGCTCGAATTCACCGCGAATCCGTCATGTTTAAGAAAAATAAGCCAGTTATCACTGCGAACCCGTGATCGTATTGAAAGAAAAGGAGTAAATAGGAAATTCTGAATCCTGAATTATGAAGTAGGAAAACGGCTTTTGCACTGCGGCTTTAAGGGTTTTTAATGGCCTGATGAACAGGGTTGCAAGGAGTGAGAAGTGGCCAATGACCGGACCCAGGCGAGGGACCAAAGGCGGAAAGGTGGGCAGGGTGAGATCCTTCGCTGCTGCTCAGGATGACGGCGCGAGCAGGTCAAGAACTCCGCAAGCCTAGTTCGACTTCGGGCACAGCGAGCCTGCTTCGGTCACGGCCAGGATGGCCCTGCCACTTCCCCCGTGTGACGCACTGCCCCGTATCGGTCATCGGTAGTTTCAGGCGGGAACATGAATCCATCTGCCGAATTCGAAGATCGCCAATCACAAATCCAAATCACGCAATCGCCCGATCTCCCGATCACCCGATGGCCCGATGAACCGATGAGCCGATTTCTGACGGTTAGGTTAGAATGGGGATTTATGCAAGGCGTCGGCAGTGCGTCAACTGAGCCTCGCGGAGTTTCAGAAAGCTCCAATGCACATTCCTGATGGTTATCTCAGCCCGTCGACCTGCGCGGTTCTCTACGCAGCCGCTGCGCCGTTCTGGTACACCGCCTTGCAACGCGTGAAGAAAGCGCTCGCGACTCGCCTGGTGCCCTTGCTTTCGGTTATGGCGGCGCTTTCCTTTGTCATTATGATGTTCAACTTGCCCTTGCCCGGCGGCACCACGGGGCACGCCGTGGGCATGGCGATCTCGACCATTATCCTGGGGCCGTGGGCCTCGATTCTTGCCATTTCCATTGCCCTCTCGATTCAGGCTGTCTTTTTTGGGGACGGAGGCATTACCACGCTCGGCGCCAACTGCTTCAACATGGCAATCGTAGGCTCGCTGGTGTCGTATGCGGTTTACCGTCTCGCGGCGGGGCACGCCGCTCTTACCTCTTCGCGGAGGGTGGTGGCGGCCGCTGTGGCAGGATACACGGCCATCAATGCCTCGGCGTTTTGCGCCGCGGTGGAATTTGGAATTCAGCCGCTCTTCTTTAAAGACCCGAGCGGCGCGCCACTTTACGCTCCCTACCGTTTAAGCATCGCCATTCCCGCCATGATGATCGGCCACCTGACGTTTGCCGGCCTCGCTGAGCTGATACTGTCGGCGGGGGTAGTGGCTTATTTCCAGCGAACCAACCCTTCACTGTTGAAGCTTACCGCGCCCGGCAATTTAGCCGCCGAGGAGGAGATTGCCGGCGCGGCCAGCCCAAGCATGTGGCGGATTGTGCGCCCGCTATGGATTGGGCTTGCCCTCCTCCTGGTGCTGACCCCGCTGGGGATATTGGCCGCCGGCACCGCTTGGGGCGAATGGAGCGCGCGGGATTTTTCCAATCTGCAAGCGCGAGAAAAAATGGCCCGTGCCTCGCAGAATACGGCGCCACCCGTCCAGCCGCCGCGAGGCTTGAAGCGGCTCTCCTCACTCTGGACAGCGCCCTTCCCCCAATACGCGCCGTCGTTTGTGCGGCGTCCGGCGGTGGGCTACGCGCTTTCCGCCATGTTCGGCTCAGGCGCTATCATTTTGGTATCGCTCGTGGCCGGCTCGCTGGCCACGAGGGGGAAACGGGGAAGGAGTCAGGAATAAGGCGATTCAAGATTCAAAATTCAAGATTCAAAATCGCTATTCAAAATCGCTGGCCACGCGCGTGCGTGGGGCAAAACTTGCTCAAAGCTGAGTGCTGAGAGCTGACCGCTGACAGCTCGTATTAACCATGAACTTTCTTGAGCGCACTCTCACCAGTTTTCTAAACGCCATGGAGCACGCGCTTGACGCCGAAGCACTCGCCAAGGCGGACGGCCTGCTCCAACGCGTCGATCCTCGCACCAAAGTTATCGGCATCCTCACCCTGATTATCGCCGCGGCGACCGCACACAAACTCTGGGTAATCGGTGCGGTGTTTGCCATCGCGCTCGCGCTCGCCGTATGCTCCCGCATCTCCCCCCTGCTCTTGGCCAGGCGAGTGTGGATTCCCGTGCTCCTTTTTGCCGGCATCATCGCCTTGCCCGCGCCTTTCGCCATTCCCGGCCGTGTGGTCTGGCGCCTGCCGGGGCTTGGTTGGGCGCTGACGGCGCAAGGACTACTGAGTGCGCGATACCTGGTGACCCGCGTGGAGACCGCGGCGACCCTTTCAGTATTGCTGATCCTCTCCACCCCATGGACCCGCGTCTTGAAGGCGCTGCGCGTGCTCCGCGTTCCGGTGGTCGTGGTGGTGATTTTGGGAATGGCCTACCGCTATATTTTCCTCCTGCTCGAGAGCGCGCGCGATATGCTGGAATCGCGCCGCAGCCGCATGGTGGGCGAGTTGAGAGGATCCGATCGCCGCCGCTTGGCCGCCGCCAGCGTGGGAGTTTTGATGTCGAAGACGTTGCAGCTCAGCGGCGACGTGTACAGCGCCATGCTCGCCCGGGGGTTCCGCGGGGAAGTCTATATGCTCGATGATTTCCGTACCGCCGCGCTCGACTGGATCATGCTGAGTTTGTTTGCGGGAATCGTGGCCGCCGCATTCTATTATGGAAGATAATCGAAAATCCTATGCCGGTTCCGGTCTTTGAGGTTCGCGAGGTCACATTTCGTTACCACGAGGTGACGGCGCTCGACCACTTGAGCCTTGCCATCCCGCCCGGCAAGCGGGTGGCGCTTCTAGGCGCGAATGGGTCCGGCAAGTCAACCCTGCTGCGGATTCTGGACGGACTGGCCTTTCCGCAAAAAGGCAAAATCACTTTCTGCGGCGAGCCGCTTACCGAAGAACGCTTGCAGAATCCCGAATTTGCCTACCCGTTCCGGCGCCGCGTGGGGCTGGTGTTTCAGAATCCCGACATCCAGCTTTTCTCCCCCACGGTGTTTGATGAAGTCGCCTTTGGACCCTTGCAGCTTCAGTGGCCCAAGGAAAAGGTCCGCGCCACGGTGGAGGAAATGCTGGAGGTGATGAAGATAACTCACCTCAAGGACCGCTCGCCGCATCACTTGTCGACGGGAGAGAAGAAGCGCGTGACGCTCGCTTCCGTGCTGGTTCTTGATCCTGAGGTGCTGCTGCTCGACGAACCCACTGCCGCCCTCGATCCCAAGAGCGCCAGTCAGATGATCGATTTCCTGATCGGCTTGCACGGGGGCGCTAAGACCGTGGTCACCACCACCCACGATCTCGACATCCTGGAGGACATTGCCGATGGATGCTTTGTTTTCCAGACGGGCCGCTTGGTGGCCGCGGGAACGCCCGCGGAAATCCTGCTTCAGACTTCCCTGCTGGAACAAACCAATCTCGTTCACGCCCATCGGCACATTCATGCCTCAGGCGAAGCTCATTCGCACCCTCATTTGCATGGACACAAACATTGATAAACTGACAGATTGTCCCTTTTGGAGGGTGCGACAAAAAATTCAGAATTCTCTAGCGCAAATACATGCAAACGCAAATATAATCTTCCTCCAGCCGCCGCGCCACGGGCGAAGTGGGGGACAACCAAGGCAGTGGCCGGCAAGCAATCATAAAAAGGAGAGCACATGGATAACGATAGTCTGAGCATTGTGGACAAGCGTACGAACGCAACTTATGAAATCCCCTTTCACAAGGGCACCATCCGCGCCATGGATTTGCGAAAAATCAAAACCGGCCCGGATGATTTCGGCCTGATGACTTACGATCCGGCGTTCATGAACACCGCCTCGTGTCACAGCGCCATTACCTACATCGACGGCGATAAGGGCATTCTGCGCTACCGGGGGTATCCCATCGAGCAACTGGCGGAGAAATGCACTTTCCTCGAGGTCGCCTATCTGCTGCTGCAAGGTGAGCTGCCGACCGCATCGCAATTGAAAGAATGGGTCAACAAGATCACCTATCACACCATGCTGCACGAAACGACCAAGAAATTTCTGGAAGGCTTCCGTTGGAACGCCCACCCCATGGGAATGTTCATCAGCACCGTCGCGGCGCTTTCCACGGTTTATCCGGAGTCCCGCGACGTGCATGACGCGGAGACGCGCCGGCTCCAGATCTACCGCCTGATCGGCAAAGTTCCCACCATCGCCGCTTACACGTACCGCCACGGCCTCGGCTTCCCGTACGTCTATCCGGACAACGACCTGAGCTATGCCGAGAACTTCATGAACATGTTGTGGAGGATGGCGGAGCCCAAGTACCTCGCGAATGCCGTCCTGGCGCGCGCGCTCGACATCCTCTTCATCCTGCACGCCGACCACGAGCAGAATTGCAGCGCCAACGTCATGCGCTCCGTGGGCAGCTCGCAGGCCGACCCCTATGTGTCCACGGCCGCGGCGGCCGCGGCGCTTTCCGGCCCGCTCCACGGCGGTGCCAACGAAGAAGTGCTGAAAATGCTCGACGAGATCGGTACGAAGGACAAGGTGCCGGCCTACATTGAAGGCATCAAAGCGGGAAAAGGGAAGTTGATGGGATTCGGCCACCGCGTCTACAAGAACTACGACCCCCGCGCGCGCATCATCAAGCAGGCCGCCGAACAGGTGTTCGAGATCACCGGCAAGAACCCCAAGCTCGAAATCGCCCTGGAGTTGGAACGCATCGCGCTGCAAGACGATTACTTCGTCAAACGCAAGCTCTATCCCAACGTCGATTTCTATTCCGGCATCATCTACCAGGCCATGGGATTCAAGCCGGAAATGTTTACGGTGCTGTTCGCCATTCCCCGGACCGCCGGATGGCTGGCGCAATGGGAGGAATTGGTCATAGATCCGGAACAGAAAATCGCCCGCCCACGCCAGATTTATACCGGCTATGACCAACGCGACGTTGTCCCCATGGAAAAGCGCGGAGTCTGAAGGGCAGTAGGCAGTAAGCAGTAAGCGGAATTCAATACTTAACATCCGTAAGCCGTCCGGAGGTTTCGCCGCGCAACCAGACGTAAATCGGGGCGTGGGGCGAAGGGGGTGGCCAGGGAAGTTCCACTTTCAGCGTTTGCTCCTGCGGGCTGCCGGGAACGGGCGTGGGAATTCCTTGCACGGGAAATCCGGTTTTGGCATCCCAGCCGGTCTTCTCGATGATTTGCAGGTCGATGCCCGTAAGGTTTCCGGCATAAAGAGTGGAGCTGAGCTTCTCCTCGCTCAGCGCGAACTTGTCAATGCGCGGCAAGCGGATGACGCGGCCCAGCACGGTCAGGTCGGAGCTCCCGGTGCTCTCTGTGGTGATGGTAGCGGCCAATAGGCAGCCGGACTGGCCGACCACCCCGGGATCAACGGAAAGAAACAATCCGTCTTCCCCGGAGAAGTCCAATTGCGCGGTGGAGGTTCTGTCTCCCGCGTGCAAAACCAATGGCGCCCTAACGAAACCGTCGTTGCTGCAAGTCAGATTCAGCACAGGGTGCGCGTCGAGGTTGTGGGTCAACAGGGAAAAACTGGTTTCCGCCCCGGCGGGGATTTCCCCCTCACTCAGGTGTACATCAGGCTGCTGGGCTAGTGAAAGGCTAACGCCCGCAATCTGGGGGCGCGGCCCCGCCACCTCCAGCGCCCCGGAAAAGGTGAGCGGGGTTTGGATATCCTGCACGGAAACACTGGCGGCCGCCAATTCTCCGCGATGCGCTGCGGCCTGGAGCTTGACCGTCGCGTGGCGCTCCGCCAAATCGTGCGCGCCAGGTTTCACGGGGGCAAGCTCCCACACCGCATCGTCGGTCGAGAGGCGCGTGATGCGCTCGAGTCGCGTGCCGCGCAAGACCACGGTCTGTTGGGACTCACCCAGGTTGGCGCGCAGGGGCAAACTCTCGAGCGTGGGATTGGGGGGATGAATCACCAGGGGAACGTCGTGCGAGGACCCATCCGTTTGAGTCAGAATCAAGCGGTAGCTGCCCGCGCCCTCTGCCGACGTATCTATTTCCGTTTCCATACTCTCCTGGTCGCCCTGGGCTTTTCCCTTGGGTAAAGTAAAGGTGATTTCCTTGGGCGTTGCCTTCTTGTCTCCCGCTTTCGCCATGGCCACTTTCTCGACAAACTCAAAATCCGCGCCGGTCAGTTGTAATTTCACCGGACCTGTCCCTTCCACCGAGTGGTCCGCGGATTCCTGGGCGACCTTCGCCTTGGTGAAATCTCCGAGCGGCCGCAGATCCACTTCACCTTTTACCTGAAGTGGTTCCCAGTCCCATAGGGCGGCCAAGTGATATTCTCCCGGCGGCAGCTTGGTTTTCGTCAGGTCGAGATCCAGGGAATCGTCCGCGGTTCCCACTTGCACTTTGAGGGGAACATCGGCATGGTCCTTGGCCGAGACCAACTCCCAGCCGTGCGCGCGCGTCAAGAGCTTGGATTCCGCAGGCTTGGCGAAAGAGACTTTGAGGGCCGATTTACCGCCGATGGGCACGTACGCCGTCTCCGCCAAGGCCGCGGCGGGCGCCTCGGAATTGGGCACCTGCATCATCCATAGGTAAGCTACCCGCGTGCGGGGTTTTTCCGCCTCGTTCTTTGCGCAGAGCGCCAGTCCGGTGGTTTCAAAGGGTTGGGTGAAGGCAGAGCGAAAGTCGGTGTCGGGGAAAACCAGCGTGCGCATGTTCAAGAAAAGCGCCGCGCCACCTGCCGCCAGTCCCACCGGCGAACCAAAGAACATGGTGGCGACGGCCCCCGCCAATCCCGCCGACTGCGCCACTACTCCCGCAGGGCTGGACGTAATCGGATCGAAAGTCTGCAAGGAGGGCATCAAAGCCTGCATCAATACCGCGGCCTGTTGGCTGGAAGGCTGGGTCACGTCAATCTTGGGAATTGCCACATTGTAATCATTCCCAAATCCCGCGAGCGCCGCGTTCACATCGCGGTTAGGGTCTGGCTGCTGCTGGTATTCCGAGAGCGCCTCTACCAAGGCTCCCACCTTGGCCGTTTGTTCCGCGTATTCGGTCAACTCCGGAATCAGGTCGGGATTCTTAATCACCATCGAGCTGACCTTCTTCACGTCCAGTCCGTGCGGGCCGAAGACCACTCCCACCACGCTGGCTCGCGCCGGAATATTCCACTCTTGCGCGTCTTTTGCCGGCCGCGCCTCAAGCACGTGGATATCCTGCTTTGCCTCCTTCTTCGCGTCTTGCGCGTTGTCCTCTTTCCCCTTTTCTGCTTCCCCCTTCGCTTCATCCTTCGCTTCCGCTTTGGGGACTGCCACCAGTAATAACGCGATCTTGGCTTTGTCGCGGATGGCCGGCGGAATATGCAGGGGTTCGTACTTCACCTTTTCGCCTGCTTCAATGATGTTGATTTCCTGTAATGGGAGCGGTGTGCCGCCCTTCGCCGGTTGAACCAGCAATCGAAAGCGGCTGACGTTCATGGTCCCTGCGCAAGGGGGAGTGGCAGCGCCGGCCGCTTCAGGAGCGCTGGTTATGAAAACCAAAATGGCGAAAAGGAAAAGGGGGTTCAAGAAAAGGCGTGCAAGTGGTTTATTCATCTCTCCAGGGTCCGTCGAAAGATTTTGAGCCTCAATTATATTTGGATGCGTAGGAAATACCGGGGGTGGTGCGGATCAATATGGTCCGCTGCGGGCGTTTTCGTAGGGGCGGTTCGCGAACCGCCCGCTTCGACCATCGCGCGTATTTCCGTGGGCTGGTGTATTCGGTCGCTTTTTTGATTCTGCGATCTCCCAAAGGAACTCTCGGGATGAGCCATCATCGCCCACAAGTCCGTTGGGGAAATCGTAAACCCGCGGAAGAGCGGAAACGCCCCGTGTCATGCGACTATGCAACGGTGGCAAGTCCCTTCTTCTCGACCAGCGATAGCAGCTTGAGCGAGGCTCCAGAAGGCCGCTTCTCGCCGCGCTCCCACTTGCTAACAAGGCTACTGGTGACATTGAGGTAGTTGGCGAACACGGTTTGGCTGACGTGTTCTCTCTCCCGGATCGCCTTGATCTCTTCTGGCTTCAAAGGCCGGAGCGGCGTAAGGCAGGCATCGTCGAAACGCCGCATCGTCCGTTTGTCGATGGCCCCAACAGCGTGCAAGTCCTCCATGGTTTCGTGGATGGCCGCCAGCGCATCACTTCGATACTTTTTGCTCATTCGTTTTTCACCTCCACGAAATCGCCTCTCTTCAACAGCTCCGCGAGTTGCTGCTCCGTCAACCCCAGGACGTGCTTCGCGGCTTCCTTGAACTGTTCTTCCTCATCGGCATCAATGTTCGCCCGCTGACTTTTGGCGAACCCGTACACGAAGAATGCTCTGGCAGCTTGTCGGAAAAAGATGATGGTCCGGTAGCCTTTTGATCTTCCCTGCCCTGGCCTGGCAATCCGCTGTTTGATGACCCCACCGCCAAGGTCGGCGTCGATCTGGCCCTTTTCGGCCCGAGCAACAGCCTCACGCAAGGCCCCATCCGCAATCCCTTCTTTCCTGGCAAAGCGTTGAAACCACCTAGAGGTGAAAATTCGCACTGTACGCCACAATCCATTCTATAGCACTTAGTGCTATAGTACAAGACTCTTGGTAGTGCCTTAATTTTGTGTTGCTAGAGGCTCTTTTAGTTCGATTGCTATCCGCCAGCCGCATTGTCTCGTTTTCTCGCAACACAAATAGTATTTTCCATCCTCCTCGATCCATCGGAACCCGAATCCCCTGGCCCGTGCCCCGAATTCCTACCGCCCCCGCGCCAAGCGCAGGGTTTTGATCTCCCACGGCTTCATGTGAAATTTAACGGTGGTACCTTCCCCTATCGGCCCCACGTTGACATCCTCGAGCAAAGAGGTTTCGGTGACGCGGAGCTTGCGTGGGAGTTCGATGGTCACGTCGCCCTCGCGGCCTTCGCACTCCACGAAGCGCGCGATGGCGTCCGTATCATAAAAACCCTCCATCTGCTTCAGCGCATACAGAACCACGTGGTCGCTATTGGTCTTGATGAAGGAGTACGCGTCAGGCAAGCCGCCTTTCTTTCCGGCCCACTGTTCTTGCGGGCTGGCGTGCTGGGGCTCCTGCATGGCCAGCAGCGGCGAGTTGAACGCCAGGGCCTGAAACTGCACTTGGCCCTCACGCCAACCTCCGTGGTGGGGATAAATAGAATAGCCGAAAGTGTGTTCGCCCTCGTCGGCGCGCGGGTCAGGACCCCACGGTCCGCGTACCACCGAAAGGTGGATGGCGTTATCCCTGGCATCATACCCATTGCGGCCGTTATTGATGATCGCAACGCCGTAATCGGGGCTGGAAATATCAACCCATTTCCCCATCACCGCTTCCTCGCCGGTCTGGTCGCGCTCGATGACGCCATAGGGGATTTCCGCCGACACTTTGCTGGACGCGACGCCCACGGGGAAGCCCGCCTTGAGGAACGTGGTGCGCTCATACCAGTCCACCGTCATGGCGACATCCACGCGTGGTGCGCCGGCGACCAGGCTGATGTCCTGAGTGAACTCGGAGTCGCGGAAGCGGCGGACCACGCGAATCGTGGCACGCACCGGTCCCTGCTCGGTGATTTCAACGCGGGCCGCTTTATCGATCTCCCATTTCTTGCCGGTGAAGCCGACATCCCAGGCCGGCCCCGCATATTCTTTGGACGTCTTAAGGGCCTGCTCCGACGTGTCTTCCCAAGCGGTCAGGGAATTCCCCTCCCCGTGAAACGCTTCGCGCTTATTCGCCTTGTCATAGAGCCGCGCGATGTTGCCGGTTTCAGGATTAATCTCGACCCGGAAGAATTCGTTTTCCAGATAGGGACGGGGTTCTGGTCCCACCCGCAGGGAGGAAGCTGCCGCTTGGGGATTGCTGGTGTCAGCAACGAGCCGGTAGAGTTTCATTCCCATCTGCGGAACTGTCTGCGCGACGAAGGCCACGGTAGCGGTCT
>Ga0209039_10000383_pt1 | contig 43124 bp, 27 predicted proteins | sample BogFormECP12_OM1_FD_188238 | JGI IMG/M metagenome (GOLD analysis project Ga0209039, IMG submission 188238) | Bog forest soil microbial communities from Calvert Island, British Columbia, Canada - ECP12_OM1 (SPAdes) (version 2) | ecosystem: Environmental > Aquatic > Freshwater > Wetlands > Bog ...
GATTTTGGATTGAAAAGAAGGAAGTCGAAAGTGCAAGCGGTCGGTCTCCTCTTTTCTTCAATCCAAAATCCAAAATCTAAAATCCAAAATTCCCTCCAATCGTCATTCAGCAATCGTCAATGCTTCGATCCGCCGGCACGCTTCGTCCAGTTCGTCGTCGGTCTTGGCGTAACAGAAGCGAATCAGGTTGTCTCCGTCGGACCCGTGATAGAACGCTTCGCCCGGCACGGTAGCGACCCTCGCCCGGGCGAGGAGATGCATGGCCTTCTCCTTGCTGGTGGCGCCCGGCAGCCGGGAAGCATCGGCGAGGACGTAGTACGCGCCTTGCGGCGAGCACGGAGTCAGTCCCGCACGATCGAGGGCGCCGCAGAGCCGGTCGCGCTTGGCCGCGTAGTCCTCGGCGAGACGCTGATAGAACTCGGGCGAGAGATCGCGAAGGCCCTTCGCCGCGCCCCACTGCAAGGGCGCCGGCGCGCAAACGTAAACGAGGTCGCTCATGTAACCGATCACCTGCGCCCACCGCTCGTGGCTTGCCGTGTAGCCGATTCGCCAGCCGGTGATGGCGAACGTTTTGGAGAGGCCGGACATGGTAATGGTCCGCTCGTCCATGCCCGCCAGCGTGGCAGGGCTGATGTGCTCGCGGCCGTCGTAGAGGAAGTACTCGTAAATCTCGTCGGTGAAGACAAAGAGGTCGTGGCGGACAGCGAAGTCGCGGACCCACTCGAGCTCGGCGCGGGAGAAAACCTTGCCGGAAGGATTGGCGGGCGTGTTCACCAGGATGCCGCGGGTGCGCGGCGTGGCCACGCGCTCCAGGTCGTCGGAGGAAAAGGTCCAATCGGGCGCCCGCATGGTGACGTAGGCGGGCACCGCGTCAACGGCCAGCAGCGTATTCAGATGGTAGCCGTAGTAAGGCTCGAAAAGAACCACCTCGTCCCCGGGGTTCAGCAGGGCCAGGCACGCGGCATAGAACGCACCGGTGGATCCGCTGCTGACGATGATTTGGGTGGCAGGGTCGGCGACAATGCCGTTGTAGGTCCTCAGCTTTGCCGCGATGGCCTCGCGCAATTCGTCCACGCCGTCGTAGCGCGTGTAGCTGTTCCGCCCCTGATCGATGGCCTCCTTGGCGCCCGCGCCCACCGGCGCCGGCAACTCCGTATCGCAGACGCCCTGCGCCAGGTTGATCCCGCCCACGCGGGCGCACTCCACCGACATGACTCGGATCTCCGACTGCGTGAGCTGCGCGGTGCGCTTACTCAGCGCCAGCCGGTGCCGGCGGCGGGGTAAAATAGTCGCCATTGCGTTACTAAGCCCTCCTCATTGGACACCAGGAGCGAGCCGGCGTTGCCTAGACTCGCTTGGCCCTCATCTGGTAGTAAATCACGAAGCGGCCGTTCGCCGCAATGCGAGTAGCACCCCACCCAATGTTCTTTGCCGCTCCTCGTTCTTCTCTGCGCCTCGGTGTCTCTGCGTTGGAAGGCCCCCTGGGAATTCTACGAAACAGTATGGGTTCGGCTGGACCCGCAGCCGATTTTTTGGGCTTGCCCGTACGCCCCGAAAGGCCCAAAATCGCAGACGCGCTATGCACCTTGCTTCCGCCATCAACGCTGCTGTGCCCCGCCGCCGTTTCTCGACGCCCAGGATTGTCCAAATCGCGATGCTGGGCCTAGCCCTTCTGTTGCCGGTGCTCACGTGGCCCCAAGCGGTAGGCTGTGCCCTGCTCGCCCTGCTCTTCAGCCTTTTCATTCTGCCGCGGCTGGACGCGGGGTTCGGGGTAGTTCCCGACTCCCGACTCCCGACTCCCGACTCCCCACCGAAGGGCGGCGCTACAACAGCATGGATGGGTATCGTAACCTACTCCGCCTCGGTGCTGTTGCTGATTCTCCTTTATCGCCATAGTTTGTACGTTGCTGCCGCTGTGTGGGCGATCGTGGCCTTGGGCGACGGGTTGGCTGGCGTGGCGGGCCAGGCGCTCGATGGTCCAGCGCTGCGCTACAACGCAGGGAAAAGCTGGTCAGGCTTTGCCACTTTCGTGGCGGCGGGGACGCTCGGCGCTTACTTGCTGACGATGTGGGTGAAGTGGTCGCCCGCGTCACTGGGGTCGCGCCAGGTGCTTCTGGTGTCGGCGGCGACGGCCCTCGTGGGCGCCGTGGTGGAGAGCTTGCCCGCCGGCGTCACCCGGCTCGACGATAACTTCACCGTACCGATTGTCTGCGGCGCTTTCATGTTTTGCGCTTACCTGGTTGAGCGCTCGGCCTTGGACAGCAACCTTCCCTACCTCGGCCGCCGGATTATCCTGGCCGTCGCCATCAATCTGGCGTTCGCGCTGGCAGCACTCGCACTCAGGACCATCACCCGTTCAGGCGCTATTGCGGGGTTCCTGCTCGGCGTGATGGTCTATCTCGGATGGGGATGGAAGAGCTTTCTGTTGCTGCTCGCCTTCTTCGTGCTCGGTTCGGCCGCCACGCGCCTCGGGTACAACACCAAGGCCGCGCGCGGCATCGCCGAGCGGCGCGGTGGAGCGCGAAGCTGGCGCGAGGCGGTGGCTAACCTGTTGCCCGGCGCTTTCTTCTCGATCCTGGTAATTACAACCCATCACGAGAGGGCGTTCCTGGTGGCGCTGGTCGCCGCCTTCGCGGAAGCCGCCGGCGACACCGTTTCGAGTGAGATCGGCCAATGGCGCTCCGCGCGAGCTTACCTGATCACCAGCTTCAAGCCCGTCCAGGCCGGCGAGAACGGCGCCGTTTCGCTGGCCGGCTCCCTGGCGGGACTGGCGGCGGCGGCGGCGGTAGTCGCGCTCGGCTTCGCCTTGGGGCTTTGTGGGATTGCCGGGGCCGCCGTGGCGCTCGGGGCGGCAATTGCCGGAAATCTTCTCGATAGCCTGCTCGGTGCTACAATCGAGAGGCGAGGACTGGTCAGCAACGGGGCAGTGAACTTTGCGGGCACCGGTTTCGCCGGCGCGACCGCCTTGGCGTTGCTCCTCAGCAGGTGACATCCGTGCGGCGCCGGATGCGGGCTTTTCGGGTAAGCTGTGAAAGTAGCCTATGCCCGAAACCTAACTTGACAGAGCGAAAACTCAAGGGGTAGTATCAAGCTGGGTTTCACCCGGGGGAAGAATGGCGATCAAATCGCAAGCCCAGGGGGGTAATCCTGGATTTCGGCCAATGCGCCGGACGCGCGGCGGCAAGGCGGGGATGAGCTTCCGAGCGGCCGCTCCCGACGCGACGCCGGATTCGAAACTGTCAAGGACCAGTTTGCCTCGATTCGGTCATCGATATTACTGATGTCAGGCGCGCGTCCTAGCGTTCCGTAGGCAATCGCAGATCGCGCTGAGACTCCAAGACATGGGTCGCTGTGGACAACCAGCACCGATGGTGGATTGAGTCCTCGAGTGGGCGGCGGAGAAGCCCGCTATGCAGCCCAAGTGCACGACAATACATGATGTTGCCAAGGCCGCCGGAGTGTCGACGGCCACCGTATCGAATGCCTTCAACTCCACCGGACGCATCACCCCCAAGACGCGCGAGCGGGTCTTGGTCATCGCCCGCCAGTTGAAGTACTACCCCAACCGACACGCCCGCAGCCTCGCCTCCGGTAGCAGCCGCACCCTGGGGGTGATCGTCTCCGACATCCAGAACCCTTTTTTCGCGGTGGCCATTCGCAGCTTTGAGGAGCGGGTGCGCAAATGGCGGTATGAAGTGATCGTCAGTGAGACCAACTACGACGTGGCGCTGATGACGCGGGCGGCCGAACGCATGCTGGAGCAGAAGGTGCGCGGGGTTGCCATCTTGACCTCGGAGATGAGTGCCGCCTGGCTGGAGGAGATCGTGCGGCGCGATATTCCGGTGGCTTGCTTCGATCTCGATTTCACCAGCGAAAAGGCCATCAACATCAAGGTGGATTACGCCCGGGGGATGCGCCAGGTGATCGAGCACCTTTACCATCTCGGTCACCGCCGTATCGCGTTTGTCGGCGGCCGCCGGGCCTTCCGAAACATTCTCTCGCGCCAGGAGAACTACGTCGCGTCCATGCAGGCTTTGCAACTGGAACCCGGGCCTATTCTGATCGGCAATCAGCGGCTGGACGGAGGGCGCGCCGCTGGAGGGTCCATTTTGGAGATGTCCCCACGCCCGACGGCCGTAGTGGCCATGAACGATCTCACGGCCGTGGGCCTGATCACCGCTTTCAGCGAGGGCGGACTGCGGGTTCCCGAGGACATCTCGGTGACCGGTTTCGATAACACGTACTTGGCGGAGTACTTTGTGCCCCGACTCACCACCGTCGATATGCACGCTGACGTTCTGGGGCGGACAGCCGCCGATGCCCTGCACGAGGCTTCGTCGTCCCCGAATGCCGCCGCCGTGGAACATACCATCAAGCTCACCCTGGTGGTGGGAAAGTCAACGGGGGTCAACCCGGAGCTTGGCCCTTCCGCCCTCTGCACGAGGGGTGAGCTCCACATATCGCCGGCGGCCTCGTCGGAAATGACGGTGCGGGGCAAAGACCCGGTGCCGCTTTGATATGGAAGCTCCGGTAGTTGGGGATTCTGAATCCAAGAGAACCCGCTTGACGGACCATCGAGGAGAGTAAGGAGGACAATGACCGCGGGAGTGCTGTGTGGTCGAGAACCTGGACGGGGCTGGCTGCGTGGCCGGGTGACGGAGTGGCGGGAGGAGGTTACCGTGGAGCGTAAATTGACGAGCGTCGCTGGCGCGCCGCGTCTAAGAATCGTGGCTTTTCTGGGTGCGGCCGCGCTCCTGGCAGCATTGGGAGGCTGCCAGGACCGCCAAGACTCGATTGAAGGGCAAATCCGCGTGACCAATGGTGGCGCTCTTCCCTCCGGTATCACGGTAAAGCTGGAGGAAGCAGAGAACGTAGTGGTCGCCCAGCAGATGGTAGGAACGACGGGCAAATTTGCCTTCTACGATTTGAAGGGCCAGTCCTTCCAGGTCATCGTCAGCGCTGAGGGGTATCAGCCTGGAACCGCACAGGTGGACATGCAATATCATGCCAGCCGGTTTCCGACGATCTACTTAACTCCACTGGGGCCGAAAAAGACTCCTCCACCGCCTTCGGAGAGCACGACGGATCTGGCTGCGCCGAAGAAAGCGCGCAAAGAATACTTACAGGGACACGATGCGCTGGAAGCTAAGGACTGGGTGGGAGCACGGAAGCACTTGGAAAAGGCCATTGACCAAGACCCTTGCTACGCGCGGGCGCTCACCGAGCTGGGAGTGGTTCTCAGCATGCAAGGGGAGCTCTCTTCGGCGGAAACTTCATTCCAAAAGTCCATTCACTGCGACGGGGAGTTTCTGGAACCCTATATTCAACTGGGGATCCTTCTGGATGTAGAGAGAAAGTATTCGGAAAGCGAGTCCATTCTGCAACAGGGGTTGCGGGTGGCGCAGAGCGACTGGCAACTTTACTACCGGCTGGGTGACGCGCACCAAGGCTTGGGCAAGTACCAGGAGGCCGAACAGGAATACCTGAAAGCCGAGTCTTTGAGCAGCGCTGTGCCCCCGGAAGTTCATGTCCGCCTTGCCGACGCCTATTTGCAGCAAAAGGAGTACGACCAGGCTTACACCGAAATGCAGACCTATCTGCGGATCGCTCCCGACGGGCCGCTGGCGGGCCAGACCCGATCCTTGCTTCAGCATGTGGACTCGATGCGCCAGTCGGAACCTAAGCCGGCAACGCCGCAGTAGAGGTGATGTTTAAGGGATTCGCTATTGGATGGGTAGCTGCTCTTCGCGCATTGGCGGCCGCCTTTCAATACGAGGGCGGCTGAGTAAGAGTACCTGGGATGCGAGGTATGACATGTGGCAAAGGCTGGTGAGCCTACTTGTTTTCCTGACCATGGCAGCGGGGATGCTGCCGGGCCAGGAAACCGCGCAGCATCTGCTGAATCAAGATGACGTCTACCGCTTGATCAAGCAGGATAAGCAACAACCGGATCTCGTGGAAAAGACTCTACACGACCAGGGTGTCGATTTCGACCTCAATCGCGACATCGAGAAGAAGATGCGCAAAGCGGGGGCGAATGACGACATTCTCCAGGCCATCTGGGCAGCAGGTCCGACGGTTCGGAATTTCAAAGGTGCGGTCGTTGTGAGTGCGACCGGTGCCCCCCTGACCTCCACCTACAAGGAAGCGATGGGCTATAAGACCCTGGAGGAGACCTCCGATCCGGACACCAAAATTCGCATGGCCATGGAATTTGCTCAGACCTTTCCCAAAAGCGAGCTGTTGTCTTACGTCTTCACGCAGGCGGCGGCCGCCTTCCAACGAAAAGGCGATTTTCCCAACGCGGTGAAAACGGCCCAGAAAAGCCTCGAGCTTGATGCCGATAATACTTATAGCCTGCTCATTGTAGCCGCTGCGCTTTCCGAGCCCAGCATGGTGCGCAACGCCGGCGACAACAGCGCGAAAGCCCTCCAAGAAGCGCAGGCCGACGCGCAGCGGGCGCTTGACCTCTTGCCCAAGCTGCCGATCAGGTCCGATGAGACGCCCGAACAATTGGAGGCGCGAAAGGCCGGCATCGCGTCCGGCGCGCATGCCGCCCTCGGCTCGGTCGCCATGCTGCAAGACAAATACGACGTGGCCGTCGAAGAATTCAAGAAGGCCATATCCTCTTCCCAACCTCCCAAGGCTTCCCTCTACTTTCGCCTGGGAGAAGTCTATTCCAGCGCCGGGAAAAAGCAGGAAGCGATCGAAGCCTTTTCGAAGGCGGCGGAATTAGGTAAAGGAACAGTGATTGAGATGTACGCCAATCAGAGCATAAAAGAACTCCGTTAAGATCAACGCCGGATCGTCAAGGCAGGGAAGCTGAGTGATCGAGGGAGGCATCTGAGAAGTTGCGCGGCCACCCTGGCTGGCAGCGCATCGACCAGACGACCACGTTCCATCTTGACTCGCGGGCCGACCAGGCGAATACTGCGCTGATGAAGTTCGGGGTGCCGGTGATTTCAATTATCTTGGCAGCGGCCCTTGTCCTCGGAGTCAGGACCGCGGCACATCCCGCCGCCAATTCACCGCAATCGGCGGAGCCGCCGCTTCGCGTCAGCAAGGAGGAACTTGAAACCTACAGTCATGCCCGGACCCTCGTGGATTGGACACCCCGGGAGATCAAACAGGCTCCTTCCCTTTACAAACTGCGACCGGCCCAGGAGGGAGACAGGCTGCCGGTGATTCTGAAAAATGTGGGGGAAAGAGCGGCGGCAATGATCGCCGAATTCCGTAATATCGCCTGTGACGAAAAGGTGTACTCAGAGTGGACCGCGGGTAGTCCCTTCGCCACCTGGCGCGAGATGGGTCCGAACGAAGTGGCTCACCATTTCCTTTACATCATCATCCCCAGGCCGGTCGGAGATCCTCTGATGTTTAAAGAGTACCGCACCAACCCCAAGGGGAACCCCATTGACCTCGGAAGCCTGGCCGACCTTCGACTGATCACGACTAACTTTACCGGTAGCTGGGCATACCTCACCTCATCCAATCAGGCCGAGAGCCGCTTTCGATACTTCGGGGAGGAATCCGTTCGAAAGCAGCTTTGCTATGTCGTGGGCTTCGCCCAGAAGCCTGACGTCGTCCGAAACTTCACCACCTTTGAGGCAGGCAAGCATTCGGCCGTGATTCTCGTGCAAGGGCTTGCATGGATCGACGAGAGATCATTTCATATCCAAAAGCTAGAGACTTGGCTTCTCGCTCCCCGAAAGGATATCGGACTTGAAAGCGAGAACACGACCGTGAATTACGTCCCCGTTCTGCCTGCCGGTCTGGAGAATGCTCTCTGGTTGCCCAACGAGGTAAAGGTGCTGGTTCACTATCACGATGTATTCATCCGAAACACTCATCACTATTCGCGATTCAAGCTCTTTCAGACGCACGCGGTGATCACTCCATGAAGATGCGTTTCGCGCTTCAGCGCGGCGACGCACCATGCGGGCAAGGGACGGTGTGTCTTCTGGTTTGTGAACCGCGAACTGGAGAAGGGCGGTCAATTGCAGGCGGATCATGCGGCGCGCAGAACAGGCAGTTCTTTGAGCCGTGTGCGACGCGAGCGGGTGTATACTTGAGAAAATCGATGACGCTGGCGAAGACGACAGAACGCGCCGGCCCAAGAGGAGATTAAGAGAAGGGCCTTAATGAACGGAAGATCCCAGCGCAGCGACACCCAGAGGGCCGGCAGGACGCGCGGACGCCGTCGGCCTCAGGCCGCTTTCGTCGGTTCCATCCTTTTTCTGCTTTCGTCATGGCCTACAACACTAACCTTTCCGGCCGGACCGGAAACGAAACCGAGCGCCGATCCCTACAGTCAGGGAGTTCTGCTGCTGACCCAGCAGAAGTGGAAGCAAGCGGCGGCGGACTTCCAGCAAGCTATCCGCAATGACCCCAAGAACAGTCAGGCTTATGGTGGATTGGGTGTAGCGCTGACCAGATTGGGAAATGGAAAGGACGCCGAGGCGGCTTTCAATGAGGCTATCCGACTCGACGCCAATAACGTGCAGGCCCACTATTACCTCGGCCTCCTTGCCGCCGAATCTCAGCATTTGGAGGATGCGACGAGGGAGTTGAAGGCTGCCGTCGAACTCAAGCCCGATTTTGAAGAAGCGCGCCTGGCGCTGGCGCTCGCCTTGGAGGAGAGCGGCCAAATCAAGGAAGCCATCGGCGAATACCAGACGGTTCTGAAAAACAATCCCAAGTCTGCTGAGGCTCATAACGGTCTTGGCAACGCCTATGTTCAGAACAATGAAATAGCCGCTGGAATTGCAGAATATCGAAGAGCCGTTGAACTGAAGCCGGATTATTTCCGTGCGTACAACAATCTCGGCTCAACGCTAGCCAGCGTGGGGGATTTTAACGCCGGCTACGCGGCTCTTCGGAAGGCCCTGGCCCTGCGTCCGGCGAGCTTCGAGGCCCATCTCAACATGGGCCTGGTAATGCGCGCCAGAGGCGACCCCAAAGGCGCGCTGGTACAGTTGGAGCGGGTCCTGGCACTCCATCCCCCGGATGCCGTTGCCTATCGTACCGAATACGAGGAGGCCCAAACTTACCGGCAGATGGGCGACTTGGAGAAAGCGGTGCGATGCCTGGAGGCGAGCCTTCGCTTGGCGCCGCAGATGAGCGAAGGCTATTACTCGCTTGGTTCGGTTCTGAAGCAGCTTGCCTCCCCCAAATCACCGCATGTTTCCCCTGCCCCTGCCAATCCAGACGCTCAGAAGCTCTACGATCAGGCAGGCCGGAAACTCGTCGAAGGAGACTTGGAGGGAGCCGCCCAACTGCTCGGCGCGGCGCTGCAGGCCGACCCCGGCTACGCCGGAGCCCACAACCTGCTCGGATTCATCCTCGGCCAGCAAGGCAAGCTGCCCGAAGCTATCAAGGAACTGAATCAAGCCGTGGCGCTGGACCCGCAATCTTCCGCGGCGCACTATAATTTCGGCGTTGCCTTATGGTATGGAGGCCAGAGAACAGACGCCGTCACCCAATTGAAGCAGGCCGTCGAACTGGATCCAGCTTCGGGCGCGGCGTATGCGTTTCTGGGCATGAGCCTGAAGGATCTCGGCGATGATGGGCCTGCCCTGGACAGCTTGGCCTGTGCGCTGGCTCTCGACGCGAATGACTTCTCTGCCTATATGGATCAGGCAGTCGTCCTGCTGAAGATGGGCAAGCTCGGTCCGGCTCTTCATCAATTCGAGGCGGCTCTTCGGTTGGACACGCAGGCCAGCTCGGGCCAACCCGATCTGACGGAAGCAGTCTCCCAGCTCAAGCAGTTCGCCCAGGGGAAGGATGACCTCCCGGAGGTACATTTCGTGCTTGGCCGCCTGCTTGGGGTGGACGGTGCCAACAAAGAGACGGTCATGAAAGAGTTCCAGACCGCGATTCGAGAAGCACCTGATTTCTACGAAGCCCATAACGCCCTGGGATTACTGTATGTACAAGCCGATCAAGGCAATCAAGCCATTGAGGAATTTCGCAAGGCCATCCAGGAGAAACCCGACTATACAGAAGCTCATGCCAATCTCGGAGCCGTTTTGACTGAGACGGACCTCGATGAGGCGGTTAAGGAACTTCAAGCCGCGTTGAAACTCGATCCTACCATGGTCAGCACCCACTACAATCTGGGCGTTGCCTACGGCCGCCAGGGAAAGGTCGAGCAGGAAATCTCAGAGCTCCGCAAGGTCGTGGAGATAGACCCCCAGGCCGCGGATGCGCAGTACACACTGGGCAAGATGCTCGTTGACCAGAAGAATCTGAAAGAGGCAGTCGTACACCTCCGTGAAGCTATCAGACTCGATCCACAACGGGGGGATGCCTACTATCAGATGGGCCTGGCCCTGGGACGCATGGGGCAAACCGAGGAAGCTGCCAAGCAGTTTCAGCTTGCCCAAAAGCTCACCGCCACGAAGACTAAGACGCAGTTTGCCGATTCCCAGTTTAGCCAGGCGGAAGAAGAATTGGCCATGGGGAAGACCGATGCCGCCATTGAGCATTTCCAGACGGTCACCCGATTGGAGCCGGATTCCGCGAGCGCTCATAAGGAACTCGCCGAAGCTCTGCTCACCAAGGAAGACTCAGAAGGGGCCGTTCGAGAATTGCGGGAGGCGGTGCGCTTGAGGCCTGGTGATTCTGAGGCACGATACGCCTTGGCGAAGATCTTACTTGAGGAAGCTGACCTCGATGGGTCAATCCAGCAGTTCGAGGCGGCCATCCGCTTGCGACCGTCATGGCCCGAGGCTTACAACTACCTCGGGATGGCGCTCGCCCGAAAGGGCGAGACGGAGAAGGCCGTCACAACGTTTCAGCAGGCTCTCAAACTCAATCCCCAATACGTCGAAGCGAAAGAGAACCTGACGGCCACGCTCAAGCAACTGAACGCGCTGAAGGGGAGCACACAGCATTAGGTCTCGCTACGGTTGAAGAGAATGACTAGAGTGGGAACTGCAAGGTCCTTGGGAGCACCTGGTAGGGACCCTAACCGGGCGCTGACACTGCCCTGCCCGGGCAGTGCGGGACCCTCCGCCCTCAGGCCGGCTGGGCGAATTGCTTGTTTGCTGCTCATCTTTGCGGTTACTCCGCCTTCTCTCCGCTCGCAGAAGAATGCGTCCAATCAGGACAAGGGAGCGAGTAGCCCCGCTGCTCGCTCCTCTGATAGTCCTCAAACTGCGAACGAGGATACCCTCAAGCCGTTAGAGAACCTCATTGAGCAGGGCCAGTATCAACAAGCCATCCCCGCCCTGGAGCACCACCTTCAAGATCACGACGGCTCGGCCAAGGCACACTATGATCTTGGTTATGTCTTTTTCCGCACTCACCAGATCGGAGGTGCGGTCCGCGAGCTGTCCAGGTCGCTACAGCTTGACGACAAGGACGCCCAGGCGCACAAGATCCTCGGATTGGTCTGCACCTTCGTGGGTCGTTACGATTTGGCGGAAGTGGAATTGCGGGCCGCCGCACAACTGGAGCCGAACTCGCCTGAAATTCACTACTTCCTCGGTCGAGTTTATTACACGAGGCAGGTTTTCGCTATGGCCCAAGATGAATTCCAGAGCGCCATCCAGCTCGATCCTGCTTACATGAAAGCATACAACAATCTCGGTCTGGTTATGGAAACCCTGGGGAAGAACGATGAGGCCGTTAAGGACTACACAACGGCCGCCCAAATGAATGAGGCGCAACATTTGAACTCACCATACCCGGACGAATATCTCAGCGCCCATTACAACCGGCAGCGAGAGCCCGCGCTTGCGATTGAGTTCGCACAGAAGGCCCTATTGATCGATTCGCAGTGCGATCTTGCCTACTATGATCTCGCCAAGGCGTATCAAACTGAAGGCGATTGGCAGAAGGCCACGGACGAAGTTCAAAAGGCCATCGCGATTAATTCCAGCACGCCCGAATATTTCTACCTTCTCAGTAAGGTCCTGCGGAGGCTCGGGAAAATCCCGGAAAGTGAGGCGGCTCTCAAACGGTTCGAGGAGATCCACAAGGACGAGAACGCCATGGCGAAACTCTGGCGAGACGCCAGCCACGAACTGGACGTTCCCCAAGCCCCACCAGCGCACGATAATGAACACTGAATGGCAAAGCGGCCTTTTGAAGTCGCGGCGCGAATTTCTCCGAACTCTTGGGCGCCTCGGCGCGTTTGTGCCGACCTCCGTTCTCGCCCCGGAACCTCAGAGTGCGGTAGCGGGTCAAAGGCCAAAGATGCGGAGTTCGCCCCCGCAGCTTTCGGCGGGCAGGTTGGGGTTTCGCCTCACAGACGTAGCCACGCACGCAGGACTCGGCCAGGCTACGAACGTCACCGGGGGCAAGATGACGAAGCGCTACCTCGTCGAAGAGATGGGATGTGGCGCAGCGTTTTTTGACTATGACAACGATGGTTGGGTGGACATTTTCATGGTGAATGGAACTGCATTTGACGTGCCTTCCCCGGGCCCACCACCCTCCAATTTCCTCTTCCACAACAATCGCGACGGAACTTTCACAGATGTCACCCGGAAGGCAGGTTTGGTCCGGACAGGCTGGGGGCAGGGTTGCTGCTTGGGTGATTACGACAACGACGGCTTTGACGATTTATTCGTAACCTATTGGGGCCAGAATGTTCTTTACCACAACAACGGTGATGGTACTTTCACTGATGTGACCGAGAAGGCAGGCCTTATCCAGCGCGGTCCGCATGTGCGGTGGAATGTCGCGTGCTGCTTTCTGGACTACGACCTTGATGGGCACCTCGATCTGTTTGTGGCGAACTATGTGAACTTCGACCCGAACATCGTCCCCGCGCCTGGCGCTGATCCACTCTGTAAGTATTACGGTGTATCCGTTGCTTGTGGACCTCAAGGTTTGGGCGGGGGAACGAATATCCTCTATTATAACCGGGGAGACGGCACATTTGAGGATGTCTCAGAAGCATCCGGTGTGAGCACTCCGCGCGGGCTGGCGGACCCCTATGTTGTCCACGACAACTGGATTCCGGCGGGCTCCTACGGGATGGGAGCTGCGGCGGCGGATTTCGATAACGACGGCTGGCCCGACATTTACGTTGCCTGTGACGAATCGCGGAGCCTCTTGTACCACAACAACCACGACGGGACGTTCACGGAAATCGGCACGCCCGCTGGCTGCGCCCTCAATGCGAACGGAAGTACCCAAGGCGGGATGGGAGTTGCGGTGGCAGACTACGATTGCGATGGCTGGCTCGATATATTGAAGCCCAATTTCGCCGGTGAAAATGTCAGCCTATACCACAACAATCACGATGGCACTTTTTACGACGCGGTTTATCAAGCCGGCCTTGCAGCAGCAACGGCAAATGTCGGTTGGGGAGCGGGATTCCAGGACTTCGACAACGATGGCTGGCGCGACATCTTCATTTCTACCGGACACGTCTACCCGGAGATCTCGGGCCGCGGCCTCATGGCAAACTATGCGTCGCCCCCGGTCGTTTATCGGAACACAGGGAACGGGAGATTCGAGAATGTAGCGCCACGAGCCGGGCCTGGTGCCATTCAACCTCATACCAGCCGCGGATGTGCCTTTGGGGATTACGATAACGACGGCGACGTCGACGTCGTGGTTATCAATATGAACGAGCCTCCGTCGCTGCTGCGCAATGATTGCACGACGGAACATAATTGGATCAAAGTCAAGTGCATCGGCGTCAAGTCCAATCGAAGCGCGATTGGAGCGCGCGTCAAAATCGTAACCGGAAGTCACACCCAGACTGACGAAGTGATGAGCGGGGCCAGTTACCTCTCCCAAAACGATTTTCGGCTTCATTTCGGGCTTGGCCGCGCAAAACAGGTGGACTCGATTGAAATTCGCTGGCCTTCCGGACTGGCGGAACGGCTCGAGAACATCGAAGCCAACCAACTCGTCCACGTTCAAGAGGGCCGGGGAATTATCCGAAAAGAAAGGCTTTCCCAAAGGTAGCGTCTTCCTTTTCTTTCGACTCGTGCGGTTGTCGGGATTCCGCCTGACCTGGGACGATTTGGTCCGGCGTGAGGGACAAGGCGGTTCTTCCTAGATGAATCATGGATGACACGAAGACAGACGTTGTCGCAAGCGCTGCTTCCCGTACCCGGCGGGCCCTCGTTTGCTGTGGGCTGCTGCTGAGCTACTGGATCACGGCGGGTATCGTTTTTGCTCAACTCAATCACATCACGGCTGCTGCACAGTTACTGAGCCAGGGACAAAAGGAAAAAGCGGAACGCGAAGCGCGCCTGGCCATGGGGGATCCCGGTACGCGGGCGCTGGCACTGGCAATGCTCGGGACGATTCGCATGGAGGAAGGCAAGTATCAGGAGAGCACGCAGTTTCTCACCAAGGCCCTTGAGCTGAATCCTCATTTATCGGGCACGTGGACGACGCTCGGAGACTCTTACGTGCTTCAAAATAAGCCCGACTTGGCGAGCGAAAGCTTCGAAAGAGCCCTGAAGCTCGATCCCTCGAACAACCAAGCCCGGTACGACTTGGCCAAGCTCGAGGCTTCCCTTCATCACTATCAGAAGTCCCTCGACATTGCGCGGCCGATTGTCGCGCAACTACTCAAATCCGACGACGGTCTTCTCATTCTGGCCGCAGACTACGGAGCTCTCAAACAGAAGGAAGAGCTGATCGGAGTAGTTCATGCCTGGCAAAGTTTGCCTGGTCCCTCTGATGAAACATCCCTCGAATTTGGTCAGCTCTTGATGAGCTACGGGATGACCTCCGAAGCCAAAGCGGTGGTCGAAGCCGTTGAATCAAGAAACGCAGGGCACGTTTCCTGGACGCTCGCTTGGAGCCTTGGAAAGATTCATCTGGCACTGGAAGATTTGGACCGAGCCGAGCGGAACTTTGAACTCGCCCTAAGCTTGAATCCCGCCTGTGCGGCCTGCGATCAGGGAGTGGCTGAAGTTTCCCAGCGGCAAGGAAATACTGAAAAAGCGTTGGCGTATCTCCTCAAGGCGAAACAACTGGAGCCGGAAAATCCTGAAATCCTGTTTGAGTTCGGGAAAATCTGCCTCAAGCGAGACTTAATTGAGGATGCTCTGTCTGCCCTTGGCAAAGCTGTTTCGCTGAAGCCTGACGACGACCGCTACGTCTATGTCTTTGGCTCCGCCAATGTCGCTCGGCAAAATCTCCCCCAAGCCGCCTCGATCTTCGAGGGGCTTTTGCAAAAGCACCCCCGGGATCCCGTTTTGACTTATGCGGTCGGAACTGTGTACTACCTGCAGGGCAAGTACACAGAGGCTGAATCTGCATTGAAACGAAGCCTCGAGGAGCAACCCGACCAAGTCGCGGCCCCGTACTACTTGAGCCTCACTTACAGCCACCTCGGCCAGAATCATGAAGCAGAGGCGTTGCTTCGCAGCCTGGTCAAAAGCCATCCGCGGTATGCGCCCTCGTATGTTAGATTGGGAACCATCCTCATGACCGGACACCACTATGAAGAAGCCCAAGAGTATCTCGAACGTGCGATCGCGCTCGATTCAAGCTCGGGGCAGGCCCACTACCAATTGTACCTGTTATTTCAACTCCTCGGGAAGAACGGCGAGGCCCAACAGCATTTTGCCGAGTGGAAAAAGCTCCAGGCAGAGCAGAGTGCGCGGAGACACTTAGAACTCCACTTGCTCCTTCCCGATTAACTGACGGCTTTCTGATCTACATCTTCATCGATCAGAAACTCTTTCATCGTAGATTCGCAGGAGGTGGGCGACGAAGTCCAATGCGAGCCGGATCTTGTCCGGGTCCAGTGACGGATATCCTTCGGTAAGCGATTCCAGGGGGGTACCGTCGGCGAGCTCTTCCACAATCTGGTACAGAGGGATTCGGGTGCCTTTTACCACCGGATTCCCGTGCATCACGGTAGGATCGATAAGAACCGTATCCGCGACTTCTTTGGGAGCGCGGTTGAGCTTTTCCTGAAGAAACCGGAGATTCGATTCCGCTTGCCGCGCCAAGTCGTCGGCACTCACCTCGACCACAAGCGGGTTGGGAAAAGTCGTCTTCGAGATTGACATCGCGAGATAATCTTATTGGATAATCAGAAGGGAAGCAAGTCCAGTCGGGTGGCTTTCTGCGAACCCCGAACCCCGAGTCCCGGAACCCGTTCATAACGGCCGGCCTGCTCGGCAGAAGAGGATTCTTCGAATACCTCAGCGTCGCGCTGCTGGCCGGCAAGCTCGACGGAGAACAGCAGAGCCGTGGTCAACGTTCGCCACTTCCAGCGCATCCCTGGCCTGTTGGTAGTGCCACTGTAGCCCCAGCGTCCGGCCTTCTTCGCGGTCTCGGAATGAAGGATCAAAGTACCCTTCCTCCTCAAAGCAGACATCCAAAGCGGCATTCCTGCTATCATAGACCCCCAAGATCGGGTGGCAAGGATACTGCCCCACGGTCCCCAGCGCCCTGATCGAGCTTGCCGATGACAACCTTGAACGAAGCCGACACCTGTCGCCGATACGTCGTCCCTAAGCTTCATGCGGCGGGCTGGACGGAGGACCAGATCAGCGAGCAGAAGACGTTTACGGACGGTCGCATCGTCGTCGCCGGCACCAGGGTAACGCGGCGGCCGCAGAAGCGGGCGGACTATCTGCTCCGCTACTCCCGGGATTTCACGCTCGCGGTCGTTGAGGCCAAGGCAGCCTACCGGGCTGCGGCGGACGGGCTTCAGCAGGCCAAAGAGTACGCGGACATCCTTGGGCTTAAGTTCGCGTATGCAACCAATGGCGAAGGCATCGTCGAGCACGACTTCCTGACGGGCGCCGACACCGAGCTTGAGGCTTTTCCCTCGCCAGCCGACCTGTGGGGCCGCCTGCGCAGCCAAGAAGGCATCTCGGACGAAGTCGCCGCCCGGCTGCTCACCCCCTACTACCACCTTTCCGGCAAGTCTCCCCGTTACTACCAGGAGATCGCCATCAACCGGGCGGTCCAGGCCATCCTGCAAGGGAAGCCGCGCATCCTGCTGACTCTCGCCACGGGCACGGGCAAGACCATCGTTGCTTTTCAGATTTGCTGGAAACTCTGGAACTCGCGCTGGAACCGCACCGGCGCGTATCGGCGCCCGCGCATCCTCTACCTGGCGGATCGCAACGTCCTGGTGGACAATCCGAAGGACAACATTTTCACGCCCTTTGGGGACGCCCGCTGGAAGATCGAAGGCGAGGCCATCCAGAGCCGGGAAATGTATTTTTCCACTTACCAGGCCATCGCCGGCAGCGAAAACGCAGCGGGACTTTTCCGTTACTTTCCCTACGACTTTTTTGACCTGGTTATCGTTGACGAATGCCACCGCGGCAGCGCCCGCGATGAAAGCAACTGGCGCGAGATCCTGGACTACTTCGAGCCCGCCTACAAGCTCGGCATGACGGCCACGCCGCTCCGCGAAGACAACCGCGACACTTACAAGTATTTCGGCAACCCGCTTTACACTTACAGCCTGCGCCAGGGCATTGACGATGGCTTTCTTGCCCCTTACCGCGTCCACCGCATCGTGACCACCGTGGACGCGGCGGGCTGGCGTCCCACCAAGGGCGAGCTTGACCGTTATGGCCGCGAAATCCCTGACGGGGAATACGGGACCCGCGATTTTGAGCGCAGCCTGTCTCTCAAGCGGCGCACCGAAGCCATCGCCTACAATCTCACCGAGTTTCTCCACAAGACGGACCGCTGGGGCAAGACCATCGTTTTCTGCGTAGACCAGGAACACGCCGAGGACATGCGATGGGCGCTGAACAACTGCAACCTTGATCTCGCCGGGAAAAACCCGAACTATGTGGTCCGAATTGTCGCCGATGAGGGCAAGGTCGGGCGTGGGCATCTCGACCGCTTCATGGAGCTAGAGACCACCGTGCCGACGCTGGTGACGACCTCTCAGCTCTTGACCACTGGCGTCGATGTGCCTACCTGCAAGAACATTGTGATTGCGCGCGTGATTAATTCCATGACGGAGTTCAAGCAGATCATTGGCCGCGGCACGCGCGTCCGCGACGATTACGGGAAATTCTATTTCAACATCCTCGACTACACCGGCAGCGCCACCCGGCTTTTTGCCGACCCCGACTTCGACGGCGACCCCGCCCTGCTCACCGAAGAGGAAATGAACGGGTTGGGCGAAACCGTTGGCGAACCCGAGGTCATTACGGAAGAGGGAGAGGACCATGCCGCCGTTGATGAGCTTCCGCCGGAATTGCCTCCGGACGATGGCGTCGAGCCGCCCCGCCGCAAGTACTACGTCAACGGTGGTCACGTGGAAATCGCCGCCCACATCGTGCACGAAATGGACGCGGACGGAAAGCAACTGCGCGTGGTGAGGCTCACGGATTATACGGCGGAGAAGGTCCGCAGCATGTATACTACCGCCGCCGAGCTTCGCTCCCGGTGGTCGAACGCCCAGGAGCGCGCTGCCATTATCGAGTCCCTGGAGCAGCACGGCATCTCGCTGGAGGAACTGATGGAAGCGTCCAAACAACCGGACGCCGACCCGTTCGACGTGCTGTGCAACGTCGCTTTCAGCGCGCCGCTTCGCACGCGGCGGGAGCGGGCGGAGCGCCTACGGCGTGAGAAAAAGGACTTTTTCGAGCGTTACAGCGAACCGGCACGGGAGGTTCTCAATGATATTCTGGAGAAGTACGTTGAGTATGGGACAGCAGAGTTCAAAATCCCAGATATTCTCAAGGTGCCACCAATCTCGGAACGGGGCACCGTGCTTGAAATCGCCGGCCTTTTCAACGGCTCGGAGAATCTGCGGGGCGCGGTCACTGAGATGCAAACACTCTTGTACGCCCCCTAGGTTTGACACTGCGCGAAGCGCCTTGGAGTGCGGCGGCTTGACGCCGCCTTGAAATCTGACACCGACGACTAGGATTACGTAGGGAGAGCAAGAAAGGCGGCGTCAAGCCGCCGCACTCCAAGGCGCTTCGCGCAGCGGACCATGGTTGACTGGCCACATAGTCCGGTTCATCGGCTTACGGAAGGCGGAGCGTACATGGTGACCTGCGGAACCTACTTGAAACAACATCACTTTCGGGGCAACCGCCGCCTGCAACTCTTGTGCGATAAGCTCCTGAGGACGGCGACGAAGTACGAATGGCAGCTCCAAGCCTGGGCAGTCTTCTCCAACCATTATCACTTCGTTGCCCTTTCGCCTCCTCAGCCAGGCACTCTGCCCACCATGCTCAACGAACTGCATTCTCAGACCTCGAAGGCGGCAAACGAATGGGACGGAACTGCGGCGCGCCGAGTGTGGTACCAATACTGGGACACGCACCTCACCTATCAGCGGTCATATTTCGCCCGGCTGAGTTACGTGCATCGCAACGCCGTTCATCACGGTCTAGTCCGGGAGCCATCGCTTTACCCGTGGTGCTCAGCGGGTCGGTTCCAGCGGCGAGCGACAGCGTCATTCCACAAAACCATCATGAAGTTTGGCAGTGAGCGCCTCCACGTGCCCGATGACTTTGAGGTCGAGTGGAAACCTGATCCCGACTGAGCGCGCGAAGCGCCTTGGAGTGCGGCGGCTTGACGCCGCCTTCGAATCTCGCGATGAGGCGAGTCTGGGCTACGTAGCACGAGCAAGAAAGGCGGCGTCAAGCCGCCGCACTCCAAGGCAGCTACGCTGCAGATGCTGACACTTCGGCGATTGTGATTTTATGGCAAGAACCCGAACGGCGAAAACTCAAGCACCGCAATCCACTGCGCAGCAGCTCGCCAGCCTCATCAAATCCTGCCGCGACATCATGCGCAAGGACAAAGGCCTCTCCGGCGACCTTGACCGCCTGCCCATGCTTACCTGGGTTTTGTTCCTGAAGTTCCTAGACGATATGGAGCATGTGCGCGAGGAAGAGGCCAAGCTCGAGGGCAAGCGATTCCGCCCGGCCATTGAGCCGCCCTACCGCTGGCGGGATTGGGCTGCTCGGGCTGAGGGCATCACAGGACCCGAGCTTCTCGCTTTTATCAACCAGGACGAGGCCACCCGCCCGGACGGCACACGCGGGCCGGGGCTGTTCGCCTATCTGCGCGGCTTGCAGAGCTCAAACGGCGACCGGCGCGACGTGATCGCCAAAGTCTTTGAGGGCACCGTCAACCGCATGGTGAGCGGGTACCTGCTGCGCGACGTGCTCAACAAGGTGAACGAGATTCACTTCACCTCGCGGGACGAGATTCACACCCTTGGGCTGCTCTATGAGTCGATGCTCAAGGAAATGCGCGATGCGGCCGGCGACTCCGGCGAGTTCTACACTCCCCGGCCCTTGGTGAAGTTCATTGTGACGGCGGTTGATCCTCAACTTGGCGAGACGGTCTTGGACCCGGCAGCGGGCACGGGCGGCTTCCTGGTGGAGGCTTTCGAGCACCTCCGAGCCCAAGCCAAGACTGCCGAAGAAGGCACCCGCTTGCAGCGGGGAACGCTTTTCGGCATCGAGCCGAAGCCGTTGCCTTATCTGCTCTGCCAAATGAACCTTTTGCTTCATGGCCTGGAATACCCGGTGATCGACCCGGAGAACGCCCTGCGCTTCCCCTTGCGCGAGATCGGCGACCGCGACCGCGTGGACGTGATCGTGACCAACCCACCCTTTGGCGGCGAGGAGGAGCGTGGCATTCTTTCCAACTTCCCCGAGGACAAGCAGACGGCGGAAACGGCCCTGCTCTTTCTTCAGCTCATCATGCGCCGGTTGCGGCGTCCGGTGGGCGGCGCAAAGCCCGGCCGGTGCGGTATGGTGGTGCCGAACGGCGTCCTGTTTGGCGATGGTGTCTGCGTCCGCATCAAAAAGGAATTGCTGGAAGAGTTCAACCTCCACACCATCGTTCGGCTACCCAACGGCGTCTTTGCGCCCTATACCAGCATTCCGACCAATCTGCTTTTCTTTGACCGGACGGGACCCACCAAAGAAATCTGGTATTACGAGCAGCCCTTGCCCGAAGAACGCAAGCAGTACACCAAGACTCGGCCCATGCGGTTCGAAGAGTTCGCGGGGTGTCTCGAATGGTGGAACAGGCGCGAACCCAATGAGCAGGCCTGGAAAGTCCCGGTCACTGATGCGCTGAAGTTCGACGCAGAGGGCAATCTGCTCTCCGCCAACCTGGACATAAAGAACCCGAACCGGAAGCAAGACCTTGAGCACCTGCCGCCCGAACAACTTGTGGAGAACATTTTGAAGAAGGAGCAGCGAATTGCGGTCTTGATGGCTGAGATTGGGCACGTGCTCGCTGGGAGTCTGCAATGAGCCACTCGTGGCCGCTGGTGCCGCTGAGGGAAACTGCTTCACCAGTTGAGAGATCGGAGGTGCCCCTTCCCGGCACGGCGTATCGACAGCTCGGAGTGAGGCTCTGGGGCCAAGGGGCCTACGAACGCGAGCCAATGGACGGGAGCGAGACGAAGTACTCGACGCTTTCGCGAGTCGAAGGTGGGGACATCGTTGTAAACAAAATCTGGGCGCGAAACGGCAGCGTCGCCGTCGTTCCCGAGGCGCTTGGGGGCGCTTACGTTTCCGGCGAATTTCCCACGTTCGTTCCCGCCCATCAGAAGCTTGACCCGCGCTGGTTTCACTGGTTCACGAAGACTCCATATTGCTGGGAGCAATGCGACGAGAAGTCGCGCGGCACGAGCGGCAAGAACCGCATTCGACCCGACCAATTCCTGGAAATCGCCATTCCCCTCCCTCCGCTCGACGAGCAGCGGCGCATCGTGGCGCGGATCGAGGCACTGGCCAACAAGATCGAAGAGGCTCGCGCCCTGCGAGGGGAGGCCAGTCAAGATGCGGCCGGATTCATTGGGAGCTTGCATCTCAGGTTGGCTGGAACAAGAACGCTTCGACTCGAGCAGTTCCTTGAACTATATGAAGATCAAGAGCCGGTTCAGGTTGGAAGAAGCTACCCACAAATCGGCGTCAAGGGCTTCGGCCAAGGGCTCTTCGCGCGAGCGGCTGTCGAGGGCTCGCAAACGACATATGCGGCGTTCAACCGCCTCTATGAGGGCGCGGTGGTGCTTAGCCAGGTTAAGGGCTGGGAGGGAGCAATAGCTGTTTGCCCATCCACGTTCAGCGGCGCCTACGTGTCGCCAGAATACCGGACGTTCCGATGCATTCCAAGTGAGGCCATCCCTGAGTATCTCGCAGGGCTGTTTGCTACTCCCTGGTTTTGGAGCAAACTGGGTGATCTAACGCGGGGCGTCGGAGCACGGCGGGAGCGTGTTCGTCCTGAGCTGTTTCTTAAGATGGAAATCCCAATGCCGGCAGTGAACGATCAGCGGAGGGTTGCCCCCGCCTTTGAAAAGACCCGAGCCCTGAAGCGCCTTCAGGCCGAAACCGCAGCCGAACTCGACGCCCTGCTGCCCTCAATACTCGACAAAGCCTTTAAGGGAGGACTGTAGGGTGGAATTCCTGGAGTGGAAATACCACATCGACGGCCTCGAACGAATGGACGGCTTTCGCGGGCCTGAAAAGCACCAAGCGAAAGACGCACTGCTGTACCTGCAAAAAGTGCTTGGTGACGATTTCCTCTCGAAATGCGGCCTGGGAGAACCATTCGTCGCGCGGCATCCGATCCTCCGCTTGCTCGCGAACTTTGCGCCTAGCTCTCGCCGAGACATAGCACGCTTCGCCGGGTGTCTGAGAACCTTGGAGAGAAGCAAGAATCTTCAGAACGTGTTGGCGAGACTCCACGATCTGACCCAATTCGACCACGACGCCTTACTCATTAAGTCGGCGGCCAAACTTGTAGTGGAGGGCTTGCAGGCCAGCTTCGAGCCGACGATGCCCGTCGGAAACAAGCAGAAACAGCCGGACCTGAAGCTCGACGACCCTCTTACGAGTGAGACCGTGTTCCTGGAGGTGGCGACGCAGGCTCCCGCGAAGAGGCGGCGCGACGCAACGAACGCCAGTTCGGCCGTTATCAATGCCGTCTACGGTATCAGCCTTCACCTGTGCTTCGCGGCCCGTTGGCACAAGACGCCTTCGAAGCAGGCCCTCGATGACCTCCTAGACAGAATAAAGGAGAGCGCGCGGCGCGCGGTCAACGAACGAAGCATAGCCTTCGTTCAAGAGGAAGGTACCTTAGAAATGGCTGTGTGCCACCGGGACGAGAGGGCGAGCCGGCTTGACCTATGGTCCCAGGAAAGGGGCTTGTCGTCGTGCGGCATTATCGGGCCGACGATCAGCCGCAACGATACTGTCCGGCTCATGCGGAAAATCAGAGACGAGCAGCATCAACTGCCGCGCAACAACGCGAACGTCATTGTTATCCTAGCGCCGGATGCCTTCCTCGGACTGGGCGGCGTGCCGAGAGTCATAACCGAGGTGGAAGAGGAGGTGGTCAAATACGACCACGTCCACCTTGCAATTGTACATGGCGAGTACATCGACAATCGGGAAGTCGAGTTCACCGACCAAGAGGGGGAACATCGATATACCCGCAGAATTGTTGACGGCACTACCGAAAATGATCTACTGCTACTCAACCCGCAATCACGCATGAAACTTTCGCCCAATCTGCTCGCGAAATTCTACCGAGTTTTCTAGAAGCTGGGAGATCAGGCACCCCATGGCAGGGCAGCGCCGCATCGTCGCCGACTTGGACAACGGGAACCGGCCTTGTCGTAGAAAGGGTGAGCCATTTCATGTTTTGGCTAACGTTCAACAAAGTCGTCTGCGTCAAAATTCATGCCTTCCACAACTGGCAGGGCTAGAAGATTAAAATGTCCCATAAACGGGAAGTTTCTGCTTGGAACTTGAGGCAGGGCCGCTGGGCTGGTGGTTACCGCTGATCCGTAGCCGGCCGCGGTGCCGAATTCCAACTGCCCGCAAAGTGCAGCAACGAACCGCTTGACCTCCTCCAGGTCCCTCCATCGACTCCTCAGGATTTGCTCCATCGTATCGTCGTCCTGGGCAACCATCCATTCGAAGGCCATAGCCTCGCCTTTATCTGCGCTCGCGGTGACCGAAGAAAGCGCATAATTACTGGCCGCGGGCGCAAATATAACGCTGGCGATCAGTGGATCAACCAACCGCTGGTGTGTCGTTAACATTGAGGTCTCCTCCTTTTCTCAGCGCCTAGCTGCCAGAATGGGCTCCAAGAGGGTCGAAGTGAACGCTGCATAGATGATGTCGTGCGCACGATCAAGCCAGTCAGGAAATTTATCCTTATCGAAGCTGCTGGGCTCGGCCCGGGTGAAGGCGAGGTCCAGCAAGGCACCGATTTCTCCGGTACCCACTTGTGCTGGGAAGGAAACAGCCATGCTAAGGCTTCCAACCTCAGGATACGGCACAACTACGCGCGCCGCGCTTTCCTGTGGCGGATGCGGTAGCTCAGCCGGGTAGTCGATGGAGCACCTGACGTACGAACTGATGCTATCTCCTCCTTCTGCCCTCGGAATGTGATTAATGTAACGAAGTCCGACGCTGACGGGATCACCCGACTCGGCCACGTCACGATACGACTGCAAAACCCCGAGTATCAGCTCACGGAAAACCTCAAAGGTCGGATAAACGGGCAACACGTTGACTGTTAACAAGCGAGGACCGGTTTGGACAAGGGAATTGGGAGGCTGGCTTCTGAATCGATGGTGAGGCATAGGGGGAAGCGCCATCTCCTCGGGAAGCGGCCCAAGAAAGTTAGCAACCGGAAGGACTTCATACGAAGAAAAGGTTCCCCTTAGCCTCTCCCTCATGCCCCCTGGGATCAGCGTGTAAGACACTCCCCGTGCGAATCTGAATTCGCACACGGCCTCCACCACCGAAGGACGGCTAAGCTTCTCTGTCGTTATCGCCACCTTGGCGAGTCCTCCGGACTCGTGTACCGCCTCCCGCCGGGGCAAGCCAATTCCCCCCTCTTCGAGTATATGCACTTCAATTACTTGTTGGCAAGGCCCGTCTATCCTGCGAGAATCTGTAACGAAGATTGTGGCTTCCCTGAGCAGTCGAAGAGGAGGCCCCTATGAAGATACCATACAGCTTCAGCGTCCTGAGGTACGTTCACGATCCGGTCACCACCGAGTTTGTGAATGTCGGCGTGGCCCTTTACGCTCCCGATGCGAAGTATCTGAGCGCCATCTGTACTCCCCACTACACCCGGCTCTCGGAGATGTTCGGCCGAATTGACGGAGAGCATTCCCGTCAGATCACGCGTTACCTGCAGGATCGCATTGAGGAGATGGGCGGGCGCGTGAAGTCCGAGCTTCCTTTCCCCGAGTCACCGCGAACCATTGGCGGTCTCCTGGCCACGGTCTTGCCGCCGGACGACAGCGCGCTTCAGTTTTCTACACCGGGGCGAGGCTATACCTCGGACCCCGAGAAAACACTCGGCGGCCTTTATCACCGGTACGTTGAGTATTACACGTTGCGGACCAGTTACCCGAGCCGCAGCGATGACGAGGTCTGGAAGGTCTTCAGGAAGCCCCTCGAAGAACAGCACGTCGCCCAGGCGTTGAAACCCAAGCGCATCGTTGCCCCGGATTACGACTACGAATTCAAAAGTGCGCGGAAGAACGAAGTTTGGCACACTTACGAGCCTGTATCCTTCGATTTGATGGAGGCAGCATCAATCGTCGATAAGGCGAACACCTGGGTCGGCCGCATTACGAGCCTGGCTCGAAGCGAGGAGAAGTTCAAACCCTACTTCCTACTCGGTCAGCCGCGCGAAACCAAGCTTCACGTGGCTTTCATTAAGGCCCAGAACATTCTCCACCGGATACCGTGCGATCATGAGTTCGTTCAAGAAACCAACGCCGAAGACTTTGCGAAGCACCTCAAGGCGGAGGTTGAGAAACACGGGGAGCAAGCGTAGTGCGGACCCGTCCCCTCAAAGTGCGCGGTTCTCAATCTCTTCTTCCGCCGAACCGTGAATCCCGAACTCCAAAACCCCGGCGAACTGGTTGTAACTCATTCCGAGGGTCACGCACGGATCGGAGTTCTATCATGGGCAGAGATAACGGTCCGCGAGATATTCTTCTTGACAACCATTCTCTGGTACCCGTATAATTCTCCAGGCTCGCTTAGAGCCGGGGTTCGGGACTCGGGGTTCGCGGTTCGCGAAGAAAAGCGAGACTCGGGACTCGGGACTCGCAGAGGGGAGTTCAGCGTCAGGGCTAGGGGGGTACGGGGCTCGCCAGAAGGAACACCACGCGGTGAGGACGGTCCGTCAAGACCGAAGTCCGCGCCAAGACGAACCAAGCGCTGGAGCGAAGAAGGCAGGAATTGCGCATGAGAGACGCCAATAGTCGGCAGTCGGCGTTCGGGACTCGCGAAGGAAAACGGGACTTAACCAGCGGCGCTGGGGCCAAAAATGAAAAAATGAAAAAAATGGGTCAATCAAACCTGACAAGTCTTTTAGAATCATCAACATGACCCTTAGAACAAACCTAGAACAGACCTAATAAGTCCTTTAGAATTGAAGCGTCACAAAAAACAAACCTAGAACAAACCTAGTAAGTCCTTTACAGCGGAAGTGGTCCGAAAACAAACCTAGAACAAACCCGGCATTATGGCTGACAAAAGAGGAAAATCCGTTTCCGGTGGCGCGCGGCTGGCCGCCAACCGCCACAACGCTCAGAGGGACCGGTCCAGGCAGCCATGGCCGGCATTCTGGCCAGAGTTTCCGATCCCAAGGTGGCAAAAGCGGGCGTAGAGTTCCAAGCTACCATGAGTGACATTGTGGACAAGTAGCGGCGGGACGCTGTCGCCGGTTTCGGGCGGAGTCTGCGGCTTGAGTCCGGGGAAGGGAAGGAGGCACCAACGAAGCCAATCGAAGCCACGCGAACCAAGGCGCACATTATCAGTAACTTGAGAGGAAATCCAGATGAACGAAGCCACTGTGATTAACTGCTTTGCAATCAGTGAATTATGCGAATTTTGAAGCTGATTTTCGGTAAGTTAGGAACAGTGAAGAGTTCCTCTCGATTGCCGATTCACGGTTATCGGTTTATTTTCAGTATGATGAGCGATTTGAAGGGGATCTTAGAACTCGGCCGGGAGATCCTCGTACTCCGGCCGGGGGAAACCAGAATCACCCAGCGGGCGTCGCGCTGGGCAGGGTTTTGGTCGAGTTTCGAGACACAGAGCCAAACCTAACCACTGAGCAGGATTATCGTCTATTGGACGGGCAGTTCGGGATAACGGTCTTGAAGGAGGTCAGCGACGATATGTGGGGATGGAATTGGCTGAAACACTTCACTCAGGATTTGCGTTACGGCGTGCGAACGATGCTGCGAAGTCCCGGCCTCACCGTCGTCGCGGTTCTCTCGCTGGCGCTCGGTATTGGCGCCAACACGGCAATCTTCAGCTTGATGGATGCGGTGATGCTCAGGGCGCTGCCGGTGGAGGAACCCAGTCAGCTTGTTCTGTTCGGCGATGGGAGAGCCGGCGGGTCCACCGACAGCTTCCCCGACTCAAGCTGGCAACTCTTCTCCTACCCGTTCTATCGAGAAATACAGAAGGAGAACCAGGTTTTTGCCGGCGTCGCCGCGATTTTGAGCATACCGTCTGGCACTCACGGCACGGTGGAAGGCAGCGGCAGCATCGAACAAATGAACACCGAACTAGTCTCGGGCACCTACTTTTCCATGCTGGGCGTGAACCCGGTGCTGGGCCGCACGCTGACGAATGCCGACGACCAGACGCCCGGCGGCCATCCGGTGGCGGTCGCCAGCTACTCCTGGTGGCGGCGAAGGTTCGGGCGCGATCCTTCTATCCTCGGCAAGAAGCTGACGATCGGGTCCACCGTTTACACAATCATCGGCGTGACTCCGACAGAGTTCTTTGGCACCACGGTAGGTCAATCGCCTGATCTGTGGATTCCACTGTCAATGGAGAAGCAGGTTTCACCGGGGTGGAACGGTCTCGATAACAAGTTTTTCCAATCTCTGTACGTTATCGCCCGCCTCAAAAGTGGAATACGCCCCGAGCAAGCGGGCGCTAACGTCAACCTGCTCTTTAAGCAGATCCTCCACGAGTACGCCGGGCCCGAACCCTCGAAGGAACATCTTGACGACATTCAGCACGCCCGGATCGATTTGACCTCGCTGGCCCGAGGACTGTCACGCCTCCGCCGTCGGTTCTCAGAGCCTTTGCAAGTCCTGATGGTTGTCGTCGGGCTCGTGCTCCTTATCGCCTGCGCCAACATTGCCAATCTGTTGTTGGCGCGCTCCACGACGCGGCATCGGGAGATTGCCGTGCGGCAGGCGCTGGGCGCGGGACGATCACGGCTAATCCGGCAACTGCTGACCGAGAGCCTGCTGCTTGCACTTTTCGGCGGCGTGCTGGGAATCGCGTTTGCGTCCTGGGCCAACCACTTGCTGCTGGCGATGGTTTCCGGCGGTCCCGAGCCCCTTCCGCTCGACGTCGCCATCGACGCCCGCTTGCTGCTGTTCACCCTTGTGGTTTCGCTCGTAACCGCGCTGCTGTTCGGAACGGCTCCGGCCCTTCGTGCCACTGGCCTGGAGCTTACGAATTCACTCAAGGAGGGAAGGGGTCCGGTGGGCGCTGCGGCCCGGAGCCCGCTGGCCAAGGTCTTGGTAGTTTCCCAGGTTGCGTTCTCGCTGGTGCTGCTGGTCGGAGCCGGTCTCTTTCTCCGCAGCCTGGTCAATCTGACCAGCGTGGATACGGGCTTCAACAAGGAGAACGTCCTACGCTTGCAAATCGACGCCACTTCGGTGGGCTACAAAGAGGACGCTCGTCTGGTGGCGCTTTACCAGCAGATTGAACAGAGTGTCGCTGCGCTCCCGGGCGTGCGCGCTGCCAGCATTTCCTTCTTCACCTTCAACGAGGGCGAGTGGACTGATCCGGTTTCGGTCCAAGGGTACGCATCTCCGGGAAATAATCAGGATGTGTCGCACAACGTCGTGGGCTCAGGCTACTTCGCCACCATGGGTATCCCGCTGCTGGTGGGGCGCACGTTCGGGCCGCACGATACTGCGTCCTCGACGAAAGTCGCGGTCATCAACGAAACCATGGCGCGGCGGCTGTTCCCCGCCGGTTCACCGATTGGCCGCCACTTCGGGATTGGCGGCCCGGAGCATGCCAACGACATCGAGGTGATCGGGGTGGTGAAAAACGCCAAATACGAAAGTCTCAAAGAAGACCCGCAGCCGGCGGACTACATCCCTTACTCCCAACACATTCAGTACCTCGGCGATTTCGAGGCGCGCTTTTCCGGTAACCCCAGGACGATCACTTCTGAGGTGCGGCGAGCCATCGGTGAGGTCGACCACAACCTGCCGGTTTCCGGCGTCACCACCCTGGCCGAACAGGTCGGACGATCGGTGGTGAGCCAAAGGCTGGTGGCGCAACTTTCCGCCTTTTTCGGGCTGCTCGCGCTCTTCCTCGCCTGCATCGGGATTTACGGACTCATGTCCTACGCTGTCACGAGTCGGACCAGCGAGATTGGTATTCGCATGGCGCTTGGTGCCGGACGCTCGAACGTCTTGTGGCTGGTCATGCGCGAGATCCTGGTGCTGGTGGCGCTGGGCCTCGCCGTCGGAGTGCCCGCGGCCCTCGTAGGCGATCGCCTGGTATCGAGCATGCTCTTCGGGCTGAGCCCGACCGATCCCACCACGATGCTGGCCGCGCCAGTCATCTTGCTGGCCGTGGCGGCGCTCGCGGGCTACCTCCCGGCACGCCGGGCGTCGAAGGTCGATCCCATGATCGCGTTGAGATACGAGTAAGCCAGTGAAATGCTTCCAACGCTTTTTCCCCGACTGTCACGATTTTCGCCGTGCCTTTGTAAACCGAGGTCGTAATTTCCTGCTTTTTTTGGCAAGAATCTTCCACAAATCTTCGAGATTCTTCGCGGCACGCCAAGAAAAAAGACTCCAACGCGGAGATCGCAGAGGATTCACCGAGAGAACGGAGAAGAGCGCGCAACAAGCGGGTGGTCAACCGAGGCACTTCTTCTCCGTGCCCTCTGTGACGCCCCTGCGGCCTCTGTGTTGGCGTCTTGTTTTGGTTGCCGCCATCGGACTGCGCTGTGTCTCTCGGTTCGAAGGGACAATTAGGATAACTTTACATTTTGGTTCCGGCGTCGTTTTTGGTACCTTGGTGGGTATTTTATGCCACTCGCAGATCGGCACGGCGGCCAACCAAGTTACTGGACCCAGCCCGTGATGGAAGAAGGAGATTCAGTATGAGCAAGAGACGCGGGTTCGCCGGTTTGACGGTATTGTTTCTACTGACATGCGTCCGGGTGGCGCAGGCCGCTCCTACCATTCGCGCCATGATTCTCACCGGCGAGTCAGGCGGACCTTATCACGCCTGGCAGGAGACGACGCCGTACCTGACGAGGATGCTCGAGGAAACGGGCCTTTTCCAGGTGACCGTGGTGACCGCGCCTCCCGCCGGTGGCGATTTCAGCACTTTCAAGCCAGACTGGGACAGGTACCAAGTTGTCGTGTTCAACTACGATGCGCCGGACGAGCGCTGGCCGGACGAACTGAAAGCTTCTTTCGAGCAGTATGTGAGAAGTGGGGGCGGACTGGTTGTGGTTCATGCGTCCGATAATGCTTTCCCGAAGTGGACGGCGTACAACCTGATGATCGGCATTGGGGGCTGGCGCGGACGCGACGAGAAGTCCGGCCCCTTCTGGTATTTCAAGGACGGCAGGCTGGTGTCGGATTCCTCCCCGGGGCCCGCAGGCGGCCACGGGGCACGGCTGCCATATAAGATCGAAACTCGGGTCAGCGATCATCCCATCACGAACGGGCTGCCGCAGGTGTGGATGCAAGTCGCGGACGAATTGTACGCAGGGCTCCGGGGCCCCGGTGCGAACATGACCGTCCTGGCGACCGCCTACTCGGATCCGGCTAACCGGGGAACGGGCCGCGATGAACCCATCCTCATGGTGATTTCGTACGGGAAAGGCCGGGTCTTTCACACCATCATGGGACACGACCTCGCGGCGCTCAACTCCATCGGGTTTATCACCGTTTATCAACGTGGGACGGAATGGGCCGCCACGGGCAGGGTCACGCAGAAGGTGCCGGCCGACTTCCCGACCGCCGACAAGCCCAGTACGCGTGCGGAGTACAACCCGCCGGCTGGCTGGACTTCACCGACAGGGGCCCCGCGCAAGTAGGAGCCCGCGACGTGGTCGCAAAGATCCTCTACCGAGGAGGGGCACATGGTCCTGGGACCAGCGCCCGGCGCTTCGTTCACGTGCATGATCGCACCCTGGCTATCGGTTCGGAATAGTGCGAAAGCCGTCAAGGAACGCGAAGGGGCCATACCTTGTGAGGAGAAGTCATGTTCACGGATACACCAAGTCGGGCGGCCCGCGCAGTACAGGCTGCCAGCCTGACTATTCTCACGATCTCGCTGATCTGCTCGGGGCTGGCATCCGCTTCCGCCCAGAGCCAGACTCCGCCGGGCGCAGTCCGTCTGCGCGAGATTCCTCTCCAGCGGATCACGATCGAGGACCAGTTCTGGTCGCCTCGCCTGGAAGTGAATCGCACCAAGACGCTGGATCACGTTTACAAGGAATTGGAGGCGACGGGCTGCATCCGCAACTTCGATATCGCCGCCAAGAAAGCTACAGGAGCCTTCGGCGGGCCGTGGTGGGCGGATTCGGACGTCTACAAGTGGATTGAGGGCGCGTCGTACGTGCTCGCGACGCATCCCGATCCGGCGCTGGATAAAAAGGTGGACGACCTCATTGCCAAAATCGCCGCCGCTCAGCAACCGGACGGCTACCTCAACACCCACGTGCAGGTCGAAGAGCCCGACCTTCGCTTCAAGGACCTGGCCTTCTTCCACGAGGACTTCAGCTCCGGTCACCTGTTCGAAGCCGCGGTGGCGCACCACGAAGCTACCGGCAAGCGCACGCTCCTCGACGTGGCCATCAAGCTCGCCGATTGTTTCGACGCCACGTTCGGCCCAGGCAAACGCGATGGGCTCTCCGGACATGAGGGGATCGAGCTGGCCTGGGTGCGCCTCTACCACGCCACGGGAGACGAGCGCTACCTGAAGCTGGCGGAGTTCTATCTAAACGAGCGCGGGAAGAAGCCCTCCATTTTCCAGCGCGAATATGAGAGCCTGCCGGCGGACCGGACGGTGCTGTGGCGCGAGGGTCAGCCGATCAACTTCCGCGCGCTTCAGGACTATCTCTACATGAAGCCGCTGGCGGACCATCCCTTCCTGACCCATCCCACCGGGTTCGATACGAGCTACAGCCAGGATAATCTGCCCGTACGCGAGCAAAGCGTCGCTGTCGGTCACGCCGTGCGCGCCATGTTTCTCTACTCGGGAATGGCAGATGTCGCTTACGAGACCGGTGACCAGGGGCTGCTCGACGCGCTCAATCGGTTGCACGACAGCGTCACGCTGCGGCGAATGTATGTGACGGGAGGCATCGGCCCCTCGGCCAAAAACGAAGGCTTTACCGATGACTACGACTTGCCGAACGACAACGCCTATCAGGAAACTTGCGCCTCGGCAGGAATGGTCCTCTGGAACTATCGCATGTTCAAACTGACAGGCGACGGGCAATATATCGACCTGTTGGAGCGGTCGCTTTACAACGCCGTGCTCGCCGGCGTGTCGCTGGAGGGCAACACCTTCTGCTACGCCACCCCGCTCGCTTGCGACGTCAAGTTCAGGCGGCAGCCGTGGTTTGAAGTGCCGTGCTGCCCGACCACCGCGGCGCGCTTCTTCCCCTCGATCGGACGGTACGCCTACAATCAGTCCGCGGATGGTGTTTGGGTCAATCTCTACCTCGGCGGCTCGGCAAGCTGGACTTTGGCGGACGGCGCCCGCATGGTAATACACCAAACCACGCGTTATCCCTGGAACGGGAGCACCAGACTCCAGATAGACGTCGACCAGCCGCAGGAGACCACTCTGCACTTGCGCGTTCCGGGTTGGGCGTCGGCGTCTCAATTCATGGTGAACGGCAAGCCCATCCAGCCGGAGGTTTCCAAAGGGTACGCTCATCTTCATCGGAAATGGGCCAAGGGCGACGTGGTGGAACTCTCCTTCCCGATGGAAGTGGTGAAGCTGGAGGCTAATCCCAACGTGCTGCAGTCGCGCGGCGAGATCGCGCTCCAACGCGGTCCCCTCATCTATTGCCTGGAACAGCCCGACAATCAGGCCGACCTGGATCGGATCGCATTGTCCCGCGGCGCCAAGCTCGACGCACACTTCGAGCCGGCTTTGCTCGGGGGCGTGACCGTGATCACGGGCGAGGGGCGACTTCAGAAGCCGAGTAGTTGGGAGAACCAACTCTACCGGCCTATTCGTGCCACCACGGGTGACGCCATCAGCATCAAAGCAATTCCCTATTGCGTGTGGGGCAACCGCGGTCAGAAGAAAATGAAGGTGTGGATTGACACAGCCGCGCCGTAGATAGTTTGGCGTCTTTACGGAAATCGAGTGAAGAGTGAGAGGCGATTGAGTAATGAAGGGAGCCCAACCTTAAGCACTCCTCTCTAGACGCTCTTTCCCCGGGGGTACAGTGCCATGCCGAGAACCGTCAAGCGTTCATTATCCTGCCTCTTCGGTCGCGCTCTCCGAACGCTTTCGATTGGGAGCCTGCTGCTTTCAGCGGGCCCGACGCCCGCGACAGCTCAGAACGAGCAGTTCATGACGGCCTACGTGCGTTCTGCTTCCTCCGAGGCGCAAATTGAGATCGATGCGTCCAAGCGCTCGCCTGCGCCAATCCCGCGCACCATCTTCGGGACATTCCTCGAAGACATCGGCCAATCGGTCTTCGGCGGTGTCTCGGCCGAGCTTTTAGATAACCCCAGCCTCGAGGACTATCACGCCAGCCTGACGACTCTGCGCGAGCGATTCTCGGCTCCTGACTTTGCACGCTCCACGGAACGTGGCTTGCCCCTGCCATGGCTTCCACTCCACTGGGACGACGGCTGGCGCTACGAGCCGCGCTGGGGGCAGGCCGCAAACTCGGAGTGCTATCTCTACTTGATGGGTCTCAAGGACCGCGAAGTTGGCATTCGCCAAAGCGTCTATCTGCCCATCGAACGCGAGCGCGACTATCAAGGAGTTCTGTTCGCTTTGTCCAATGAAGGCGCATTGGACCTTCAAGTGAGTTTCCGCAAGCACGATGTGCCAGACAAGATTTTGGCGCAGAGCCTCGTCAACGTTCCGGGAACCGGCCATTGGACCAAACTGCCATTTCGCCTCTCCCTGCCCGAAGGGGCGGTGGCCGCGCTGGAGGCGGTGGACTTCGCCGTCAGCATCCAGGGTGACCATCGGCTTGCCGTGGACGAAATCCGGCTCTATCCTTCCGACGCGGTGGAGGGGTTGCTGGACCCAGACATGATCAAGGCCGCGAAGGCGCTTCACACACCGCTCCTGCGCTACGGGGGCAATTTCACCAGCGGCTACCACTGGGAAGATGGCATCGGGCCGATCGACGAGCGCCGAACCATGCTCAATCAATCGTGGGCTTATCCCGAATACAACGAATTCGGCACCGACGAACTGATGACCTTCTGCCGCTTGATTGGAGCGCGGCCGCAAATCTGCCTGAATCTCGGTGGCGGGACGCCGGCGGAAGGTCGGGCGTGGGTGGAGTATTGCCAAGGCGGACCGGATACGGTGCAAGGGAAACGGCGCGCGGCCAACGGCCACCCGGAACCCTACCCCGTCGCGGCCTGGGAACTGGGGAACGAGCTTTGGGGTAAGTTTCAGATCGGCTGGCAGACTCCAGAGGGGTATGCTGAGCGTTACCAAACCTTCTATCAAGCGATCCGCGACATCGTTCCTACGGACACGATGATCTTTGCCAATGGCGCTGACCTCGATGCGTTCAAACAGTGGAACGGTGCGGTCATCGCCAGGGACGGTGCCGATCTCAGCTATCTCACCACCCACTTCGTCGTGGGCATGGAAGATCTGAAAGACAAGAACCAGAAACCTGACCGAGACACGTTATGGGCGGCGGATTTCGCTATCCCGGTCGGCGTTGGTCGCGCGCTCGAACCGATGCGCGATCAGATCAATGCCAGTCCCGTGACGCGTGATCGCGCCAAGCTGGCTTTTACCGAGTGGCTTTTCTGGGCGCCCGAGCACCGTGAGTTGCCCCGCTGGGACAATCTCGGCGGCGCGATTGACGCCGCGGGTTGGCTCAATATGCTGCTTCAGCACGCTGAGTTCGTTCCCGTGTCGGATATGACGGGATTGATTGAATTCGGCGGGATCTACAAAAAACGCGGACGCGTGTATCTGACGCCGCAATGCTGGGCGTTCTCGCTCTACTCCAATTATGCCGGCGACGTTTTGCTATCGACCCGGGTCACTTCCGATGAATACGATGTTGGCCCTGTCCTCAGCCGGCTGCCGGCCATTCCCAACGTGCCCTATCTCGACGTCGTGGCCACTATGGACAGCGGGCACGGCCATGTCACGTTGTTCGTCGTCAATCGGAACTGGAAAACTGCGAAGGAGGCGGCGATCCGCATTTCGGGCTTCCAATCGGCGGGGCAGGCGACGGTCCGCACGCTCTACTCGAAATCAGTCCTCGATGGAAACAACGAAGAACGCCCCGTCGCGGTGCAGCCGATCACGTCAACCGTTGGGATTTCTGGTGACACGCTCCATTACACGTTTCCCGAGCATTCCATAACGGTTATTACCCTTTCGGGCCGATGAGGCCGTTGCGTGAAATTTACAGTGATTTCGTTCAATCCCCCTGTGGCGCTGGGCATTATTGCGGATCGCCGTTGGGATCTTTTCACTCCACTGAGGGTGCCCACTACCTTCGCCACGGGCTGAACGCCTATCACGCGGAGGCTGCGAGCTCAAGCTCCACCACACTCACCGAGCCGGCTGGGAAGTTCCATGAAAGGGGTGGACCCGAGGGCAAAGCCTTCTCCACTGGCTCGAACACCTTGGGCTGGTCCTCGTTGACCGCTTGTCGCAAGTTTTCCGGGGCAATCTCAAATACGCGGCCACCGGTGATCGCCTTTCCCTCAACGGCGAAAGTTGCCGTGGCAGACCTGCCGTAATTCAAGTTAGCGACGTGAAGGAACATCCGGTCCGCCGCCCGGCTCGCGGCAACGTCGAGGTCGGACGGACAAGCCTTCACAGCCACGCCGTGCGTGCCGTTGTGAACCTTGAAGAGCTTCATCACCGAGCCGACCGGCATCAAGTAGGTGCCGCCGCGCGGCACCTGCAGCATCACGCCGTTCGTCGTCCACCGCGTACCGCAGAAATCGCAGGCCGTGGCAATCTTCACTCGCGCGCCGTGGCGCTGGTAGATGTTCATACTGCGGGCGTGGAAAACGCCGGTGAGCCATTCCTGCAGAATCGGGTTGATGTTGTGAGGGCGAAGGCTCAAATGTCCTTCGGTCACGGCGATACCTGCACTCGACTTGTGCGCGCTGATTACTTCCTCGAGTTCCTGGATTCTCACTTCAGTTCCGCGGGAGAGCTCCAGCAGCTCGTTCCAGGCCTGCTCCGGTTCCTGCTGATAGCGCAAGCTGTTCAACACGCTGTCCGGCTTTCGAGGGTGTTGCTGCATCATGTGGATGGCAACGTAGTCGAGAAAATCCCCAGCCCGGTCGAGAAGGTCTGCTGCCCAGAGAGGTTCGGCTGGCTTTCCGCCGCGGTCGCCCCAGCCGATAAGCTGGATTGACGGGTCACGCTGCTTCATGGCCTTGGCAAACTCGATGGTGTGCTCGATCGACTGATCTTTGGTGAACCCGGCGTTGCCATACGAGGTCTCGTTACCCAGTTGCCAGATCTTAATGTGGTAGGGAGCTGGCACTCCGTTGGCTCGCCGTTCTGCATTGTCCGGATCGTTCGCGTAGGAGACCCAGTCTGCCGCTTCAATCGCATCACCTGTACGCACCGACCCGTCACTCGTCTTCCAGAACCGCTGCTGGCCATCGCTCAGGAAGTTCACGCAATAGAACGGCGCCGCGCCCACGCGGCGGCTGAAATCGACAAACTCATGCGTCCCGACCCGGTTGGTTTCCTTTCCACCCCAGGCGTAATTGCGCATAGCAGGCCGCTTGGCTGCCGGCCCCACACCTTCGCGCCACTTGTAGTAGCGGCTGAAGTCGCCGCCAAAGCGCATCGCCCCCGGAGACAGCTCCTTGACCAATTCCACGAAGTCATTGCGCCAGTCGTCGGTTTGGTAATCCCAGGCTGCCTCCACCGAACTGTCCGTGATGCCGAGCGGCTCCATGAACTGCATGTAAAGATAGGGCGAGATCTCGAACCGTGGCTCAGGGTCAATGACCACCGCGGGTAGCGTGTTTGACGAATAGCTCCGGGAGTAATCAAGCGTTGAACCTAGCGCGAGAGCAGAGCAGTTCCGGATGAATGTTCGTCTTCCGTGTCGCATGCCGGTCCGCCTTTACGTCTGAGACTGTTGTTTTATAACACGGCATACAATCCTGAGCAATCAGAGAGTCAGCCTGCGATCGCACTGTCCCGCAGCGCGAAGCTCGACGCACAATTCGAACCGGCTTTGCAAGGGGGCGCGACCGTGATCACGGGCGGAGGGCGACTCCAGGATCCTGGCCGTTGGGAGAATCAACCCTACCAGCCGATCGATTTACCAGGGGCGAGGTCAACAGCGTCGCAGCGACCCCCTGCTGCGTGTGGGGTAATCGTCTTCAAAGGTAAATGAAGGTGTGAATTGACGCGGCTCCTGATTAACCGTTTTATCGCCACATGGTCGCACTTGCTTCTTTAGATAGCCACACCTTTGGTGCCATGCCCGATTAATCGCTTTATCGGAGCGTTCTTTGATACCCGCGCGCGGCCCGTTCGTATTGAAGGAGAGTTATTGGGTGGTGGCTGCACTAAGAACCGGCTGGGTGGCCGTGGCCAGCGGCCAGCACGAGGAGTCCTCCATTTCCAGCCACTAACCAATAGTTACAGGTCACTCTACTAAAACATTGAATACGCGCGAGGACACTTCAATAGCCTAAGAAGGGCAACCCGTACGCAGGTGCCTTTTGCAACGGGTACGATCCGAGATGGCCCAGGGGATCGTGCTTCTTGCAGCGAGACTGACCATTGGAGGCCTAACTTGTTTGTACTAGGAGGTGGGCAAAAAAATATTAAAAAAGGCCCTTGACAAAACCTAGAGAAGGTGTTTTCATGAGCGGCGATGGGAAATGAAGCGTTTAAGCGTTTGGGTGAGCGTCGTGTGGACAGATTGAGTTTTGGTTTACTTCGGGCGGTCGGCTTCTAACGGGTGGGAGGCCGCGCCTTTTGCTACTGGAAGCACTACGAATCGGGTCAGGTAGTTGGGTCTGGTCTATCGTTGGGAACATGCTAATGGAGGTGAGCCGTGACAAAGCGATCCCTTTTGTTAACTTTGCTGCTTTCGCTGTTTCTTTTGACGTTCCTCAGCGGAACAGGTGTTTATGCGCAGGTAGGAGCTGACCGCGTTGCAGTGACGGGCGTCGTGTCCGATCCGTCTGGCGCGGCTGTCCCCGATGCGAGCATCACGCTACTAAACCAGGATACCGGCGTGAAAACCGTCGTGGCTACCGACGGCGCCGGTAATTTCACGACCCCGGGGATGATTCTGGGGAAATACACCTTGCAAGTATCCAAGGAAGGATTCAAGGCAGTTAGCCAACCCGACTTGGACTTGTCGATCGGCGGAAGGACCTACACGCAGAACGTCACACTCCAACTGGGCGCGGTATCCCAGACCATCGAAGTAAACGCCAGCGCGCAACTCATCAACACTCAGAGTTCCGCAATCTCCTACCAGGTTGGCAAGGAGTATTATCAGGACCTCCCGGATGTGATGGGCGCCGACGTCCGCCTGGCAGAAACCAAGCTCATCTTGTCGCCTGGCTACGTCCCGACGGCGCCTAACGGCGACGCCATCTTCCGCGGCGACGCGTTTGAATCGCGCATCAACGGCGGCCAAACCGTTTCCTGGGAGAGCTGGTTTGACGGCGCCGAATACGGTTACGCCGAAGGACACCAGCAGACGCATGAGAGCTCGATCCCGTATTCAGCGGTGCAGGAATTGACCACCACGGTCAACAACTTCTCGGCGCAGTACGGGCACACCAGTGGTGGCATCGCCCTTTACACCACCAAGTCCGGCACCAGCGACTTCCACGGCACCGTGTACGATATTCTGACCAGCCAGAAGCTGGACGCTGCCAACTTCTTCTTTAACTCTTCTACTCCTCCACTCCAGAAGCTTCCCTTGACCCAGAACAATCCGGGCATTGCCGTAGGTGGGCCAATTCCTAAGTTCCATCTATGGGGCAAGACCTTCTTTTTCACCAATTATGACCGGCTCGATTACCACAGCACGGTCAACATTGGGTATGAGAACACGCTTCCCACGCCGGCTGAGAGAGGCGGCGACTTCAGCCAGTTGCTGCAATCTCCGAACGCCGGCTGTTCCAGCCCGCCTTGCCAGATTGCGACAGATGCGATGGGGCGGCCGATCTACTATGGAGAAATCTTCAACCCGGCTACCACGCAGACCGTGATGAATGCCCAGGGGAAACAGGTGCCCGTCCGTACCGGTTACGGATTTGACCCAGTAACCGGATTGCCCACGGCAACGGCGAACATGATTCCGGGGGTCGATCCGCTAATGAAGAACAATCCCGGTGCCCAGTATGTTGCCTCGATCATTCCCAATCCTGATCGAAACACGCTGTTCACCCCTAACGAATTCGGCGGCACTTCCGACGACAACGACAAAATCAACGTCTGGACGTGGCTGTTCCGAGTCGATCACACGTTCAACGATAAGTGGTCCGCAACCCTTACTTACTTTCAGAATCACCGGCCTCGGACGGCCCATTGCGGCGGACCGGATGGCTGCAATACCGTGAATAACGGGCAAACCGACTCCAAGGCCAACGACACCTATCTTGGCCAAGGCTTCTACCAGCTCATCACCAACCACTTCGCACACCTCCAGATCAACACGGTAATCAAACCGAACCTGTTCAATCACGCCACGCTGTCTTACGACCGGTGGGTGATGGACGGCCACCAGTTGGCCTCAGGGGTTGGCTGGAACGCGAAGCTGGGACTTGGCCTGCCAAACGACCCGGCGTTCAATAACGCCGGATTCCCTCAGCTTAATTTCAACAATGGACCGGTGGGATACACTCACTACGGGACGCCTTGGCTGGGGAACGGGGCCGACATCAACAACCGGTATCAGTTCTATGACGACCTCACCTGGATCGTCGGCAAGCACACCGTGAAGATGGGGCTTCAGAGCAATTACATCACTTTCCCGCAAACGGGATGGGCGATCAACACCGGCGGCAACTTTAATTTTAACGCCCAAAGCACCGCGGGTTACGATAACAATGGTAACAACTTGGCTAACGCAAACTCGCAAGGCGATGCTTTCGCTTCGTTCCTCCTGGGCCAGGTTGACTCTGCCAACTTTTCGGTGTTCGAACCTTACATGCCGAAGATCCACTACGTAGCGCCATGGGTGAACGACTCGTTTAAGGTAACTCCCCATCTCACCTTGGACTACGGCCTGCGTTTGGATCACAACTCGGGTGTCTCCGAGCAGCACAACCGCTTTTCCACCTTCGTCCCCACGGCCACTCAGACCATCGATGGGGCCACCGTCGCGGGCGCGACGGTATTTAACAGCAGTATCGCCGACGGCAATGGGAGCACGGGGGTGGCGCCGCGCTTTGGCTTTGCCTATTCATTGGGGCAGAACAGCGTGATCCGCGGTGGGTATGGCCTCTACTACGGCGCCACGATCGCCGACTCATGGGACGCCTACCCTGTGGATGGCTATCAGGCCAACCCCACTGTGGCGAACACAACCAATGATTACTCCCCTAGCTTTTACTTCGGAAACGCTACCGGTGCCGCAGTACAAAACGTGGCATCAGGATTCCCTAGCAAGAACATCACTTTCCCGCCGAATCTCACCCCTGGCGTTGCGGATGGAGGCAGTCCGGTGGCCGTTTCCCCCAACAATTACGAGATGCCGATTTGGCAGAACTGGAACATTTCCTTTCAACACCAGTGGGGCAGCAATATCAGCCTGGACGTGGCCTATGTGGGGAACCATGGAACCCGGTTGCCCGACGACCGCGCCAGCGCCGGCCTGCTCTTCAACATGAACAATCCCAGCGTTCTGCAATACGGTTCTGACCTGCAGAACTCAGGCTTTAACAATGGCGTTGCCTATGGCAACGTACACGGCGTTGCGGCTCCTTGGCCTAATTTTTCGGGGAACCTCGCGCACGCCTTGCTGCCTTTCCCGGAGTACAACCCGGAGGGAATCCAGTGGCGCAAGACGCACAATGGGGCGAGCCGCTACAACGCATTGCAAATGCAATTCATCATGCGCGGGCACAATACCTCAACCACCATCGCCTACACTTTGTCCAGGCTCCTGAATAACGGCGCGGAATCAGGCCAGGAAGGCGGCCTCCCGGTTCAGAATCCAATCAATATGAGCAATCTGTGGGGGCCGAGCGGGGACGACGTCCCGCAAGTTCTGACCGTTGGCGAGGTCTACACCCTCCCGTTTGGAAAAGGTCGGAAGTTGTTGGGAAACAGCACGGGTCTCTTGGATAAGCTCGTAAGCCATTGGAGTCTCTCGGGGATTGCGAGCTACCAGTCAGGGCGCCCGCTGACCATGTACGCAGCCAACACCTTGGGGGGGAACCTGTTCAATCCCAACGAGTTCCCAAATATCCTCTCCGGCCAGCCCATCCGGAGCTCAGGATCCTTTACGGACCCCAACTCCCAAACGTACTTTGCGACTACTCCCAAGGCCACGAACTGCAATACGGACCCCAACCCCCAATGCACAAAGGCTGTGGGCTTTTCGATCCCGGACCTCTTCACCTTCGGCAACTCGCCGCGGACCAGATCAAACACCCGCGGATTCCCCTATTACAACGAGGATGTTTCACTTTACAAGGATACCTACTTCGGCGAGTCGAAATATGTGAGGATCGAAGCTGAGGCGGGTAACATTTTCAACCGGGTTGATTTCTGCACGCCGGATACGAATATTAGTGACGCGTCCGTCGGTGTGACGTCCACCCAGTGCAACATCCCGAGGCGCATTCAGATCGGCCTGGAAATCTTCTTCTGAAGCCGATTTCCAGCAACTCTCAGCGATGGCCGGTCCCCTACGGGACCGGCCATCGCCGTGCCGACCTAAAGGTCGGCGCTACAGATATACTTCGACGGTGGCGGTGGCGTCGTTCCTGAAAACATCGACCACTCGCACGGCGATGGTTCTCTGCTTGCCTGTTTCCAGTGTCTCAGTCTTTGACGTTGAAACCACCTTCGTTTTGCGCCCGTTGCCGCGAATGTCCTGCCAGAGGCTCTTGAAGGTGAATCCGTCGTAGTCCCAGTCGATGGCCAGTAGTCGATGAAAACGGCGAAATTGTCCTTGGCAAGCTTGCGGAGGTTGGCGCGCTCTTCTTGGTTCCGCCCGAGAGGTAGATCATTTCGCGCTGGCACCCGAGGATTTTCGCGCCTGGCTAGGAGAATTGCGCCAAGGCGCAAAGCCGGCCCCAGGCTTAGCAGAAGAAACTTTTCGCGCGAGATCATCTACCAGGACCATGATTGATGGCGGCATCAGCGTATCTGCTCGATACGAACATCCTTCTTCGCCTCTCCCAGTCAGGCGATCCCTATGACGAGATCGTCGCGGCTGCGGTTGACCCATCTGCTTACGCTGAACCCACGGGACTTTGGCCGTTACACCGGTCTCATTGTCGTACATCCACGCGATCTCCAACAACACACATCGTAGGCGTTCCCCTCAAGTGTGTCGGGTTGCCAAACCGCCGCCGCGCCGCACCAGTATCAGCAGCCGCCTTCCGAATTCGCTGACCCATTCCATAGGGTGGACGCTAAATACCTGACGCCCGTCAGTCGTACCGCAGTGAAGCCATCGGGTCGAGCTTCGATGTGCGCCGCGCCGGCACAAAGCTGGCGAGCGAAGCAATCACGGCCAGCAAGGCACCCGAGGCCGCCAGCGTGAGCGGATCGTACGGCTTGAGTCCAAATAACCGCGAACCAGCCCACCGTCCGGCGACCAGCGAGACCACGGTCCCGGTCACGATTCCGATCGCCAGCAGCCGGCACGCTTCACCCATCACCATGCCTAGTATAAAGTTTCAGTAAAAGATGCACTGATTAGGTTTTCCTGCTATACTCGATATATGGCAGGAAAATCCAAACGCTCGAAATTGATTTTGACAC
>Ga0209039_10000385_pt1 | contig 43090 bp, 48 predicted proteins | sample BogFormECP12_OM1_FD_188238 | JGI IMG/M metagenome (GOLD analysis project Ga0209039, IMG submission 188238) | Bog forest soil microbial communities from Calvert Island, British Columbia, Canada - ECP12_OM1 (SPAdes) (version 2) | ecosystem: Environmental > Aquatic > Freshwater > Wetlands > Bog ...
ACTCCGGCAAGTTATTTGTTGTTTGCGCGTCTCAGACAGCCAGGGATTTCGACGTCCACCAGCTTCAGCATTGGCGCAATCGAATTTCCTCTCCCATCGGGCGCCGGTTTATCTTCCACTGCTACCTCAGACTGGCCCAGGGTCGAGAGGGAACTTGCGGGCAACTATGAGACCGGCGAACCTCTCCGAGGTCGAAAGAGTCGTCTCTCTCTGGAAAGAGTTCATGAACGACCCTTCGGCCATAGACGAGCCCATCCCTGCCCACGAAGAGAACGCGAAGAAGCAAGTGCAGCTAGTCGAGGAGCTGATCAGGGAGGACCCAAGGCAAGTCCTGGTCGCAGAGGAGGGCGGAGAGCTCGTTGGCTACATGCTCTACCGAAGAGACCAGAAGACCGCGCTTGAAATGAAGCACAAGATGAGCTACATCTACGACCTCTACGTCAGGCCGGGTTCCCGGCGCCAAGGCGTGGGGGGAAGCCTTCTCCAGGCCTGCTTGGACGACCTTCGCGCTGCCGGGCCGCACCAGATCAGGCTGAACGTCTGGACGAGGAACGAGAACGCGATTCGGCTCTACAGGAAGATGGGTTTCAGGGACCACCTGATGGTCATGAGGGCCGACACAGGTCCACCGGGGACCTGAGCGAACTTCCACACGTTCCAGCTCACGTGTCCCCTATGGTCCCCAGCCAACATCTTCAGTCCTCTCCCAGCTCAAACTTATTGTACTCGCGCCCCCGATAGAGTCAAAATCTACCCTCGTAAGTCAAAACTTATAACCTCCCCTTACCTAGGGGGTGTCAAGGGAGTTTTACTTTGAGCAGCGACTACGACGACATGCGCGACGAACTCCGCGAGGAGATAAAGTCCCTCAAGAGCGAGATAAAACGCCAGGTGGCGGAAGCCCTTGAGGACTCGAGGGGAGGCTCGATCAGGGTTGACCTCCACAGGGACGACGTAGCCCAGACGGAGCCTTCCTTCGTCGTCGTGAAGGACCTGGTCCGGCAGATTCGGGACGACGTAAAGTCTAGCCTTGCCACCCGGGGCGAAGTGGCGGTCGACGAGCTGGTAGAGGGGATGCCAGAGGCAAAGGCGGCCGAGCTCCTGAAGTCCCTGGCGAACACCGACAGGCTGAAGATAGCCAAGCTTCTCTATTTGTCGAGGAGGACCTTCTCCGACTTCAAGACCGCGACCGGCCTCGAAGGCGGTTCGGTCAGCCACCACCTGAAGAGCCTCCTGGACTTGGGGCTGGTCTCCCACGGCGACGAGGGGGGTTACGAGCTCACCAGGAGGGGGAGGGTGCTCGTTCGGACGCTTGCGCTGATGAACGAGGCGCTTGGAGGGGAAAAGGTTGATTGAGATAGGCCGCGAGCCGCGGATGACCTCGGCATTCAGGAGACTCTCCGAGGTGATGGGCGGCATGGCAGCGATAGTGCTGCTCGTCTGGCTGATCAGGGGTCTGGTGGGAATCCAACCCTATTCGCTGTACCTCCTGTTGGCGGGCTTCGGGTTCATCTTACTGGGCCGCGTCTTCGACACTAAGACGAACGCTGGCGCAGGCAGGGCTGCCTCCAGCTTCCTTTGGAACCTTACCGCAGTTTCGATCATCGCCATCCTACTGATCTGGTTCCTGGGTTGGATAGCCGGCATCCAGTCGGACACGCTTCCCCCAGTGATCTCGAGCAAGGTCCCTGACCTCGTAGTAGCAGCAGTCGTAACCGGCCTTGGGGCCTACGCGGCGGGCAAGCTCAGCCGGGGAGCAAGATACGCGACTGCGTCGCAACCCGCCTTCGTCGTTCACGAAGGGAAAGGGCCATCTATGGGCGAAGCCAAACTCTCCGTCAAACACGACACCGTGGGTCTGCCAATCAAACGCTCCGGGCTCACCTTCGGCTGCGTCCTGCTTGGGGACGTCTCGGCATCATTCGAGACTCCGATGGGCATGGTAAGCGCCTCGCTCGGGAGTCCCGTCACCACAATGGGGATTCCGTTCCAAGGGAGCAGAATCGGGGATGCTGAGGCCGTCAAGATTACGGGCAAGACCCCGAAACAGCTTGCGACCGAGACCGAAGTCGACCCAACTGTCAGATTCAGGCGGCACGAATGGGGACGCCGCGGCCACTACGAGGGCGTCGACTTGCCCTTCATCCACGTGCACGAAGATGGCGTCGAGGAAGTGGTGGAGGTCGGGCCGATTAAGGTGAGGGAGGGCCCCGGCGGCGGGCACGTGAAGCTGGGCCCCTTCGAGTTCGACTCGGAAGGCAAACCGGACTACTACGGCAGGTGGATTGCAAAGGGGGCGGGGGACTCGTACGCCAGGAGGGACGGCCGCGAAGTCTCGGCGAAGTGGAACGGGAGCTCGCTCTCGCTGGACGGGAACTCGATGACCCTGACGGTCGGGTCCGACAGCTTCTCCTACTCCCCCACCGAGGTCAAGACCTCCTCTCCTCTCCACACCCTCCGGGTCACACAAGACAAGGTCACCTTGGACACGCGGAAGTTCACCCTGAACATCTCCGGGGACAAGGTCATCCTGAGGAAGGAGGACAAGACGACTAGCACCGACTCGAAGGCACTGGCCGGCGACCTCCGGACGCTTCTGACCGAGACGGCGAAGAGCCAGGTCAGGGACGTGATGGAAGGAATCCCCCTCGACCTCAGCGAGATGCTCACCAGCACGGAGGAGGTTCTTTCGAAGCATGGCTGAAGCGGTTGAAGTGGAGGCGCTCTCTAAGGTCTACAAGAGCGGCACCCAGGCTCTCAACGGCGTCACTCTGAACGCCGACAGAGGCCAACTCCTCACCGTCATCGGGAGGAACGGGGCAGGCAAGACTACCATGGTCCGCATCCTGACCACCCAGCTGGCGCCCAGCTCGGGCTCGGCGAGAATCATGGGGTTCGACGTCGTCGAGGAGCCGGCGAAGGTGAGGCCGCACATCGCCCTCGTCCCCCAGGAAGCCCAGACCAACCAGTCGATGTCGCCGTGGGATTACGTGTACTACCTCACGAAGCTAGAGGGGTTCTCCTCGACTGAAGCGAAGTCGAGGTCGGTCGACGCGCTCAACCAGGTGGGCCTCGACGGCATAGCCCGCAAGCCGTGCTACTCCCTCTCGGGGGGCGAGAGGAGGCGCGCAATTGTGGCGGCCGCCATAGCCTCGAACGCCGAAGTGCTCTTCTTGGACGAACCCACGACCGGCCTCGACCCGATAATCAGGAGGCAGATCTGGGCCTCGCTCAGGAATATGGTCGAGAAGGGGCGGACGATTGTGCTCACTACGCACCTCATGGAGGAAGCGGAGATGGTCTCGGACAAGATAGCCGTGGTGGACCACGGGATGCTGGTTGCATCCGGGACGCCGAACGAGATCAAGGGGAGGGTCAAGGCGAAGGCCAGGGTCGTGCTCAAGGGGAGCGGGGGAGACGGCTTCAGTTCGTACGGCGAGCTGGTCAGGCTCGGAGACAGGGAGATCCTCTACCTCGACCGTCCCGAGGACGCCAACGAAATCATCTCCGCATCCCTCTCCAGAGGGCTGAGCGCGGAGGTGTCGCCCGTCACGCTGGAGGACGTGTTCTACAAGCTGCTCGGAGGCCAGACGGAGTGAAGACCTTCTCGGACGCCTGGACCATAGCGAAGATGAAGTCGATTCCCGACATGAAACGGAATCCCCTCACGATTGCCATCCTGCTCCTTCTGACAGGCGGTATGCCTCTCACCTTCGTCTATATGTTCGGGGGCGCCGCGAACCTTCCAGGGGGGCTGGTGGGGGCCTTCGTCTCGTCCGCCCCGGCTTTGGCCCTCTTCGCCAGCGCCCAAGACATCAACTTCGACAACTACACCAAACTGAGGCAGATCTTCGTCTCGAAGCCGATACGGCCCGTCTCATACGTCCTCGGTACGTCGCTGTCTTCCCTGATCTATTCGGCCCCCGGCGTCGTTCTGTTCGGGGCGCTGCTCCTGCAGAGGGGGCTCTTCACGCCGGCGACGGCCGTGGTGGCAGTCGGGGCCATGCTGCTGGGCTGGGTGGTCGTCAGCTCCATGGGCTTCATTGTCTCCGGATACCTGATCAACGCGAGCCCGTACAGCATGAACGCAATCATCAACATCTTCGCGTTCGGCATGGCGTACCTCACGCCGGTCTATTACCCCGCGAGCGCCCTCGGAAGCTTCGCCTGGCTCTCGGTCCTCACCCCGATCTCCGCGGCGGCTAACATCGTGCGGACCTTGGGAGGGCTCGCCCCGATGGACGGCCTGACCGTTCTGAGCCTGGCGATACTGGTGGTGGAGGGGCTGCTCTTCACTCTCGTCTTCGTCGCGCGGTCCCGCTGGAGAGAGGAATAGCTGGCCGGCATCCGCATCTGACAAGATAGTCCTTAAGACCCACCGACGTCCAATCCGCAATCAATGTCCTTCTCCGCCGAAGCCGCGTGGGCGCGGGCCAAGACGCTCGCCCCGTTTCCGGCGGCGTTGGACTCATACTACCAGGACATCCTTTCACAGTACGGAGCCGCCTACAACCTGGCCTCGAAGGCGCGGTCCAAGGGGATGGACCCCAAGCAGACGGTCGAGTCGAAGACCGTCTTCGACCTGGCCGACCGGGTGAACCAGATGCTCGGCCTCGACCAGTTCGAGAACCTGGCCGACAGGCTGAGGGAGCTGCTGAAGTCGACGACAAAGGAAAAGGCGGCGCTGACGATCTCACAGGAGATCGCCCTCGGCCGGTTCGGCACCCTCGACAAGCAGAGGGCCTTGGACTACGGCGTCCGCGCCGGCCTGGCCGTGATGACCGACGGGGTCACCGTCGCCCCCATAGAGGGGATATTCGACGTCTCGATCAAGCAGAACGACGACAACAGCGAGTACGCCTCTATCTCCTACGCGGGGCCGATGCGCTCGGCCGGAGGGACAGAGGCGGGGTTCTCCCTCGTGATAGCTGACGTCACGGCGAAGAAGCTGGGACTGGCCAACTACCACGCGAGGCAGGAGGAGATAGACAGGTACGCCGAGGAGCTCAGGGTCTATGAAAGGGAGGTCGGGAACTTCCAGTACAAGGTCACCGACGAGGACATCAGGCGGACCATCTCCAACCTGCCGGTCGAAATCGACGGGGTCGAAACGGACCCGGTCGAGGTCGTGGTCCACAGGAACCTGAAGCGAGTCAGCACCGACCGGATGAGGGGAGGGGCCCTCCGGGTGCTCAACGACGGCGTGATTGGACGGGCTCACAAGCTCGAAAAGAAGCTTGCCAGCCTCAACATCACCGGGTGGGAATGGCTCGCCCAGCTCAAGGGGGGCACCCAGCAGTCCACGAACGAGACCGAGCAGGCCGGGGCGCACTTCGAAGATGTCATCTCCGGGAGGGCGGTGCTTTCGATGCCGCGCAGGAGGGGCGGCCTGAGGCTGCGCTACGGCAGGTCGATCAACACCGGTCTCTCCACAATCGGAATCCACCCGGCGCTGACGACCCTTCTGGAGTACCCTGTCGTCCCCGGGACGCAGGTGAAGGTGGACCTTCCAGGCAAGGCCGCTACAATCGCCTTCGTCGACTCTATCGAAGGCCCGACAGCGTTGTTCAAGGACGGAAGCATCAGGCGGGTGACCTCCATCGCAGAAGCTGAGCGCCTCAGGGACGACCTGGTGAGGATCGTCGACCTCGGGGACGCGCTCATAAGCTACGGTGACTTCCTGGAGAACAACAGGGGCCTCCTCCCTTCGCCCTACGTCAGCGAGTGGTGGGTCCAGGACCTGACCCGGGCCCTGTCCGTCCCCAGCGCCGTTGAAAGCCTCTCGGCCTCAGGGATCTCCGCCGCCAGAGTATCCGAAATCAGCTCCTCGTGGTCTGCGGCACCACCGACTGCAGGCGAAGCGCTCGTCCTATCAAAGGCGTTCGGCGTACCGCTCCACCCATCATTCACCCCGAGGTTCGACCGGATCACCCCCGCCGAGATTTGGGAGCTGCGGGGCAGAAGCAGGCTCGAAGGGCGTGACGTGGTCGTCGACGTCACATCTCCCCAGGCGAGGAGAATCCTCCAGACTTCGCTTGTGGAGCACAGAATCGACGGAGGCTCGGCCATCGTATCGGGGGACGCGGCGACAATCCTGTCCGCCCTCCTGAGGCTCGGGGAGGGGGCTGAACAGCAGGACTCCGCCGATTCGCTCGAAGCCATCAGGAAGCTTTCGGGGATAACCATCGGCCGCCAGACTACCACGACAATCGGCGTCAGGATTGGGAGGCCGGAAAAGGCCATGGTCAGGAAGATGAAGCCGCCGGTCCACGTCCTCTTCCCGGTCGGTGCCGCCGGGGGCGCCTACAGGGACCTCATCGCCGCCTCCAAGCAAGGCGTCGTCAAGGTCGAAATGACGAACACCTACTGCCCCGACTGCAAGGAGAGGCGGCTGTCGTCCAGGTGCGAAGTCTGCGGCGCAGAGACGGTACGATTCCTGTCGTGCCCGCGCTGCGGACTGACGACCCTTGAAGCGACCTGCCCCAACTGCAGGATCAAGACGGCGACCTTCTCCTACACCGAATTCGACCTCCATTCGAAGATGGACGCCCTGAAGTCGCGGCTCCCGCACGACCCCTCGGTGCCGATAAAGGGGGTGAAGGGTCTGACCAGCCCCTCCAAGACTCCGGAGCCGATCGAGAAGGGGGTCATCAGGAGCAACCACGACGCTTCGGTCTACAAGGACGGGACGCTGCGAATCGACATCACCAACGCGCCCCTTACGCACTTCCGGCCCTCCGACGTCAGGCTCCCCCCCGAAGCTCTGGCGAAGCTCGGGTACGAGAAGGACTTCCACGGAGAACCCCTGCGGACGGACGACCAGATCCTAGAGCTGAAGCCGCAGGACATCATCGTGCCTGAGGAGATCTCCGGCGACCTCGTCCGGATGGCCCAGTTCGTGGACGACGAATTGCAGAACTTCTACGAGCTCCCTGCATTCTACAACGTTGAAGCCCCCACCGACCTGGTCGGAAAGGCCGTGATTGGTCTCGCGCCCCACACTTCAGTCGGAGTCGTCGCCAGAATCGTCGGGTTCTCCAGGACTCAGGTCTGCTTCGCGAACCCGTACTGGCACGCCGCAAAGAGGAGAGACTGCGACGGGGACGGGGACTCCCTTCTCTTGCTCCTAGACGCCCTCCTCAACTTCTCCCTCGAGTACATCCCGCACCAGATCGGAGGGATGATGGATACTCCTCTCCTGATCCAACCCGTGCTGATCCCCTCGGAGGTGGACGAGCAGGCGCACAACTTCGACATCGCGTCTTCTTATCCGCGCGACTTCTACGAGGCGACCCAGAGGTCTCCGGCCCCGTCCTCGGTCCAGGACATGATCGAGCGGATAGGTTCGCGATTGGGAAACGAGACGCAATTCTACGGTTACGGGTTCACACACCCGTCGAGCGCCCTGGCGGTCAAGCGGTCGAGGGCCGCCTATTCGACGCTGCGAACACTCAACGAGAAGATCTCCAAGCAGATAGACGTGGCGTCGAAGATCGACGCAGTCTCGACAAAGGAAGTCGTCGAATCCATCATAAAGACCCACCTGATCCGGGACATAATGGGGAACACCAAGAAGTACGCCACCCAGTCGTTCAAGTGCAGGAAGTGCGGCCTGACGATGCGGAGGCCCCCCCTTTCATGGGCATGCCCCATCTGCGGGGAGGAGGTCAAAGGGACGCTCACTCAGGCTTCTGTCGAGAAGTATCTTTCCATCGCCCAGAGGCTCGCAAGGGACTACGACGTCGACCCATACCTGAAGAGCCGCCTGGAGATGGTCCAACGCGAGCTCGACCAACTCTTCAGGGGAGAGAGGAAGGCAGACCAGCTGGAGCTGACCGACTTTCTCAGGCCGGCGTTAGCGGAAGAAGTAGGCCGGTGACTCCCTGAATGAGTACTTCACCGTCTGGAATCCCTTCCTGAGGTCCTTCACCCTGGCCAGCACGGCCCGCCTGTCCTGTCCCGCCATCCCCAGGTGTATGATTTCCGCCACTTCCCTCATCTCCCCCCTCCCCATGCCGAGCCGCGTCAGCTCCGCCACGCCCAGCCTGACCCCGCCGGGGTTCGTATAATGCCGTCCCGCCTGCAGGTCGCCCGGGATGAGCTGCCTGTTGACGATGACGTTCTGGGTCTCCAGGAGCTTCTCGATGGTTCCCCCATCCGAGTATTTCGTCACGTCGAGGGCCACTTGGTGCGACATCGTGTAGCCGTTCTTCTCGCCGAGCACCTTCTCCCCGAGGCCCGCCAGATTCTCGGCCAGAGCCTGAGAGTTCCTGACCACGTCCCTGGCGTACTTGCGGCCGAACTGGAGGAACTCCGCGAACATGAGGGCCTTGGCGGCCACACCGTGGAGGTGATGGTTGCTGGTGGTCCCCGGGAACACGCCCTTCTTGATGGCCTCCTCGAAGCGGCCCGTGGAGGCAATCGCACCCCCCTGAGGCCCGAACAGGGTCTTGTGGGTGCTGAACGTCATGATGTCGGCCCCCTCCCGGAGAGGGTCTTGGAACAGGCCGCCGGCGATGAGCCCAGCGACGTGCGCGCCGTCGTAGCAGATCGTCCCGCCCACATCGGCGATGGTCTTCGCAAGCTCCTTTACCGGATGAGGGAAGAGGAACAGGCTCCCCCCGAACATCACAAGCTTCGGCGGCCTCTTGAGCCCGGCGATGCGTTTCTTCGTCCCTTCGACGTCGATGTTCATCTCGTCCTTGTCGAAGGCGAAGTACTCGACGTCGAGAGAATGCACCAGCCCGGCGGTGCCGGAGAAGTCCCTCTTGCCATGCGATATGTGGCCGCCGTTCGGAATCGAAAGCGCCATCATGACGTCGCCCGCGACGGTCACCGCCGAATAGACCGCGAGGTTCGCGACCACCCCTGAAATCGGCCTGACGTCGACATAGTCGGCCCTGAACAGCTTCTTCCCCAGCTCTATGGCGACGAGCTCTATCTCGTCGATGTACTTGCAGCCGGCGTACACCCTCTCCCCCGGCCATCCTTCCGCGTACCTGTGCCCCAGGTCTGATGAGAGGACCTCCCTGACGCTCCGGGAAGTCAGATTCTCGCTCGCTACGAGCGGGAGAGATTCGGAGAACAGCTTCTCATGGGCCCTCACTTTCCTGATGACTGACCGGAACTCGGATTCATAGTTGGGCATCGAAGGCGGCGATTCACGCTAGATAGTTATACGTTTGGCGCCTAGGCCGACGTCGCCTTCAGCGCCTCAGCACGGTCAGATGCTGGCGGGAGGCCGACCAGCCGTTACGCTTAAGAACAATGGAGAGGGCGCAGACCTCGGAATGAGCAGCAAGAAGAACAACGCTCCAATGCCCGCGTCGAGCGCAGGCCTGCTAACGTTCTTCAACGAAGAGACCCAGGGCGTGAAGATACGCCCTGAAATAGTCCTGGTCGGCTCGATGGTGCTGATAGCCGCTTCAATTGCAGTCAACATCCTCCTCCGCTGAATCTCCTGCCTCGAAAGGGTCGGCCACCGAAACCCTCGCGGCACGGTACAGGCACCTCTTCGTACTCCCACGGACTCCGACTCTGGTCGTCTGTGCCGCGCTGGTCTCGCTGCTCCTTGGTCTGGTCGCCCGCGGTGGGGCGTGGCCGGTCGCCTTCATCGCCACACTAGCCGTGCTCCTTCTCTCGGCGTCGGCGCTTTCGAGCGCTCTGCTGATCAGGGACAGAGGGACCATCGCCACCTTCAGGAGGGTGACGGCGGTGCTCCTCGCCAGTCAGCTCTCGTGGCTGCTCTTTGCAGTCTGCGGGTCGGCGTATTCCTTCGCAATCGGGTCCGGCCAGCCGCTGGCCAAGGCCGTCCTTTTCGCAGCCTTCGCCTGCGCCGGTCTGGAGTTCCTCGTCATCAACGGGGCGTTCACGAGGAGCACGCCGCTGTCCGCCGTCCTGGCCTCGGTCCACCCCGTGGGCACTTTCCTGGTTCTCGGATCGCCTCTGGCCGCTGCCCCCTCGGCGCTCATTCCGGTCGGGGCGGGCCTCGCCGCGCTCGCAGTCATCGTAGCCTTTCCACTCGTCCTCGGGAGGCGGAGGACCAGCAAGGGCCACGATGAAATAGCACTCTTCCAGGCTTTCATGAAGACGTGGACCAGCAGGAGGGCCTCCGACCTGGAGGCGATCATCCTGGACCACGCCGAGCCTGCCTCGGTCACCACCAAGGTGATGAGGTTCAGGGGGCAGGGAGGGGACATCTTCGTGGTCCTGCCGGGGGTCCACCCGGGGCCCTTCTACCCGGTGGGGAGCTACAACCTCCCGGGGATGATTTCCGAGGAGTTCAAGGGGCTCGGGCACGTGATGGCGTTCCACAGGCCAGGAGGCCACGAAAGAAACCTCGCGAGCAACGACCAAGCTGCCGCATACGCATCAGCGGTTAGGGAGTTCGCCGAAACGGTGGAGCCGACCCAGCCAGGGACGATCCGCGGACCTATCGCCGCCCACGTCGGGAAGGCGACCGTGAGCTCCATCGCGTTCGCGGAAGACGCGCTGCTCACGATCTCCTTCGCCCCCCTGGGCTCGGACGACCTCGAGCCCCTGGTCGAAGACGAGCTCTCGCGCATCGCTTCAGAGGCGGGGTTCGACTCATCAGTGGTCGACGCACACAACTCGATCGGCCGCAACCGCGAGATCCCCGACACCACCGACCCTGGCTGGAAGAGACTGCTGGAGCAGCTCAGGGAGGCCGATGCCAAACCCCTGAAGATAGCCTACGCCTACTCCGGCGAGACGGGCTTTGCCGCCGGCGCGGACATCACCGAGAGCGGGGTGGGGCTGCTCATGCTCGAAGCGGAGGGCGTGAAGTCAGTCCTCGTCCTCGCGGACGCGAACAACGCGGTCTCTTCCCTCCACCAAGAAGCGGCGCGCGCCCTCGATTCCGAGGGGTTCAGGCTAGTCGAAATCTGCACTTCGGACAGCCACGACCTTGCTGCCAGAGGCCTGACGGTCTCTCGGGGTTATGAGGCCCTCGGAGAGGACACCCCCGTCGAATCGATAAGCGGGCTGGTCGTCAAACTCGCCAAGCTTGCGGAACCTAGGCTTTCGCCGTGCCGCTACGGGTCGGGGAAGTTGACGGGCGAGGTGATGGTGTTTGGTTCGGCCGCCTTGGAGGAGTTCGCGTCGATCACCCAGGCGAGCTCGCGCTTCGCCAAGAGGTACTCGAAGCTCGCGGCGGTCTGCACGGCGGCGCTCTTCGTACTCTCCCTGGCGGCCTGAGAAACGGATTTAGAGCATAGGGTACGCGTCCGGCCCCATGGAGAGGCCGAAGGCGCTTCTGGTAGCAATCGAAGGGGTGGACGCAGTCGGTAAGAGAACCCAGAGCTCTCTCCTTACGGCGTGGCTCAGGTCGAGAAACATCACATCGAATCTCATCTCCTTTCCAGACTATGGCACGGTGATAGGGAGGGAGATCAAGAGCTACCTGCACGGGGACCGGAGCTACTCCTCCGAAGTCGGGCACATGCTCTACGCGGTCAACAGGTGGGAGAAGAAGGGGGAACTCGAAAGGCTTCTGGGGAGTTCCGACGTGGTGGTCGTGAACCGGTACTCCCCGTCAAACTTCGCCTACGGGACCGCAAGAGGGCTCAGACTGTCCTGGCTGATGTGCCTCGAGGAGGGACTCCCCAAGGCTGACCTGGTCCTGGTCCTGGACGCTGCGCCGTCGGCTCTCACCACCCGCAGAGGCCCTGGCAAGGACAACTATGAGCGCAACATCCCCTACCAAGAGCGGGTCCGCCACGCCTACCTCCAACTGAGCAGGGAGCTGGGATGGACCACTGTCAATGCGGCGCAGGGGATCCAGAGTACGAGCCAGTTGATCTCGGTCGCCGTCGCCGAGGCTTTGGCCGCGAGAGGCAGAGCAGTCGAGGGAACACCGGGAGGCCCCAAGACGCCTTGATCCTCAAGCCGGTGGCAGAAATCAGAGATCCGGTTCACGGCTACGTCAAGGTGACGGAGGTCGAGCGCGACCTGGTCGACTCTCCATTCGTCCAAAGGCTGAGGAGGGTCCACCAGCTCGCAGGCTCCTACCTGGTGTTTCCAGGGGCGGTCCACACCCGCTTCGAGCACGTGATAGGGACCATGCACTTGGCGGGGGAGGTCGCCGAATCCCTCTCGTCCGACTCCGGCCTGGCCAAGGACCAGGTCCAGGAGATACGGCTTGCGGCCCTGTTGCACGACGTCGGCCACGGGCCGTTCTCTCACATGTATGAGGAGGTGCTCGGCGAGAAGTCGGGAACAACCCACGAAGATATCTCCCAGAGGATAGTGCGTGAGACGACCGTCGGAGACATCCTCGAGAGGCACGGCTTCTCCGCCAAGAAGATGTCGTCCTTCGCGGTCGGGAAGCAGAGCAACCGGCCCAGATTCATGAACGAAATCATCGCCGGGGGGCTGAGCGCCGACATCATGGACTACCTCCTTCGCGACTCATATTTCACAGGGGTCGAATACGGCAGGGTCGACGTCAGGAGGATAGTTGATTCCCTCCGGACCGCCGACGGGCGCCTTGTCCTCGACGAAGCGGCACTGCACGCCTTCGAGGCCCTCCTTCTGGCTCGCTACCAGATGTTCAAGGCGGTGTACTTCCACCGGACCGTGAGGGCGGCCGAACTGATGCTAGTGCATTCCATGAAGCTCGCCGACGAGGCCCTCGGCCTCACAGACCTTTCGGACCTCGACCGGTACCTGGACCTGACGGACGAGGTGGTGCTCCACAAGCTTGCCTCTCTCGACCAGTCGACGACGGAACTGAAGGAGGCCAGGAGGCTCGCGGTAGACTTCCTGAACAGGAGGCTGGTGAAGTGCGTCTTCGAAAGGCTCGTGCTGAGAAGGGACAGGGTCGTCGAGCAGCTCTTCGACAGGGGGAGGCTGAGAGACCAAGTCGAGTCCGACGTCGCCGAAAGGGCCAAGGTCGACCGGATGCACGTCTACCTCGATGTCCCCACGACTCCCTCGGTCCCCTATACATCGTCGAGGGAAGCACTGACCCAGATCCGGGTTTCCCGGAGGGAGGGGAAGAGGACCACGGTCACAGCGATTCCGATAAGCGAATTACCGCTCGTGGGGTCCATAGCCGGGTTCATGGACGTTATTCGCGTCTACACCACCCAGGAGCACAGAAAATCGGTGGAGCGAGCCACAGGCCAGCTCCTCGGGGACGAGAACTACATGACCAGAATCTCCGTCTAGCCGCTGCGGTAAAATACACCAGACCCCTACTCTTGCGTGGAAATCGAGGAGGCATTCGCCTACAGCTCGTTCCGACCGGGGCAGAGGGAGCTGGCGCACCAAGTCCGCCAGAGCTGCGCCTCCGGAGGGATTCTGATGGCCGAAGCGATGAGCGGCTTCGGGAAGACGGCTGCGGTCCTCGCCGGGGCCATCTCTGCCGCAGAGGAGACCGGCTGCAGAATCGTCTATACCTGCAGGACCAAGAGGCAGATCCTCAGGGTAATCGAGGAACTCTCGAGGCTCCAGAGCAAGCACCCTGTCGCGGCCGCCCCAATGCTGTCCAAGTTCGACTACTGTCTGCTGAAGGAGGGGAGCCCCAGACCGCTCGCACAACAGTCCTTCGGGTGGTACTGCTGGTTCAACGTCCACAACAACCTGTGCTCCTATTTCCTGAATGCAGGGCTGCTGGGAGCGGAATTCCAGCAAGCGGTGCGGGAGGCGTTGGCCGAGGTCCCCAGCCATCAGGACCTGCTCAGGAAGTCCCGGTCGATTCACGTCTGCCCGTACGAGGTCGAGCGGCTGGCGATCGCCCAGGCGAAGCTTGCGATCGTCCCATACCACTACGTCTTCGACCCTGGCTCAGCCCCGGTCCTGTTCGACCGCAACTCCATCGAGAGGGAGAGGACAATGCTGATAGTTGACGAAGCGCACAACCTTCGCGACTTCCTCAGGGGGGTCAACTCAGCCACGCTTACCATGGAAGAGCTTGACGGGGCAGCCAGAGAGGCCCGCGGGCTGTTCATGGAGAGGGCTGCTATGTCTCTGGGGGATCTAGGCGGCACGCTGCGGAAGGTCATGGAGGGAACCCCAGGCTGGCGCCTTGACAGAGCCGGGGTGCTCGAAGAGTTCAGGGAGACGCGCGGGTCCGCGTGGTTGCAGAACCTGTCCTACGAGCTCACCGCTTGCTCGGAGGCTGCCTGGGGCGCGGTGGCCTACGAACGCAGACTGCCTTCCCTGCTGCTGAAGGTCGGCGAGTTCCTCGTCCGGCTCTCATCTTCCACCAGAGGCGTCCTGGTGAAGTGGGAGAGGACCCTCGCCCTGATAGACCCGGACCCGGTGAGCGATCTGGCCCAGTACCTAGGGCGTTTCAGGAGCACCGTGCTGGTCTCCGCGACCATGAATCCCTCGGCCGTCTTCGCCCGTTCTCTAGGGCTCGGCGCCGCGGCCACGGCGACATACCACGTCATGGTTGAGCCAGCGGTGTCCGTCATGACCGTGATAGAGACCGGAGTCACCACCAAGTACAAGTCGCGGAGCCCCCAGATGTACGCCAAGATCGCAGAAAAGGTCGCCTCGGTCATAAGGGCCACGGAGAGCGGGGTGGGCGTCTTCACGCCGTCGTACGCCGTACTTGAGCCGATATGCGAGATGGTCACCCGGAGGGTCGAAGGGAAGCTTGTCCTGGCCGAGAGCCGGGGCCTGTCCAACCAGGACGCGGCGGCCCTGTTCGACTCCCTGCGGCTGCACAGGGGGTCCGTCCTCTTCGCGGTTCAGGGGGGGAGGTTCTCCGAGGGGGAGGACTTCCGCGAGGACCTGATGGGCGCGGTCGTGGTGGTCGGGCTGTCGCTCCCGCCGCCGTCCCCCATGTTGTACGCGGAATACGCCTGCCTGAAGCGGACGGGCGAGCCCGACTCCTTCCTCATGCTCTCTCGGCTCCCCGCACTGCGCAAGGCGTTCCAGGCTGCCGGCCGCCACATCAGAAACCCCGGGAAGCGCGGCTTGGTCTTCCTGATGGACCATAGGTTCGACTCGGAAGCCGTCAGGGAGCTCATGCCCTCATGGATGAAGAAGGACCTGGTCAGCGGAGATTTCACGCCGGAGAAACTGGGCCGCCTTACGTACGATTTCTGGGGGTCCCGCTGAACACGACGCCCTTCCGGAAAGCAATGCGCGCGGCCGCCCGCTGGTCTCCCTGCACCCCCCTCATCTTCACGCCTCTCGCAGAGGTTCCGGCTTCGTCCACCACTTCAATGGTCACGCTCGGCACTCTGTCTGCCACGGACAGGGCCAGCCCCGCCGCCAGCGCTGAATTGCCGTTCCCTATCCTGACCAGAGACCTTCTCGACGGCACTCCCCTGACGAAGGCGGTCACTCTTGCGCAGAGGCCTTCCGCCGAGTCGCAGGTCCTGAGCTCTAGGCTGGTGCTCCCATAGTAGGCCGCCATCCCAATCCTCCTTCCGGGGTCAACCCCGATGAGCAAGGCCTCGCGCCCGCCGTCCAAGCGCGAGAGAACCTGCCCCTTGAAGACGAAGGGGTCGTCGTCCAGCAACTCCACCGGGAGCGCGCTCGGGCCCAGGGAGCCCGCTTCGGCTCGCGTCGTCAGGACTAGGTCGCATGGAGGATGACGCGTCTCAGGGACGACGCTGACGAAGGGAAGACCGGCCTTCCTCAGCCTGGAGACGAGAGAGTAGTACGCCTTCGATTGCGAGGTGACGACGCAGATGCGGCCCATCATTGATATACTCTCGGAGACTCGGACGGCGCAGAAGGGCTAATGAGCTTTAGCGCAAAGCGGGGAGACTCGCTCATGGACCCGCTGTACGGGCGCACAACCACCTTCCTGGTGGACAGCAGGCAGACCAATCTCGCCCTGGCGAGAGTCCTCCTCTCCAACCTGACGCGGAAAGAGGTCCCATGTGTAGTGCTCGACATAGACGCCCTGTACGCGTCGAACTCCGACTACATCTTCGCGTCTGTCTCCGAGGGTCAGGCAAGCATCGCCCAGATTCACGTCCCGGACCCCGGGGCCGCCTTGGAGGGGGACGTGGCAGACCTGCTGGGCGCTGGTCAGGCGAAGGCGCTGATCATTGATAGTCTGAACAGCCTCTACCACCTGTTGTCCGGAGGTGGATCGGGCTCGAAGAACATGAGACTGGGCTTCGCGGTCGCACTGCTCTCTTACATCGCACGGACCGAAAAGAGGGCTGTCCTTCTCACCATGTACGAAAGGGAGAGGTCTGCGCGCTTAGGACGGCGGAGGTCGATCTCTGACCTGTCCGACCTGACGGTCTCCGTCAGCATTCTGGAAGGCGAACTTGCGTTGACTTGCGTTCGGGGTTCGGCCTGGCCGGGCAGGGGCCTGTCTGTCCCTATCCTCCTCCCTTCACGTTGACCAGGTACAGCCCTGTCATCATGGAGATGATAATCAGAAGCAGTGCGACTGCTAGGTAGAGGCTCACCATTCTCGACTTGGTTGTCTGCCTCCCGCTCATGTAGGTCAGATAGATCCCGCCTCCGCCCAAGAGAATCACCATCGCGTCGATGAATGTCTCCGGGATGGACTGGGCTCCGGTCGTAGGGTAGATCGCCGCAGTCTGGTTCGGGACCGGCAGGACTACAGCGTTGACGAATCCGGCCATGAGGCTGACGACGACCAGCAGGTACAGTAGCTGGACCACCCCCCACCGGTTGGCGGCGGACCGTTTCAGCAGGTCCCACAGCGACCCTACTGTCTTCCTGTAAGCGGAGTCAAGGATTGTTCTTATCATTCAAACGACCAACTAGCAGCTCTGCTACCTCTTTCGCCCGCTGGCCAGTTTCACCATTCGTAATAACCCTATCCAAATACGTCTTCCAATCCATCCCGCCATAGGCCCTGACCCACGCCTCATAGGCCGCTTCGACGTTCTCCTTGGCCCTCATGTGGTATGGGCACAGGTCTCCGGCCGCGTCGCGGCTACACAGCCTGCACTTCATCCCTCTTCTTCACCTTCGATGGGCAGTCCGGATTGACGCAGAGCCTCCATGGATGCCTCCCCCCCAGCACGTAGACCACTGGCCAGGAACAGCGCTGGCACGGCTTTGGCGCAGCCTTGATGGCTCCTCGCTGCGGAAGGGGGGCGGAAGCCCTGCACGCCTCCGGGTAGTTGGTGCACCCCACGAATCTTTTGCCTGTCTTCTTCGACCTGACAATCCTGAGCTTGCCGGTCTTGCAGACGGGGCAGGGGCCCAGGACGGTGGTGCCGGCAGCGACGCCCGCCGATGAGGCTTCGCCGATTCTGCGCCCGATTCTGTCCTCATCCGCGCTCAGAGCTATCATCTGTTCCGTGATCGACCTCACCGTCTCTCTGAGGAGGGCTCGGCCGTCCTCCTGCCCTCCCTCGACCGCCTCGAGCCGCTCCTCTATCTTCTGCGTCAACCCGGTCGTCACTATGGATGGAGCGAACATCTCCATTATCTCGACGATGGACTCCCCCAGTCCAGTCACAGCGAGGCTTTCACCAGAGATGTAGCCCCTGGCGAGCAGAGTCGAGATTATGCCTGCCCTGGTGGCTTTCGTGCCGATCCCTTCCCGCTCCATCTTCTCCAGCAGGCTGCTCTGATTGTATCGTATGGGCCTCTGGTTGAACTTCTCTTCGATTCGGACCTCGGCGGTCCTGAGCCTCTCCCCTTCCTTCACCGGCGGAACCTCCACGTCCCTCCAGCTACGGTACCTGCCGTAGTAGGCCTGCCAACCCGGGTAGACCGTGCTGGCGCCCTCGAGCACGAACTCGTTGCCCTCCACGGCTATGGTGACGGCAGCTCTCTCAATCTTGGCCGCAGGTGCGAAGGCAGAGAGGAACCTCCTGACCACCATGTCGTACACCTTGGCCTCCGATGAGTCCAGGGACCTCCTGGGGTGCTCGCCGGTCGGATGTATGGCCGGATGCGCCGGGTCTGCCTTGGCCCCCTCCACGGGCCTGAGCTCCCCGCGCAGGAGCTCTCCTGCCTCCCTCGAATAGCCGGCCAGACCCTGAAGGCCGCGAAGTATCCCCCTGAAGTTGATCGAGGGGGGGAGCTTCTGGCTGCCCGTCCTTGGGTACGAAGCCAGCGACCCAAGGTAGAGCCTTTCCGCAATCTGAAGCGTCCTGCTGGGGGAAAAACCGAACGCCCTGTAGGCTTCCCTCTGAAGGTCCCCGATGCTGAAGGGAGGACTCGGCGGCACCCAGCTGACGCTCCTTCTTACGTCAGCGACGATTCCATCTCTCCCCTCGCAATTCCTCTTCACCTTCTCGGCAGCAGCCCGGGTCCCGATTCTCTCCTTCGCATAGGCGGCGACGAAGCGCGTCTGCCCCCTCTCAAAGACGGCGTGCGCCTTCCAGAACGGCGTCGGCACGAACTCCTGGATCTCAGACTCCCTTTGGGCTACGAACTTCAGCGTAGGGCCCTGTACCCTCCCGATGCTCACCGTCCTGTATCTCCCCTCCGACGCCAACGCCGACTGGGAGAGGGCCCGCGAAAGGTTGACCCCCCACATGAAATCGACCAAGTGCCTTGCCCTTCCGGCCCTCGCAAGCCCCTGGTCGGAGGGGGCCTTCGCCGACCGAAATGATTCGACAAGCTCCTCGCTGGTCAGGGTCGAGAACTTCGCCCTGATCGCCTCCCTCTCCCTCCCATCGCAGGCGTACCTCAGGACGTTGAATCCTATGGTCTCTCCTTCGACGTCGAAGTCGCAGGCGTTGACGAGGCGGCCCGCGCCACCGGAGAGCTTCTTGACGGCCGCGATTCTCTTCGCAGCGCTGGCGCTGCCCTTTTCCACGAGGTTCGACTGGTACCACTCCGCGTCGAAGATGGGGTACACGGCCCTTTCCCTGAAAGGGTCGGACACGGCGTAGACATGCCCCTGGGCCGAGCAGACCACGAAGTCCTGTTGACCGTGGCGGAACCTGTAGACCACCACCCCTTCCACGAGAGAGCCCGGGAGTGTCCCCCCTGCCAGCGCCTCCGAAATCCTCCTTGCCGCGTCCGGCTTCTCGCATATCACTAGTGTGTATCCAGCCGACTGCGAGCTCTCCCCCAACCGCTGTGGTGCACCCCGGGACTGTGTCTTCAGTGGCTCAGGAGAACGAGCCGTCCGCCTTTCTTACTTCGATGCGGAACTTGTCCGCCGAAAGCTTGGCGCCGCACTTCCTGCACTTGTAACCGATCACCTTCAGCACGTCGTTCGGGGACCTGAGGTCGAAGCCCGAATAGAGGGCGCCGCCGCACGACATGCAAGCAATTTCATAGGTCAACACCCCGCGACCGACCGTACATGCCTAAAAGCGTATTCCACTTTGCGGCCTCCTCGGGCACGGGCGTTCGCATCTCCGGATTGGGGCTTCTTTCTGAAGGCACACTGCCCCCTTTGCGACCTGCCCGTGGGCGCTGACCCTAAAATCGAGCCGGGTCCGCCAAACTCGGGCGCCAGCCGGAGGCGGACTCGCATGCGGAAGGGACGAGCCGAAACGCATTGCCTCCCTTAAATACGGTCATCGGCGGCATCGCCGTCCGATGAAGACCACCCCGCTCTACAGTTATCACCAAAGCCACGCGAAACTCACGGAGTTCGCGGGCTACGAAATGCCCCTCTGGTATACGACTACGACGGAGGAGCACATGGCCGTGAGGAACCGCTGCGGGATCTTCGACGTCTCCCACATGGGGCGCTTCTCGGTCAAGGGGCCCGCGGCGGGGAGCTTCCTCGAGGGGTTGGTCCCGACGCAGGTGCAGTCGCAGCCGGCGGGGAAGGCGTTCTACACGCTGCTCCTGAACGAGAAGGGAGGAATAATCGACGACCTGATCATCACGAAACTGGCAGAGGCAGACTTCCTGGTCGTGGTCAACGCGGCCAACGCCGAAGGGGACATGGCGCACATGAGGAGACACGCTCCTCCTAGCGGGGTGCAGATTGACGACGTGACGGCGACCTCGGCAATGATGGCAGTGCAGGGGCCCCAGGCGGCGGCCGTCCTCCAGCCCCTCACCGCGCTGGACCTCGGGCAGTTGAAGAGGTTCAGGAGTGGAGTCACACAGGTGCTCCGCCAGCCTTCGATCATCTCCAGGACGGGTTACACGGGAGAAGACGGCTTCGAGGTGATCATGTTTGGTCCGACGACGGACGCGCCCCAGGGGGCATTGGCCGTCTGGGAAAGGCTCGTCGAGAGCTCGGCTGCCTGCGGCCTCTCAGCCAGGGACTCGCTGAGGCTCGAAGCAGGATTCCCTCTCCACGGCTCCGACATAGACCAGGAAACGAACCCGTTTCAGGCTGACCTGGCGTGGGTGATCTCCGCAGACAAGAAGGGGTACATCGGGTCCGACGCGATATCAGGATTCCGGCAGACGCCCCCGGAGGTGGTCAAGAAGGGGGCGGTCCTGGACAGGGGAATCCCCCGCCACGGCTTCGAAGTGCTCGACTCCCGCTCGGACCGCATAGGAGTGGTGACCAGCGGGTCTTTCTCCCCCGTCCTGAAGAAGGGAATCGCCCTCTGCAGAGTCGGGCTGGGGAGCTCAGGGTCAGGGAATTCCGTGAAGGTCAGGGTGAGGGCCTCCCTCGAAGACGGTCGCTTGGTCAAGCCGCCCTTCTACGACGAGGCGTCCTACGGGTGGAGACGGGCCGCAACGTAAATAGAGTCCGCGCCTGAAGCGCGCACTCAGAATGGACATCGGCGGTTTTCACATACCAGACGGTCTGCTCTACACGAAAGAGCACGAATGGGCCAGGGAAGAGGGCTCGGTCGTTGTCGTGGGCATTACGGACTACGCCGCGAAGACGCTGAACGACGTCGTATACGTGACATTTCCCAAGGTGAACGACAAGGTGAAGCAGTTCAAGTCCATGGGAACGGTGGAATCCATCAAGGCGGTTTCTGAGCTCTACTCCCCCATCTCAGGGACCGTAGTCAGGGTCAACCAAGCGCTCGAATCTCACCCCGAGCTGATCAACAAGTCCCCGTACAGCGAAGGCTGGCTGGTCGAGCTCAAACCGGAGAACTTCGCTTCCGAGCGGAAGGTCCTCTTGGACCCCAAGGCGTACACTTCTCACGTAATGTCGCTGTCGCACAAGTAGACGAAAGCCCCAAGGCGGCCCTGGCCCCCCTCCGCAGAAGTTAATTACCCCACGGGGGTCTGCGCACCGGAATTGGACCTACGGGGCGGACTGAGGTCTCTTGTGAAGAGACCGACGGTGTCGAGAAGGGCTGCGATGATAACGGTGGTCCTTTCCATCGTTTTCGCGATTGCAGTCATCATAAGGTCCTACGCTTCGAGGTACGGCTACTACCTGAACGAGTTCGACCCGTACTATGACTACTACGCAGCCCAGCACATAGTGACGCTGGCGCAGCAGCACGGGCTGTACTACGCCTTCTTCAACAACCCTGCGGGATGCGTGGCGTCGGTCCTCGACCCCATCTGTCACGCCCAGCAGGGCTACTTCTACTGGCACGACGTCAACACCTGGTTCCCATACGGCAGGAACGTCGCCGCCACTTCGCAAGGGGGGTTGCAGACCGCCGGGGCGTTGATCTTCCTACTCGTCCACAACGTCTTCGGCGTGCCGATAACCCTCTACTCTCTCCTGATCTTGCTCCCTGTCTTCTTCGGAGCCTTGACATGCGTCCTGTTCTACCTCCTGGTCAGGCGCATCGCCGGGGATGCGGCAGGGCTCTTCGCCGCCCTCATGATTGCCGTCTCTCCCCCGCTGATCGAGAGGGGGAACCTTGGTTGGTTCAAGTCGGAGCCCCTTGCCATTCTCATGTTCGTGGCTGCCAGCTACCTCCTGCTCACCGTCTTCGACAAGGAGCGCGGGGCGACCGGCAAGGTTCTCCGTGCGGCCGTCGCAGGGTTCTGCGCCGGGTACTCGAGCGCGGCGTGGGGCGGGGGCGACTACTTCAGCGCCGCTTTCGGACTGTTCTTCCTTCTGATCCCATTCATGAGCTTCGACCTCTCCACCTTGTCCCCCTCACTCGTCACGTTCACCGCCATGACGATAATCACGGGGGCCGCATTCCCGAGGCCAGGCATCGGGTTGGTCACCAACCCCGCAGGCCTCGCCCTGATCGGAGGAACCCTGTTCGTTCTCATGGCCCAGTGGGTGAAGTCGTGGACGAAGCCGATCGAATACAGGGCTACCCTGTTCAAGCTCCTCTTCGCCTTCGCGCTCGCCGGGCTCTTCGCGGTCAGTTCGGGCCTGGTAGGGAGCCTTTCCCTTAGGTACCTCTCCGCGATTGACCCGCTCGCCCGCAGCAGCAGCGCGCTGGTCCAGTCGGTCGCCGAGCACGCCGTCCCGACCGGCGAGGATTACTTCACTTCGTATGCCCTGCTGCTCGCTTTCGGGACGGCAGGGGCCCTGGTTGCGCTCAGGCGCCGGAACGCCCCGACGGTCTATGCGCTGGTCATCGGGCTGACCGCCCTCTACTTCTCTGCAGCGTTCTCCCGTCTGCTGGTCTATTCTTCCATCGCCCTGGGTCTTCTGGCGGGAATCGGGTTCGCCGAGCTCGCCTTCGCCATCGTCAAGCCGACGGGGCCGTCGCTCATCAAGAAGAAGCCATCCTACGCCGCCAGGAACGAGATGAAGGTGGTCTTCTCGGTGGCCATGATAGCTCTGATGGCGATTCCCGCGGGGACCTTCTGGATCCCCAACCCAATCCCCTGCTCATCGGCCGGCCAGCTCTTCTGCAACGGCGCCAGCCCGGCAGACTCCGCTGTGAGCCTCGCCAACGGCGCCACGAGCTTCTCCCGCATAACGTTCCCTGACTGGGTGGACACACTGCAGTGGATACGCCAGGACACCCCCACCAATGCCGTGATCGTATCGTGGTGGGACTACGGATACTGGATCACGGTGATGGGGAACCGGACGAGCGCCGCGGACAACTCCACGATAAACGGGTCGAGAATCGCCCAGATCGGCCGGATGTTCATGTCGAACGCCACACAGGCCGCGAGGATCGCGAAGCAGATTGCGACCGGCCCCGATGGCAAGCAGCGTCCGGTCTATGTCCTCGAATTCATCACCGGGAGCATCGTCCCCGACAGCTCGGGCGCCCAGCACTACATCCTCCAGGTACCGTCCGGGACAGGCTGGTTCACCGCCGGTGGAGGGGACGAGAGCAAGAAGCAGTGGTTCATCAGGATTGGCGGGCTCAACGAGTCGACGTACCTCGAGTGCGTGACCCCCTCGGTGACGTGCTCCACCGCAGACGACTTCAACCTGACGCCGTTCGGAGCCCAGCACACGCTGTTCGGCCTGCTGCTCCCCTTCAAGTACGACGGGTACATCGTGGCGTCGGAGGGCCAGAGCGCGACCAGCGTGACCCTGACGCATTCGTCGAGCTACCAGCAGGGGACGATCGGGACTACGCCGGTGCCCCCGTTCCTGTCCTTCGCATACCCGTACAACCCGGTCTACGGCTCCAACAGCACGGGGCCGTTCCGGCTGGCCTACCTCTCGCCGAGCATTACCAATCCGACATCATGCCCGGGGAACACCTCGATCAACTGCTTCAACGGCATCGTCGTCTACCAGGTCGTTTCTTAGCCAGAGTCAGCGTAGGCAAGGGGGCTTCTCAGCCTGGCATACCTGTCGTCTGGCGAGTATCTCATAGGATGCACCGTAGCAGTCTTCCCCCCACAGTAGGGGCACTTCTCGCTTATCGTGTACTTCCCGCAGCTGGAGCACTTCAGCATGAGCGTCTTCAGGCTGCGCCACCATACTTCCTCGAAATCTCACGCTTGAAGCTGAAGCCGTCATGCTTCCCCACCCCATCCTTCACCTTCTCGATGACGCCGTCCAGAGCCTTCTCGGCCTGCTTGTAGTCGTCTGCCGTGATCCTGATTCTATACCTGGGGGCCCCAGCGTAGGTGATGTGCACTTCGGCAGAGGTCGAGTCCGCGGCGGCCAGCAGTGTCTTCTTGATGTGGTCGATGCCATCGGGGGACTTCGAAGACATCTCGACCAGCGCGCCGACTTCGTATCTTGGAGGGACAATCTTCTCCCCGGCCACCTCTGCCACCACCTTCGCGGTCTCGGGAGGCAGCTCAAGGGATTGGAAGGCCTTTTCCTTCTTCTTGGCGGCCGCCTCGAGTGAAGCGTAGAGCGTCCCGAATTCCTCTTCGAGCTTCGCCACCAGCGCCTTGGTCTGCTCGTCGCTGAGCCCGAGCCTGTTCTTCACCGCGCCTACAATGGCCAACGCCCTTTCCTCCCTCTTCCATTCGATCACCTTGGCCCGCCTCTCTTCATTGGTGACCTGCCTTAGGGATAGGTCGATTTCCCTCCTCATCCTGTTCGCTCTGATCACCTTCAGGACGAGTTTCTGCGATACCTTGGCTACGCGCTCGATGTTCTTGACCCAACCAGTCGAGATCTCGGACACGTGAAGGAAGCCGTTCATCGCCTCATACTGGTCGAGGTTCAGGTAGATGCCGTGAGACGTGATTTCCCTCACTGTGCAGATCACGATTTCTCCGGGTTCCGGCATACCGACGTCCGAGCTCATTCGGGCCGTCCGATTCCGGGACTGCTAATAGGCGTTTCTAAGAGTCGGACTGCCTGGCGTACTTCGCCGGATCGCTGGTGAAGCTCTCCATGCATTTCGCCGAGCAGAAGTAGAATAGCTTCCCGTGATACTCCAGCTTGAGCGGGTCCAGCCTCGCGTCGACGGCTGTTCCGCACACCGGATCGGTGACTGGGAGCGGCGCCCACGGGAAGAACGGCATGATCACGCGGGACCTCCCTGGAAGCCTGATTGGCCTTCCGTTCAGCCGAGCTTCTTCATTATCTGGGCGAGGACGATTGCCTTCCCGCCTCGGCTCTCGGCTAGCTTCCTCCCGCAGCCTCTGCACCCGATGTTCTTGGTCGAATTCGAGAACAATATCCTCTCTTCGCCGCAGTCCGGGCATTTCACCTGAAGGAACATGCTCCTCATCTTGGGGATCGGCTCTCTTCCCCGCTTCAAGCCGAAATCTCCGCCTTTCTCAGTCTGATTCCCTTCCTCATTACCTCCTTGTTGCACTCCTTGCAATGGAGCTTCAGCGTTGCCTTCTTGGTGGTCTTGGCCGTCCTGATGAGCTCAGGGAACTTCTGGCCTCCGTAGCCCCGCTTCCTCCCTGCCTGTCGCCTGGCCCCCCAGGATGTCGCCCTCTCCTTCCCTCTCTTGTAAAGCGAGACTGTATGCTGCGTGTGCTTGTTACACGACGGGCAGTAAGTGCGCAGTTCCTTGGGAAGCTTCATGGTCTCTACCGAGGCGTCTGGGCTCCGTTCTTCCACCCCTTAAAAGCGTTGGCTCGGATTGCGCTCGGTGGGCTGGTGCACCCGCCCTCTCAAGTGGAATGAGTCATGACAGAGGGTAGGGGTCTGAGCCCTGTGAAGCAGCCGGCCTCGAACGCGCCAAACATGTACCGTCCTTGCGAAGCCTTCGGCAACGAAACGGTTTCGACGAAGTCCTTGGAGAAACCGCTCGAAATCAATCAGACTTTATTAACTGACCCGCTCGAGCCTCCAACAAGGCGAAACAGGTTCCTTGCTGTTCCTCAAGACCGCGAGTTCCGTCGAATGGAAGGCTGTAGCTTCGGCCATCAAGACGCTGGTCGAGGAGGCAACGTTCGAGGCGGGCACCGAGGGGCTGTCGTTCAGGGCGATGGATCCCTCCCACGTGGCGCTCGTGGACCTACACTGGCCCAGCGCGTCGTTCATGAAGTACGAGTGCGAAAAACCCTACAAGTTCACCCTGCGCGTGGAAGACCTCGTCAAGCTGATCGGGAGGAGCGATTCGAAGGACAGCGTAGAAATCTCGTCCACCGAAGAGGACACCATCTCGGTGAAGTTCATGAACGGGTACAAGCGCGAGTTCAACATCCACCTGATTGAGAGCAGCACCGGGCCCGCGCCCCTCCCCAAACTGGAGTTCGACACGAAGGTGACGCTGACGAAGTCAATCTTCGAGAAGATCCTGAGCGACGTGTCCGTCGTGTCCGACCAAGTCACGATTCAGGCTTCGGGCGAAAAGCTCTCTTTCTCCGGGAAATCCGACATAGGCAAGGCAGGCATCGAGCTGCAGAAGAACGACGCCGACGTGCTCGAGATGAAGGTCGGGGCGGAGAGCAAGGCCACCTACTCCATCGACTACCTTGCGAACATCATCCGCTCCGCGGGGAGCGCCTCCGACACGGTCATGTGCAACTTCAGCACCAAGAAGCCGATTCTGCTGCAGTTTGCGCTTAACGACCTGGGCGCCCGGATAGATTTCTTCCTCGCGCCACGAGTAAGCTCCGAGTAGCGGTTCCCTGCCTGCGCAAATCCATCTGTTGCCGCCGGGCGGCGGACTCTTTATCTCATGCCCGCCCAGAGAAAAAGGTCGTTTGAACGCAAAGACGTTGACCTTCCTGAGGCAGGCGTACAAACAGTACTACTTCACCAGAGCCGACTCGATCGAGTTCCCGGACGAAATCCAGTCCAGAGAGTTCGGCTACATCCCCTTCGGCGGGGGGATGGTCCGGCACATCTCGTTCAGGAACTCTGGAGAAGCCGTAGCTGAGATACTCAGGCAGACGCCGTCATCGGTTTACTGCTCGAATGCCCGCTACTCCTCGCCAACATTGCCGATGGATGAGAAAGGATGGAACGGGGCGGAGCTCATCTTCGACATAGACGCCACCGACATACCCACACAGTGCAAGAAGGGCCACGACGTCTGGTACTGCGAGAGCTGCGGCTCCTCCGGGAGGCTCCCGAAGCCCCAGAAGTGCCCGAAGTGCAGCGGGAACACGGCCGAGCTGAAGGGGACCTGCAAAGTGTGCCTCGACGCATCGAAGGACCACGCCCTGCGGGTAACTGACTTTCTCACGGACGACTTCGGGAGCTCCCTCAGAGACATCAAGGTCTATTTCTCGGGAAACAGGGGCTACCACCTTCACGTCTTCGACCACAGGTTCTACCAGCTCAACCAGCAGGCCAGGGGAGAGATAGCAGACTATCTCAGGGGAGGCTCCCTGCCTCCTGTCCAGAGCCTGGCGTCGACCCTAAGGAGAGGGGCGGGCGGAAGCGAAACCCCGGCCGCCGGCTGGATGAAGAGGGTGGCTTCGTACGTTGAGGAAAGGAAGGCGAACTACGCCGGCACCCAGCTGAAGCTCGTTTCTGATGCGGTCTCCTCTCAGCGGGCGCTGGTCGACGCCTCGGTGACAACGGACATCCACAGGGTGTTCAGGCTCGCAGGGACTCTCCACGGGAACACCGGGATGAGCAAGATGCGCGTCGCCTCCATCGACTCGTTCGACCCGCAGGTGGACGCCGTCGTGCTGAGCCCGGAGCCCGTGAAGGTGAGCGTGGGCTTCTGGCCGCGCTTCTCGATCGGGGGGAATTCATTCGGTCCGTTCGCTTCAACCGTCGCGACGGTCCCAACCTACGCCGCGGTATCGATTTTAACGAGGGGCCTGGGGGAGGTCGCCTAGTTGGCTGAGACCACCCTCGAGTTCGTCAAGAGGCACCTTGATTCTGAGATGGAATCAGAGGAGCTGCACCCGCTTCCGAGCGATTTCTACTCCCGGGTCTCCCAGTACAGCCAGAGGCTAAGGAGGTCGGCAGGCTCGGGGAACTCCGACGTGTCGCTGAGGCTCATCGCCAAGCAGGCCGAGATGATCGAGTCGATGACCAGGCAGCTTCTGGGGGTGCGCGCCAGGAAGGCCGCCGCAGGCGAGGCGTTCCTGCAGCTCCTCCCCGAAGAGCGGTACGTCTGTCTAACCCAGCAGAGCTTTCAGAGGCGTTTCGACGCCTTCGTAGAGGCGCTGTCTGCCGGGAAGCCCGCCTACATCGAGTTCGCCCACAGGAGCGAATCCGCGAGAAACATGACCATCCGCTTCGTCAGACACACCAAAGAGCTCGTCGGCGCCGACCTGAAGCGCTACGGACCGTTCGAAGAGAACGACGTCGCCTCGCTTCCTGCCGCGAGCGCCTCCATCCTGATTGCCGGCGGCGATGCGGTCGAGGTGTACGTCCGCCAGGCGCCCTAGGAGTAGGAGCGCCAGGTGTGGTTGCACTTTAGGCACCTGTAGAACTGCGTGGGCGGCTCGTCCCCGCTCCTGGTCTGCAGAAACCACCAGCTCGCCTCGTCGTGCTTGCACTTCGGGCATTCTATCTTGGTGGTCGGCAGAGTGTTGAGTCTGCTCTCCGTGTCTCCCACTATCTTGATCGGCGCCGCGGTCGCCAGCTCCTCTTCTGTCGCCTGGGTCACGGTCCTTCCTGCCTTGTTGCTGTAGCCGCAGTTTTCACAGATGTTGGTGATCATGATTTCGCGGGGGCCCTTGATCTGCTTTAGCTTGAGTCTGGTGCCGCACTTTGGGCAGAACTTCAGCCTGACCCACCGCCGAGCTCTTTCTCCACACTCTCGTAAAGCTCCCGGGTAGTCTCGACCGCCCTCTGGACGCTGCTGATGAACGCCTTCTCGGGTTTGACGCGCTGGGCCCTCACCTTAAGGACGAGCTTCTTGACGAGAGGATGAGGCGGTATCACGCCGGCGAAGGTCACGCTCTTCTCTTCCAGCAGCTCGTGATGGACGATTTCCGCCAACGAGTAGTCCTCTCCGACTATCTCAACCGTCAGCCCCTTTTCGTTCTCGCTGGTGGTCTGAAGCTGCATTTTTGCCTGACGTGCCCTCTGTATCCTCGTTATAAATGGTGCGGCTTGGGACGATGAATTTGGCCTCAGATTCACGGCTGTCTCATAGGGATGCGCAGGACCAGGCGGAATGCTTCCGAATCTGGTAGTACGAGACGCCGCCAGGGCTATGGTTGGAGCGGCATTCTTCCGAAGTCGGGGGCCAGCTTCCTTTCCTCGACGTTGCCGCATTCATCGCACTTCGCCCTGTTCCCACCTCTCAGAAGCGGCTGCCCGCAGTTCCCACAGAGGGCATACATCACCCCCATCTCGTCTTCGTTGATGGACAGATGGATGATGCCGTTCAGCAGGCTGAACACCCTGCACCTCACGAAGTCCCCGAGCTTGACAGGGGGCCCTCTCGGTGCTCCCCTCCCGCGTCGCTCGCTCCTCAGCGACAGCGACCCCGAGAAGTCCTTGTCGGTCGACATGCCGTTCAAGTAGCCGATCTTGATGTTGGCCGAGCTTGACGAGGATCCCTCGACCTGCCCGACCACGGTGTCCCCTGCCCGCATGACGTTCGCCTTCGCGGCGGGCTTGACCGATATCTCCATGGTCTTCATGTCTCGCACTACACTCCCGACCGCCAGGGCCCTGATGAGGCCGGAGTCGTCGTAGGCATGCGCGCCGGGGAGGAACTCTTCAGAAACGGCCAGCTTGTCTCCCGGAAGAACGGTTGTGGTCTTCTTCACTCTACTGTTGCCTCCGCACCTGCCCCACGGTTAGCTCTATCCATTTAGGTCTTTGAAGGAACTCTCCCACCTCCCTCCGCTCGAGCAGGGCGACCAGGGCATCCGCCTGGGGAATTGAAAGGACCGGCCGGTCGAAGTTGAAACCGTCGATGGAAATCCTCGGGCAGGCGGTTTGCACGAAGGCCTCGATATCCCGGTGCGGGGCCAGGCGCTCGGGGGTTATGTCCCGCAACGCGAGCTGGACCACTTTCCGTCCATGAGTCTCCAGCCTGTCCGAGATCCACTTGCTCCTGCCGAGCATCTTTTGCCCCTCCTTCAGTCCCGTGATGACCCCGAAGACTCTGGCGTCCAGCGCCTTGTACACCGCCAGTATGGCCCTCTTCTTCCTCTCCTCGGCGGCCGGCGCCATGTCCGTCACCTCGTTCATGTAAGGGTCGAGCATGTAGGTGGGCTTGCCCGTGGCGAGAGCAAGCCCCACGGCATGGAACTCGCTCTCCCCGAGAAAACAGAAGGCGTCCACGCTGTCGCTCAGGGGGAAGACGGTGGAGAAGTCACAGCCGAAGATCTGGCTCCCCATCAGGAGTGCGTTGTCCCTGCCGAGGAAGACCTCGAAGCCCATCTCCTCGAGCTTCGCCTTCACCGGCGGGAGCTGTTGCATGTGCTGGCTGAAGGTGACAAGCCCGAGCCTCTTGTTCGCCCTGAGAAGAGACCCCGCCTTCAATACGACGTCGCTGAAGGAGACGTCGTCCACGGCGTCGATCAGGTATGTGAATTCCCCCACGGTCTTCACGGTCGCGTTGTGCCCGATGTGCAGCGCCATGTCGGCCTGCAGCTCGCTGACGTCCCTGTCCGCGGTGTCGCAGATTCCGAAGCAGCTGTCCCCGGCCAGGACGCACTTGACGCCATACTTCTGCCTGAGCTTCTCCATGAGCTCCCTGGTCTGGCGCAGCAGCCCGCCGGGGGCGTTAACCACAATAATCGAGGGCTTCTTCTCTTCGACGAGCTCGCAGACGCGAGCTTCGTCTATCCTCACGGTCATTGAACGACCGGCTTCTGAAGCTCTATGGTCTCGGTTCTTGTTTTCATCGGCAGCTTCGTCGACGCGGCCTTCATCGCGACCTTCCCCTTCTCACGGTTCTCAGCCTTCAGGCTCAGCTCGAGGACGGTGTCCCCGATGTCGACCCGCGCGGCGAGGCCTATGGGCTTCCCGAAGGCCTTGCGCATCCCTTCCTGGAGCCGGTCTGCCCCTGCGGTGGCGATCATCTTGTTCTCTCTGAGTATGATATGCGGATACGAGACCACCTTCAGGTAGAAGTTCTCCTCGCCGATGGCGGTCACCTTCTTGCTGGCGGCGACCCTCGCGGCCTCCAGGGCGTTGTGCCTGATCTGGACCTTCCCCTCCGAAATGAGCTTGAACATGTAGTCGTAGTCAGGCCTGCTCTTGCCTGTCGTGAAACGGGCTACTTTGGGGTTCGGCGCGCCAGGAGCGAACTGCTTGCTCGTGTAGGCCATGCCCTTCCATTGGCGGTAGTTCTTTCCGTGGATAGCTCCTCACCTAGGAAGACCGCGTTTTCTGGCACCCTTAATTAATCTTCATGCCCTGTTGAGACGATTCCTACTCTCCCTTCGCGCTGACGGGCCCTTCACCCTTATTACGCCAGCCCGCGCCTTCTGAAACACCTCCGATGCCCTATCTGATCCCTCGTTCTATGTCAGCCTCAGACAGGATGGCCCTGGTCGTCGCATTCGGGACGCTCTCCAACCTGGAGGCGTGCAGCGTCCTCGGCAGGGGGATCGTGAAGCTGGAAACGCCCTGCGAAAGGGTCAGCGTGGTCACCCTCGAGGGCTCTGCCGCCTCTCTGATACCACGGCTCGCGGGGGTTCTCAAGGCGGCGCCTTTGACGGAAGTCGTCGACGGGAGCCACACCGAGCCGTCGGCTCTGGTCGATGCCATCGCGGACAGCTTGGACTCGGTCCCCACCCTTTCAGTGAGCAGCTACGACGTCGGCGAAGGCGACCACGAGGCCATCGTAAGGTCCATCCTCGACGGGTTCAGGGAGAAGGGTTTCCGGAAGACCAGACTCCTGCGCCCCAAGGGCAACGAGCTGAGGGCGGACGAGGTACTGTCGAGGGAGGCGCTTGACGTGGTGGTGTTTCCTTACCACGGAGGCTACGCACTAGGCCCGACCGCCTGGGTCCCAGACTCCGCGCCCATGAGAGAGAGAGGGGTGCGAAAGCCGGCGCCGCACTCCGAGATATCACTGTCGCCGCGGCTCGCCGGCCTCCTCCTCAACCTCGCGGGGCTCACCCCGGGCAAGGTGGTCCTCGACCCCTTCTGCGGCTCGGGTACGATTCTGGCCGAGGCGCTCGTCCGGAGGTGCAGGTGCCTCGGCTTGGACTCGAGCAAGGAAAGGGTCCGGGACGCGAGGCGGAACCTGAGCTGGCAGGCATCGGGCCTGAGGGGCGCCAAGTTCGACCTCCAGGTGGGCGACGCCACGGATCTTCCGGCCGTTCTGGGCAGGACCCGCGTGGACGCGGTGGTCACCGAGCCCCTGCTCCTCCCCTCCTTGGATGCCAGGCCGAAGACCACGACGGCCACCTCGCTGGTCGAGTCCGCCGGGGGCGTGTACGCCGACGCCCTGGCTTCAGCGGCCCAGGTGCTCTCGCCCGGAGGGAGGATAGTGATCGTTGTCCCGGTGGTGCTGACCATGGAAGGGAAGGAGGTGTCCATCGTCCTGGACGGCAGACAGTTCGGGCTCAGGCCTTATCAGCCCGGCCCCTCCCCCTTCGAGTACCCCGTCAGGCCCTCTTTCGAGAGCACTCGCTGGGTCAGGAGAGCCGTCTACGTCTTCGAGTCGAGGCCCTGAAGCTCGTCAATCCTCAGCACCGCCTTCCTGAAGACCCCGCCCAGCAACTGAAGCTGTCTGTCAGAGAGGCTCGACGTGGCCGCGATCCTCTTCCCTGCCTCCCTGAGGTTCGTCACCTTGTGCCGCTGGAGCCTCGAAGCGACCGCCAGTTCGTAGAGTCCGTCCGCGAAGACCAGTCGCGCCGTCCTGCTCTGCGACCGGCCCTTTCCGCCGCGCCCCCTGGAGATGACGTAGAGCATTATCGCGACCGCATGTCCGAGGTTGAGCGCCCTGTAGGAGCGGGAGGTGTCTATGGTAGTGGTGACGTCACACATCTGGATCTCCTCGTTGGTGAGTCCGGTGGTGTCCCTTCCGAAGACCAGAGATGACGTCTTCGATGCCGCGAGCAGTTCGCGGACCCCTTCCGGCCTGACGGTCCTGCGGATGACGTTCGACTTCTTCGTGGCGCGGACCGCGGTCGTGGCCACCAGCAACTCGTTCTCCTGTCTGACCTTCCGCAGGGATACGATTTCCGCGCCGTCCAGCACCCCGGAGGCGTGGGAGGCGTAGACCGCGGCCGCCGATATGTCGACCCGCGGGTTCACCAGGTACAGCTTCTTGATTCCGAAGTTCATCATCAGCCGTGCCGTGTGGCCCAGGTTCACGGGATAGTGGGGCTCTACGAGAGTCACGGAGACGCCTTCGGGGACCATGGCGCGGCCTGGCCGAGGGAGGATAAATCCATCTCTCAGGGCGTGCCCCGGCAGATTTCGTGGACCTCGGGGGGGGAGAGGGAGTACACCCTCCTCTTCCCGTATTGAGATACCGCGCTCGGAAACCCAAGCTGCGCCAATGCGGAGGAGACCTCGCGCCTCCTGAGGGAGAAGAGCCTCTTGATGTTCGAGATCTCCCGCTCCGAGAGCCTGACCTTGGGCCGGACGGCCACCATCAGGGAGTCGACTCTGGGGGGCGGCCGGAATGCGTCTCTCCTCACGGGCCCAAGCTCCTCGATGTCTGACGAGATCTGCGCGATGGCGGAGACCGCCCTGTAGTCCCTTTCTCCCGGCGGCGAGAGAACCTTCCTGACGAAGTCCTCCTGAAGGAGGACCACCGCTCTGTCATACTGCACCTGGCTGATCCATTCGACGAAGTCCTGGGACCTCGAATAGGGGAGGCTCGACACCAGCACGTCGAAGGTCGGTTTTTCCGAGAAACCGTCGGCAAGGTGCACGAAGACGCCGGCTCCGCCGGCCTTCGCAAGAGTCTTCTCGTAGTTGTCTCGGTCGACCTCGTAGCCGTCCAGCCTGGCGCACAGACCTGCCAGCTTCTGGGTCAAGGCTCCTTCTCCCGTCCCAATCTCCACCACTGACTCGGTCCTCCTTACACTCGCGGCGGCGATCATCCTCTGGACCACGCTCTCATCGGTGAGGTAGTGCTGGCCCAGCCTGTGCCGTTTCATCTCTTGACGAACAAGCTGATTCTGGATCCCCCGGAGAGCTCCTCGACTATCCTCTTGGCGACCATCTTGAAAGGCTCGCGCAGTCCGACGCGGCGCTGGATATCGTCGAAGCTCGTGAACGGCTGCTTCTCCCTCATGGATATTATTTGCTTCATGAAGGTCTTGCCGATTCCGGGGATTAGCTCCAGGCCGTGCAGCCTGGGCGTCAGGGGCTGGAGCTCGTTGAAGTACGAAACATACTTGGCCTCGTTGGCCCTGACGAGATTCTCCACGACCGGGGGGAGCGCCGCCCTCGACTCGGGAGTGAGCTCCTCAAAGGTCAACTTTCCGAGCACGCTGATTACCTTCTCCCTCCCTTCCTTGCCAATCTTGACCTTCTCGCCAACGTCGAAGCTCTGGTTCTCCATGGCAAGGAGCTCAAGAAGGGTGAGCCTCTCCTCCCCTATGGCCTGCACCATGGGGCCTTCCCTCCCCTTGATCACCACAGACTTCCCCCTAGGGAGGAAGTCCAGCACGTATGCGAACTCCTCGTATTTCTTGTCGGCAGGCAGCATTTTCCGGAAAAGGCACCTCCGATGACAGCGCTATTGTGAGCGGGGTTCCTCCGAGCGCGAAAGCGTCCCCCAATGCATATGATTCCCCTTGTTGCCTCTTTTCTGCGAAGGCCGGGTTCGTATTTAATGCTTAGCAGTTGAAGGCTCGGAATGCAGAATCTTGAGGATCTTCTCAAGAGTCTCGGTCGGCAGAAGCTTCCTCCAGCCCGAAGTGAATGTCCTCAGCTCCTCCATCGACTTCGGCATCACGTTCACGAGCTCCACAGCCTCTTCCTCGCTGAGCCCGCAGTCCGTCTCAAGTCCCTTCCGGAGCTTCTTGGCCCCGTCCGCGGCCGTCTTCGAGAACTTCGAAGTGTAGTCGAGGGTCCTCTTCTGGATCTGGTCAGCCTTCTCGATGTCCATCTTCTGCAGTATCTGGCTGGCCTCGGCTATCGACAGCACCTTCTTGGTTGGCTTTTCCGACATCAGCTGGCCCCCAGAGGGACGACGTGCTCTTTCCTGGCTATCAGAGTCTTCACCTTGTCGCCCACCGGGACGTCGAGGGTGACCACCCTTCTGTCGACCTCCTTGACGACCCCCACCAGCCCGTTGAACCGCCTGTGGGGCATCCCCTTCACTTGGGACGGGTCTATCTTGATCACTACCCTGTCGTTCGGCTCGTACTCTCTCAGCAGGCTCGTAAGCCCCCTCTTCTCCGACGACTTCAGAAGCGAGCGAGTCCTTCTCCTATACCCGTGTGACTTTGCCAAATCCGAATTCCCTGGTTTCTTTGACCTCGCGGATGTCGAAGGTTCGGCATCGGACCTCAGTTTTTAAGACTTCCGACACCGAAGGCGAGACCAGCTCCCCGCTGACGAACCTCTTCACCGGGAGCCCTCCGTCGAGCACTGCTTCAATGGTGAGCTTCTTCCCACGCTTCTTTGCCCGTGCGAGGTAGACCGTCTTCGAGGTGGGCCTTTCGTGAGGCCGCTCGAACCTGACCGTCGCCCTCCTCAGCCGCCTGCCGACCTCGGCGAGGTCCTCGGTGCTCACCTCCTTCGCGGCTGTCGCCTTGATCAGGGTCCGGAAAGTGAAGGAAGGGAGGCTCGTCGGCTTTGACGGCAGGGTCCTCCCCCTTGAGACTGAAATCATGCCCCCCTTCGCCCTCATCCTGAAGTTCCTGGGGACCCCGCGTGTGACCGGGTTCTTCAGCTCCACCACGAAGGGCCTCCCCGGGGGATAGACCCGGCTGTCCTTGTCCTCGCTCCCGATCCAGGTGAACTTCATCCGGTCGCTCCCGCAGATTCGTGCCAGCTTCTTCCGAAGCTGCTCCTCGACGCTCGGGCCCCGCTCGAAACCGGTCATCAGGCACTTCTCGCACCCCCGGCCGGAGCAGTCCTGGCAGAGTCCTCTCTTCTGAGAGATTCCCGGGGGCTTGGTGTATCTCCCGTAGAAGAAGACCGGCCTGGAGGACACGACGACCCCGCCTCCTGCCATGTCGGCGACGACAGTCAGGTCGGGCCTGAGCCTGTCGACCCTCCTGCCGACCCTTGACGCCACGCCTTCGGCTATGAGCCTGGCGGCCTGCGTCCTTATCGTCTCCCTGCCCTTGAGTTTCAGGTTCGCCCTGAGCTCGTCCTCTCGTTCTTGGACCCCATCCGGCATCGAGACTCCGACGGAGAAGGTTCCGAATTCGTACCGCCTGACGCGCCGGGCGACCTCCTCGGCCGTGCCGCCGACGCGGTCCATCAGCCCTTCGCAGACATAGCATCCGGCTCCCTGAGTGAGGGTCGACTCATGCGCCCCTCCACCCTGCCTCTCGGCGCAGAGGGCACAGAGCCGGTAGTCCTGTGCTGCCCTCGAGGGGGTCACCTCCCACCCATGCGCCGGGCGAGCTGTCTGAAATCGCGGCCCTTGCTCGTCTTCACGAGCGCCTTCATCTGCTTGTACCTCGAGAGGAGCTCCCTGACGTCCTTCTCGCTCCTCCCCGAGCCCGCGGCTATCCTCCTCAGTCTGGAGGAGTTGATCTTGTCGGGGCTCTCCCTCTCCTCCTTGGTCATCGACTGGATGATGGACTTGTACACCTTCACCCTGCCCTCTGCCTTGTCCAGCTCAGCGGAGTCCACCGCCCCCGACAGTCCCGGCACATGCTCGAGGACCTTCTTCAGAGACCCGAACTTCTTCATCTGGTCGAACTGGACCATCAGGTCGTCCATCGTGAGCTTCCCGGACATCACCCTCTGGACCATCTTCTCGTCCACTCCCACCTCGGCCTCGCGCACCATCTCCATGAGCGCTTTGAGGTCGCCCATGCCCAGCAGCCTCCCGACGAAGCGGGTGGGGGAGAACTCCTCCAGGTCGTCGATCCTCTCGCCAGTCCCGATGAAGAAGACCTTCGCCCCGGTTGCGGCCGACGCCGCCAGGGCTCCGCCCCCCTTTGCGGCCCCGTCAAGCTTCGTCACGATGATCCCCCCGACAGGCGCGGCCTGGTGAAAGGCCAGTGCCTGGTTGTAGCACTGCTGGCCTATGGTCCCGTCGATGATGAGGAGGGTGGCGTCGGGCTTGACCTCGCTTACCACATCTTTCATCTCTTGGAGCAGCCCCTTCTCCTCCTTGTGCCTTCCCGCGGTGTCGATGATTACCAGGTTCTTCGAACCCTCGAAGTGCTTCTTCCCCGCCTTGGCGATTTTGACGGAGCTCTTCTCCTTCTCGTCGCTGTAGACCTCCACATCCGCGGCCGAGACCAGGGTCCGCAGCTGCGCGACCGCCCCGGGCCTGAAGGTGTCCGCTGCTACCACCCCCACCTTGAAGCCCCGCTTGGAGTACAGCCGCGCCAGTTTCGCGGTGGTGGTGGTCTTTCCGGACCCCTGAACCCCGAGCATGACGACAACGTTCACTCTGTCCTTGCCGAGACGGAGGCTTCCTTCCCCCCCGAGCAGGCGGGCTAGCTCTTCGTAGAGTATCGAGACTATCTGGTCCTTCCGCGTGACCCCGCCTGGGGGCCTCTCCTCTAGCGCCCGCTTTTGGACCCGCTCCGTCACCTCCAGCGCCATCTTCACGTTGACGTCGGCCTGGATTAGCGCTCTCTGAAGGTCGCGGATGAACTCCTTGATGGTCTTCTCGTCGACCACGCCCGATCCCACGAGCCTCTTCACTGCCGCCTGGAGGCCCTCTCTCAGCGAATCCAGCATCTGCCCCGCTGACCCCGCTTCGGTATTTATTGTCTTAAGCCTCGGAAGTCTTAAACTCGCAGGCCGCTGCCGAGCCCCTGGCGACATTCAATGCGGATTGGAGCGCTGTTCTCGGGGGGAAAGGACTCCGCGTACGCGGCATACATGGAGTCCAAGCGAAATGAGCTGTCCTGCCTCATAACGATCTTCCCCCGTTCTGACATGTCGTACATGTTCCACTTTCCCGACCTGAACTGGACCCGCCTGCAGGCCGAGTCCATGGGGGTCCCCCAGCTCACTGAAGAGACCCTTGGCGAGAAGGAAGAGGAGCTGGCCGACTTGGCCAGAGCGATTCGGCGGGCGAAGGCCGAGTACCGGCTCGAAGGGATCTGCACCGGGGCGCTGGCAAGCGTCTATCAGAAGAGCCGAGTGGAGAAGATCTGCAGCAGCATGGACCTCGAATGCGTCTCGCCGCTCTGGGGGGTCGAACCAGAGCAACACCTCAGGCGGCTCGTAGACGAGGGGTTCGCGGTCTTGGTGGTCGGCGTTTCCGCCCTGGGGCTGACCCAGGAATGGCTGGGGAGAATCCTCGACCACGGCGCAGTTGACGAGCTCGTCTCCCTCGCGAAGAAGTTCGGGTTCCATGCGGGGCTGGAGGGCGGCGAGGGGGAGACCTTCGTCCTGGACGCCCCCTCATTCGCGAAAAGGGTCGAGGTGCGCTCGGGAGTGCGGCACTGGCGCGCGGATTCGGGCTACTACGAGATCACGGACGCGGTTCTCGTGCCGAAGGCTAGGCCGAGGGGGCCGGAGGCCTAGTCCCCAGGACAAGGTCGACGGTCATCAAGTGCCCGCCTCTGATTATCTGAAGGACGACGGTCTGCCCCGCGGTCGCATATTCGGCAAGGTACGAAGAGAGCGCGTCGGTGTTGACTATCTTGGTCCCGTTCACCGAGATGACGATGTCTCCCCCGATGGCGTAGCTGACCCCCTGGACCTCTTGGGTACGCGGTCCCGCGCGAAGTCCCGCCTTGTCGGCCGGTCCACCCTGGGTCAGGTTCTGAATCAACACACCGTAGGTCACGTTGGTGTTCTGCAGCTGGGCGAGCTGATAGTTCATGTCCACACTTGAGATTCCCATGAACGGATGCAGGGTGTACCCCCCCGTTGTGACCAGGAACGGCAGCTCCCTGAGTATCGTGTCTGACGGGATGGCGAAGCCGACCCCCTGCGAACTCGCGACGACGGCCGTGGTGATGCCGACGACGGCGCCGTCTGCGTCGAACAGGGGGCCCCCCGAGTTACCCGGGTTTATTGGCGCGCTGAACTGCACGACGTTGGCAATCGCAAAGTTCCCTGCCAGGGACTCCGAAATCGTCCGCCCAAGCTGGCTGACGATGCCGAAGGTCATGGACCCGGAAAGGCCGAACGGGTTCCCGATGGCCACCACCGGCTGGCCGACCACGAGCCGGGACGAACTGACGATTTGAAGCGGATGGAATTCGGATGACGGCGAGCTCACGTTCAGCACCGCAAGGTCGCTGTAGCCGTCGCTTCCGACCACGGTAGCCGGGTAGGCGTCCCCGTCCTGGAAGGTGACCGTCAGGGCGGTGACTCCCCGGACCACGTGGAAGTTCGTTACGATATAATGGGCTCCAGAGAGGTCGGTCGCGAATCCAGATCCGAGCACCGTAGAGTTTGAGAATCCTGACCCCTCTACCCCCTGCACCGTCACAACGCTGGCGGAGGCTTCCTGGTAGATCTGGATCGGGTTCAGTCCGATCAGGGTCGCGTTGGACGGCGGCCCCTGGGCTGTCAGCTCCCTCTGCAACTCAGCGTTCTGGCTCTGGAGCTCGTTGATCAGGGCCTGCTGGGGTGCGGCTGAGCTGGGAGCCGGCTTGAGGGTTGACACTGCCGAATAGGTAAGCAGAGACGCTAGCAGCACGGCCACTACAAGGATTGCCCAGTAAGCAGCTCCCACGCCTCTCCGTAAGCGCATGTTCTTTGACGCCATATGGGCCCACAGAAAAACATGGTGGAACGGCTCACCTGATGATTCGGAAGAAGGCTTCCAGGAGGTTCCATATCCCCGGAGCAATTCACGGCCCGGCGGGACGGCCGCTCAATTCCTGCTTGCAGATGTTCGGGCAGCCTCGCACGCCTGGCTGGTGTAGTTGCATTTGCCAGAGGAGCGGAGGCCCAGAGACATGTACCGGTTGAATCCGTCTGCGAAGACCGTCACCACAGTCTCGCGGCCTCGGAGCAGCCGCTTCGCAGCGAGGAAGTTGGCGCCCGACGAGACGCCGACGCAGTAGCCATAGGTCTTCTCTATCGATACTGCTGCCTCCACTGCGTCGTCGCTCTTGACACGCACGATTTCGTCGATCAGCGGGCTGAGCCCCTCGTGCTCGCCCTTCACTATCGCGGGAATGAACCCGTCGCCGATGCCCTGGATTGCATGCGGTCCGGGCGCTCCGCCGCTCATCACGGCCGATTCGTCGGGCTCGATCGCCACCACGCGGACCTTCGGGTTCACCTCGCGCAGTGCCTTGGCGACTCCGATGAGCGTCCCCCCAGTCCCCACTCCGGCCACGAACGCGTCGGCGACCCTGGACTCCGCCTTCAGCTGCCGGATGATTTCCTGCCCCGTGGTCCTGTAGTGGCACTCGACGTTTAGCCGGTTGGAGAACTGGTCGGTGCTGAAGTAGTGGCTATCCTTCGCCATCTCGTCCCTGATGCGGACCGCCTCCGGGAAGCTCCCTTCGGATGAGCAGAGGACGAGCTTCGCGCCGAAGCCCCTGATCAGCTTCTTGCGCTCTTCCGTCATGCTGTCCGGCATTATTATCACGACGTCATACCCCTTCTGTTTGGCGTAGAAGCTGAGGGCTATCCCCGTATTGCCGCTGGTCGCCTCGACTATTGTCATGCCCTTCTTCAGGAGGCCCTGCTGTTCGCTTTGATCTATGATGAACTTGGCCATTCGGTCCTTGATGCTTCCCGTCGGATTGACGCACTCGAGCTTCGCGTAGACGTCCTCGAGCCTGATCAATGGAGTGTTTCCCACCTCCGTCAGGCCCTCCTGCCTCATGAAGCAGTATGCGGCCCCTGCGGCTAATTAACGTTCAACCTAATGCGTTACGGTCGACCCTGGAGCGCAGCGAACTCGACCTGCTGGATAAGCCTATATTCTGAGGCAGCTAGCAGACTTCGCTCTAGATGAAGGGATTCGGAAGAGCCGTCTGAGTTTCACGATGAAGAGACCAAACCACAGATAGAGCAGTCAACCACAGGAGAACTCCCACGCATTGGTGTCGTTGGGCAATCTGTACGCCGGCTGGCCGGCGTAATCAATCGAAATTTTCCCCTGGAACCCCCAGACCATTCCGCACTTGAAGAGGAGGTAAGATGGAGAGACGTTGGCAAAGACCGAATACCCCCGCGGGGTCTTGTAGGAGTCCACGGCCTCGGTGACCAGCGGCGCGAAGAACATCAGAAAAACGAAGCTGACGATTATCAGTACTGCTAGGTTCCTGAGAATGTGGGCTGTGGGAGTCAGGGCCCCCCGTTCAGGCCTTGGTTTCGCCAACTGGGCACCTGATGGCGCAACCTTCTATTAATTCATGTCCCGTGAGCGGTCCCAGAACATCTGTCTGCTGGTCGCAAGGAGTTCGGAGACCTGGCACCTGGAGTGCTAACTTCCGCCCTTGATTCTCATTATCTTGTTGCGGCCCATGACCGCCCAGTACTCGACCTCTACGCCCGGCTCCAACCTTCCGTTCAACTCCGCCATCTCCTCCGGAGTGGGCTTCGGTGTCTCGAAAACTTCGAAGGTCGCGAGGTCCATCACCTGGACCGCCGTGTCCATCACAGAGGTGATCTGCCCGGACCTCTTATCGATCATCGGAATGTCCACCCGGGACTCGGCAGGCGAGACGTAGCTCTTCTTCGACCCGGTGAAGATCGCTATCGCCACGAGCCGCACCTTTGCGCTCCCGTGCTTCCCTGGCTTGAAGTGCTCCCGGCTCACGACCTTGCACGGCTCTCCGTCGATAATGATGTAGCTTCCTTCTTTGACGCTTCCAAGGTCGGCGGGTCTGCTCAAGAATAGTCGCGCCTGACTTCTTGATGTAAACTAAATAAGCTCTCACTTCAAGACCTACAACCCACTGAAAGACTAATGGTGTACCGAGAATCGGCTGGGCCCAGGGGCCTGTTCTAGCGGACCGGAGTGGTCGAGGCACTAACTGTTGTCAGAGCCCGCCTTCGTTCTCGACTCGACCGCATTCTACGCGGGCATCCCGTACCAGGGAAACAGCCGGTACTACACGACCTATCTGGTTCTCGAGGAAGTGCGGCACCACAACGTAGGTTCCTCTCTCATTCACACCAGAGTGCAAGTGACAGAACCCACGGCCGAGTCCGTGAGCAGGGTGAAGTCGACGGCCGCGAAGACCGGGGACGCGGGGGCGCTCTCCCAGACGGACGTCTCTCTTCTGGCCCTGGCCCTCGACCTCAGGCAGCTGGAGGGCGGGGCGAGTCTGGTCACGGACGACTTCGCCGTAAGGAACGTGGCCGAGGTTCTCTCGATCCCTCTCTCGCCCACCACGATGAAAGGGGGCGAATGGAAGAGCATCACGTGGAAGATCTACTGCAAGGGGTGCGGCAAGCAGTACACGAACCCCAAGTTGACCCGTTGCCCGGTGTGCGGCACAGACCTGGTCCGAAGGGCTTCGGGCAGATGAATCGCGGTAAGCACAGCTTCACTAAGTAAGTAAGGAAATACTACCACGGTTAAATAATACATATGTTATACAGTTAAATAACACATATGTTATAATTGGAGGAGAGATAGATTGGATTCCCCAAGGACTTCGGCACTACAAGTTTCGGACAAGTGCCCCCAGTGCGGAAGGAGGGCCCTAGTCGAAGACCTGAACACCGGCGAAATCTCCTGCAGCAATTGCGGTTACGTTGTTAGCGAAAGGTCGACCGACAGCGGCCCCGAATGGCGGTCGTTCGGTGAAGATAGGGGGGCAGACAGGGCAAGAGCCGGGGCCCCGACGTCAATAACATACAGGGACATGGGCCTCTCAACGATAATCGGGAGGTCAAACAGGGACGCCTCGGGAAGGTCCTTCTCATCCCCCATGCGCGGGGCCATGGACAGGCTGAGGAAATGGGACCGAAGGTCCCCCGCCTATGGCTCGGCCGAAAGGAACCTGGGCGTCGCCCTGACCGAACTGGAGAAGATGAGCGACAAGCTGGGCGTTTCTCAGACCGTGAAGGAGAGGGCTGCCTATATCTACAGGAAAGCCCTCGAGAGGGGCCTCCTGCGTGGGCGCTCCATAATCGGGATTTCCGCAGCCTCGCTCTACGCGGCCCTGCGGGATACCGAGACTCCCAGGACCTTGAAGGACGTGGCAACGGCAAACAACCTCAACAGGAAGAGCGTCGCCCGGGACTACATCTACCAGCCTTTCCCGCAGCTTGGGCTCTCGCGGGTCGGCCCCGACCTGACCAACATCGCCGACCGAAAGCCGACCGCCCCGGACGAGGAGGACCTCCTCCGGATGCTCTACGCGGGTTCGGACGGCATGCCGCCGTACCGCTTCCTCTTTGAGGAGCGCCGGGTCGGGGTCGGGGCGCAGCACTCCGACCAGGCGCTTAAGTTGACCGGGGCCCTCGAGCCAAGGCCCGGCTGGGAGATCGTGCCATCGGCCCGCGCGCGGGCCCTGGTCGCGTACCTTTCGAGCCTCAAGACGGCGTACGACTACC